>ERZ808240.1416-NODE-1416-length-29931-cov-5.854264_pt1 | contig 29931 bp, 21 predicted proteins | sample MGYA00521084_ERZ808240 | MGnify/ENA primary metagenome ERZ808240 (study PRJEB31516, sample SAMN03275571) | gut metagenome | biome: mammalia-associated habitat; material: feces | host: Papio cynocephalus | place: Kenya | collected 2012-08-06 ... | reverse complement strand
GAATCAGTTGCTAGTGATTTTAAGGCTGATGATAAATCTTGATAAGTGATACCATCTTTGAAAAAGAGAGCTGTTTTCCTTTCAATTATTTTCTCTTCTTGATAAAAATCATCAGGCATAATATATTTATATTCAATGTTTTTAGCAAGCTCTTCAAATGAGTAAGAAACACCACTTGTTGGATCCAAACCCATTTGTGTCATAAGTGTTGTTGTAAGTGAATTTCTTCTCCCAACAACTAAAACTAAGCCGAATTCTTTTTGATCAATCTTATTGTTATTAGAAGTTGCCTTTTCTTCATCAGGGTATGTTGTATTTTCAGCTTGATAGATGACATCATATGTATCTAAAATTGTTTTTTTATCAGCAGTAAGTTCATTCCAACCAGTTGATCCACCTGTCATTGATGAAGTCATAGATTCGACAAATGAAGTTTGAGATGTCGTAAGATGTTTATAAACCATTTCATCATCATTTCTATTTTTATAAGAAGATATAACATTCATTCCAACTGAGTAGTTGTATCTAACCTTAGCTTTCTCTTTATCAATTTTTTCAAGATAATTCACATAATCAGTAGTGATTGAATTCAAGTGATAATTAGATGATGATGGTTCAACAATGTGTAAAGTGTTATCACTAGGATATTCAGGTAATTTTTCTGTTTTAGTTTCCGCATCTTCTAATGAATATTTTTCAATTGATAATGGAAATTTATTTAAAGTTTCCGCTTCCATTCTGGTCACATAATTTGTAAAACCATTAGATAAAGCTAAAACAAGACCAACACCGATAATACCAAATGAAGCTGCAATACTAGTTATGATCGTTTTACCTTTTTTAGTTAAAAGATTTCTGCCTGATATTCCTAAAGCAGTTTTAAAAGACATCGATGTATGTTTTTTCTTTTTATTTGAAGAAGTATCTTCTTTAATTTCACTAACTTGTTTTTCTTCTTTTATATTTTCTTCATTAATTTCAGTATCTATAATATCATTATTGTTTAGTTGCTCATCGCTTATTATATCTCCATCTTTTAGTCTTATTATTCTACTAGCATATGTTTTAGCAAGTTCTTCATTATGAGTAACAGTTATTACAAGTTTAGTTTTAGATATCTCTTTTAAAATATCCATCACTTGGACTGATGTATTTGAATCAAGTGCACCTGTTGGCTCATCAGCTAAAATGATATTTGGTCTATTTACAAGTGCTCTAGCAAGGGCAACCCTTTGCATTTGTCCACCAGACATTTGATTTGGTTTTTTCTTTAATTCTTTTTCAAGACCGACTGAAATTAATGCTTCTTTTGCTCTTTCTTCTCTTTCTTTTTTACTTACACCAGATAAAGTCATTGCAAGCGAAACATTTTCTAAAACAGATAGATGTGGAATTAAATTATAAGCTTGAAAAACAATACCTATTTCTTTATTTCGATAATTATCCCAATCACTATCTTTATATTCTTTAGTTGATTGGTTATTAATAATTAAATCACCCGATGTATATTTATCGAGTCCACCTAATATATTTAAAAGCGTTGTTTTGCCACACCCTGATTGTCCAAGAATGCAAACAAAACCAGTGTTATCAAATTCTAAATTGATATCTTTTAAGGCATTAACTTGTAAACTTTCATCAACTTTATAAGTTTTATTAATATGTTCTAGCTTTAACATAATTACCTCCTTTAATTAAAATTAATTTAATTTTAATTAATATAGATTTGTCTTTCTAAAATAACATATATAATAAACTATTTTGATAAAGTTACAAAGATTTTAAGGTTTATTATTTAACATTTATAAAAACAATAGTTGTGTAATAATTCTAATATTTATTACTTTCTTTTGCATCAAATTCATACATCCATTCTATCCAAGAACGAATAGTGGATGCCCTTCTTTTTAAGGTCGAATCAGATAATTTATTATCATCTTCTTTCATTTTTTTAATAACTTCATTTTCATCAACTTTTCTATCTTTTTTAAATTTTAAATAAATTTCGCCAAACAAACTATCATGTCTTAGCTTTCGATAAATATCTTGTTCAAGATTTGATTGCACGTTTTTTAATCTCAATGCATCTTCAGTTAATTTTTTTGAAGTCGTAAGATAATTTAAGTATTGAAGAGCAGAAAGATAATAAGCTACTTGTCGTTGTGTTCCTACATTAATTTTCTTCATTGCTTTTTCTTTATCATTGATAATTTCATCACCAGACTGCACTAAAGTTATAATTTTATTCATATCATTTGCTTGTGGTAAAGGAATAATCGGCACAATATTGTTCATCCCCCAAAAAATAACTTCTTTTCCAGTTCTTCTTTCATCACCTTTACAATTGATGTTACGAAATGCTGTAAAGCAATTTTTATCATAAAAAATTTTGTATTTTGGGTCTTCTTCAAATAAATTTATAACTTTAGTAGTTGCATTATTACTAATAATAACGTAAGCACCTTTATTAATTGCTTTATCACATGTTAATTTTAATTTTTTAAAATCTTCAAATGTAAATCCAGACATTTGATATTTTGTAAATCCATCATCATCTTCGTAGTCATATGGTGGATCAATATAGATAACATCACCATCTTTTGCCAAATTAATAGCTTTTTCATATGATCCAGACATGATCTTTATTTTGTTTTTTGAATTATTTAAATATTTATGAATTTCTGTAATATTAATTTCATCACATATCAAAGGATTATGATATCGACCTATAGGGGTATTAAACTGACCACGACTATTTACACGATAAAGACCATTGTAACAAGTTTTATTAAGAAAAATCATTCTTGCAGCACGTTCAATTTTAGAATGATTATTAGGCCAATTTTCACTACGATCCCATAATCTTACATCATAATATAGTTCGTCAGCATTATCTTTATATTTTTCAACATATATTTTTAAAAGTTCAATTAGTTTTATATATTCATCAGATTGAATAACTTGATAAGCATTAATAAGGTCATCATTAAGATCATTAATAATTGCTTTTTTTGGCTGTAGTGAAAAGAATACGGCTCCCCCACCCAAAAAAGGCTCAATATAGGTGTAATTTGGATTACCATCAATAGAATCTTTTACGTATTCATTGATTCTTGAAAGTATCTGTCTTTTCCCACCTGCCCACTTAACAAAAGGCTTCATATTTTTTTACTCCGTTCTTCAAAAGCTCAAGAGTTTTATTATAAACAAAGACCTCGACATCTGATTCAGAAATTGCGTCCAAAAGACGGACAGAGCCTATATAAGACACGTATTTACCGATAATCTCATAGATAGAAGTGTTCTCCTCCAATTGGGAATCTTCCAAAGCTTTTTTCTCGCCTTTCAGAGCTCCACGAACGATGTGGATCTCGGAAGAGTAACTACGCCAAGTTAGGTTACGGAATCGTTCGTTGTTGTCAATCACCCATTTGGTAAGCTCGTATTTATCTTGCAAGGTCATATCAACCGAAAGTGCTACACGGAAGAACATGCGGGACAGCACTCCAAACATGAGGCCTCTTCTTTTCCCTTGCTTAAAAGTCCAATGATCAAGAATGGTGGATTTGCTTTTTATCGGCATCATGCCCTTCACTTCTGAATAGAATTTCTCGAAATGAAGCCAAAGCCAGAATCGTTCATCGCAAAGAATGCATCTTGGAAGAGCTTTAAGGGCTTCGTACAGCGTTACAGAGTTTTTGAAATCAATATCCTTGTCTTTTGATTCAGGATTGTCGATTAATTCAAAATCATTTATCTGGAATTTCTTCTCGATGAACATCGGTTCAGGGAACTCAGAGTGAATCCAGCAGTTGTCGTTGTTGGTCTTGATTTTCTCTGTGACTCTTTCTATATTTTTCTTAAGATAAGCCAAAGCCGTATCGGATAGCATCTTGATATTGATTATTTTCTCATTCATTTTCATCTTCCTCCATTCCCCTCAACGTATTCACAAGTCTTTCCATCGATACTTCAAGTGGGTTCCCAAGCAGCTTCTGTGCCAACAGACTTGCCGAAGTATTTTTCAATTCTTCCATAGTGAGTTCCTTGCCCTCCAGTCTCTTATAGGTTGTCATGATGGAACGAAACCAGAGATACTGGTCGCATATATCATCTATTTCCTTATGATCTTGCTTAATCAGGTTCAGGCAATTGTTCAAAGCATCCTGAAGTGCAGGAACCAAAAGCATACAAAAGAAAACCTCACGGTAATCCGGGGTAGTATATACAATTTGGTAATTCTTGAAATCCTTTTCGGATAACGTGATAATAATCTTTCTAGGGTTTGTGTCGCAGTCGATGGAATACGGACCATCTTTTATGTCATGGTTGACGATGATCGAGAAAATGGATTTGACGACATTATCCGAGTTCTCATCGTGACGGAAGGAGATGGTGAAACCATCATAAGCCGCGAGAATATCGTATTTTTCAATCTGAAAGTCGATTCCTTTATAGTCGTCATCAAACTCTTCCGAAACAAGCTGGAAGTCCATTTTTGCATAGGCAAACAAGGAAATACATACCTTCCCAACAAAATCCACTTTTTTTAAAATAATATCCTTTTGTTTATAAGTGAGTTCAAATTTTTTACGGTATATAGTATTAGAACATTCTACTATTAAGCAGATTCCGATTCTTCCTTCTTTGAAAAGGTTGTTGATTGTTTTGCTCTCACTACTGAAAGTAAGTTGTTTTAATATAAAATTCGACTCATCCTCCACCGGTTCATAATCGAGGCTGAAACCTTCCGATTTGAATCCGGAAAAAACAGGATTGTTGTTGAGCACAGGGTATGGGAATATTTTGTCTTTTACTTGCATATTACTTTAACCTCGCTTCCAAAATAGTCATTCGTATTTGTTGAGACATCAAGCACGACCTTCTCGTTTGACTTGATTTCAAACGGACCATATTCCTTGCTGTCTTGGCATTCTATAAAGATGCCATTCTTCAATAAACTCAAAATTTCGACAGGTGTCGTATTGTTGTTGTCATCAAGCATTGAAATAGAGAGATAGCAGCCTTTGTTGTCAATAGGGGCGATAAACACGATTCTGAGCTTTCCGTTTTTCTTATCCGTTGATATCACTCTATAGCGGACACCCTTCAGTTTCTTTCTCTTGAAAATGACATTGTCTCCCTCCGTTTCATCTCCGCTGTTGAATCCAGGTCTAGCGTCACCCCCATTTCCTTCATTTTCTCCGTCAGGAAAAGAGACTTCGTCTTCATCTCCGTCTTCATTTTCACCGATATCAGGTTCCAATCCGCTTCCATCATCCTGCTGAGTATTGGCATTCTTCTCGACGGTTATGTTCTCTTTCGGCTTCGTGACCGTGACAGTTTCCTGAGGCTTGTCGTATCCGTTGCCGTCGGAGCTAGATTCCTCTTCATTCACCTCAGGCAGGAAATCCCCAGCACCGTTCGGATCGATTTCCTGTTCATCTTCGACATTCAAACATTCGATGACGTATTTCTTTATCTGATTCGTTATTTCGTTAAGGAGATTCTTGTATTTTTTTCTTTCTCCAGGGTCTTCTATGCGGTTTGGTTCCCAATCGACATGCTGCGGATTCTCGATTCTTCTAAGCATCTTCCCGATTGTTCCTTCACCGATGATGCACATAGCTGAAACAGGGAAAGTCGAGCCAATCGCGATTTCCTTGATCTTCATCAATGGATGCCGGATCATCACGCATTTATGCGTAGCAAGGGGCTCCTGGTCTTTCTTCAAAGGAAGTATGTACAGTTCACAAGAATCATATTCAGTTAAGATATCATAGGGCTTGACACTGCCGCCTGCACCTGTAAGAAGAAGATACTGCGAAACGATTCCGCTTCTCATATTCTTGGAAATTATCTTGCTGTTGTAAACCAATGAGCCCAACGTTTCAGCGTTTATCTCCTGCCCATCGATATCGACAGACAATTGGTTGCGCTTGATAGCTGCCATGAACGAATCCAATATACTGCAGATGATTTCGTTCTTCCAATCAGATTCAGGCTCAAAGCCGATGATATAGATATCGGTTCCGCTTTCTTCTTCTCTTTTCAGGCAGGATGAATCCAGATTGAGAACGCCGTGTATAGAGTTGTTGAAATCGTCTGCAGAGAAGTAGCCAGTCCCCTGCGTATAATCATCTCCTGGTTTCTTATGCTGATCATCAATCCAACCAGAGATAAAATTAGAGACGCCCATATAGCCAAGATGTGTAGAAAGAGTGCCATCGGTATCCTGATTCGCATTCGTGGAATAGAAAACCGTCTTGATTTTGGACATTAAAAAAGCCGCATTCTTTCCAACACCTTTAGAACCACCTGAAACGGAACCGTTTTTTTCGGAAAGCCCCGTTCCTTTTGTCAAGGCATTGAACTTGTTTCCTTCGAGGTCGCTAGAATCAACACCCACCAATCCTGTGGTGTTGTAATCGCTAACCCGAAGGCACTTTATCTTATCTTTATGGAGTGCAATGAGGATCTTTTCATAAACATCAACATAATCCTGCTTATAGTAGAAATATTCACGGCATCTTCTGACCTGTGCTTCCAAATCGTCAATTCCCGGTATGTCTTCCTTTTTTATCTCAAAAGAAGAGAATTCGACTCTTGTCGGCTCCTCATCAGAGAATCTCGCATCGATAGAGTTCTGAAGAATCTCCCGAGCGAAGGCCTGATACGGGAATTTGCGGAATGCTTCCGCATCTCCCGAACTGATTCCTTTTTTCTCGCCATGATTAGCGGCAGGGAATCTCCACTTCAGTTTGTCCATATAAATTTCCTCCTCTTACAGCTCGAAACGCTTCTGGTGCTTCTTGTTATTCTTTCCTTTCAACAGCATTTCCTTGGACTTTTTCGTCTCTTCTTCAATTGCTAAGAATATCTTCTCGATGTCCTCATCAGTGTATTCATAGTATGAAGAATTGCTTAAATTAGTCAGCTGTGAAAGTAACACAATAATTTTTGAAACTCGGTTCTCGGAGATGCGCTTAAAGTTCTCTTTCTTGTTTTCCATAGTTTCAACCTCCTCAAAGATTATATGAAAAATCTTTGTATATAACAATAATTTTGTAATATTTTTCAAATATTTTAATTTTATTTTCTTTTTAGCTTTATATAAAATTCAAAATTAGTATATTTTCCACCTAGATTTTCTACATCAAATTTGTCTTTTAGATAAGATAAAATCAAGCCAAAAAGAAGGTTTTTGTCCATCAGTTTACCGATATTCGGCTTAGGGAGGGAAGCGTATCCTTTATATGTCTGGGTATCGATAACACCGAAGCTATTGATATAGAAGGAAAGTGCATCGGCCAATTCAGCTAGATAAGGTTCTCCAATATCCAAGAGAGATTTCCTCTTCATTTCTCCCTGAGCGACCAGCACATAGTCATCAGAGCAATCGACGATAAAGGCTAAGTAGTTGGATATCCGCTTGATATGCATTTTGTCGGCATAGCTATTGAGTTTCGAGATGCCAAATGCATCCAATGAATATGCGTATTTCATAATGATTTCATCTGTCGTAAGGCAGGAAATTGGATTCTTGGATACATATGGTTCCTGAAAATAGTAACTTTCATTGAAATTGAGTCTTAAAAACAGGAAGAGGCTTTTTGGAGAATCAAGGAACTTTGCCATATTCATTTGTGAAGGATAAAGTAACTTAATGCGTGAATAAATCTTCGAAGAAGTGATGACTGGAGATTTCAAAGAAGAGAATAGATATTCGATTTCTTTTTTAATCTGCTCATTGAATTCAACAGAAATAGCCTTGCTGTCGTATTCCTGATAGAACTTCTTGTTTTTTAGATAGTCATCATAATAATCAAGATATTTTTTTACTAACTCAATATTCTGAGGCATGTCTTGATAAACCAGATTGGCTTTTTCAATGGTTTTAGATTTGTAGTTTATAAAATAATAGTAGTTATCGAAAAGATAAAAATTGTCAAAATTTGGAGACGTCTTAGCAAGCAGTTTGTTGACTACATCGAAATTAGAAATTATTTTGCTTATTCTAGAAAAGCCGAAACGTCTAGCATGTAAATATTTAGAAAAGCCGTGTCTTTCTTGATTGATGATGTATTCTCGGACTTTAGCAGGTTCAGCTATAGGATGGCGATTAATCAAAAGATAGCACTCTTTCGGATCAACATCATAAGCACGTAAAAGGCATTGGATACTCATTAAGGCATGTGTGGAAGTGTGATTGGTATTCAAATAAAGATCTCTGAAAGGTGTGTAATTCGTTCTTTTGGTTTTAGAAAAAACTTCAGTCTTGCTCCAACTATACTTTATATTTAGCAAATAATCATCCGTCTTAGGATTCAGTTTATCTAATTCTTGGACAATTTTTAAAGTTAGCATCATCCATCGGTTATCGTAGATTTCTATATTCTTGTATTTAAAATAATAAGGAATCGTATTGTCTAAAAGAGGAAGTTTTTCATCTACATTATACTCGTAGTAGCGTCTTCCATTTATAACATGAATCTTAAATTCCTCATATATATCCATAAACACCCCCTATCAATCACTACTAGCCGAAATGCTGATAATCAGAAAACGTCCAAACAACATTTTCCTAAAAGCACAATTCAATAGACAAAATCTTATTACGTTCAATTCATACAATTACTACTTAATCATACTTTGACACTTTAGTAGTTATGTATTTTCTTTTGCATTTAAATTATTTCCTTGTCTTTTAATTTTTCAACTAAATATTTACCCTTAATCCACATATATTGTCTATACATCCATATCCCTTGGTAATAAAATGATTTAGTATTTGAATCTTTTCCACCACCTCTAACAAAAACTATGTGATTCTTACTTTTTGGAAAATTAATTTCTGTTGCATATGTTCCTTTTGTATTCACTTTATATTTGCCATTTTTCATAATAATTCGATTTTCATTAATTTTTTTCTCTATAACAAGTTTTCTCAAGTCTTCCCATGTTTTTTTAACTTCTGAATTGATAAAATCGATGTCATATATAAATCTTTTAAAACCAATAAATATGTTATCTATAAATTCTTGCTTTTCATCTTTTTCTTCAAAAATAATAAACAATGTTTGATGATTCATAAAATAATCATACACAAATGAATCTTCGAAATTGATGTCTTGGTCTTCTAGCTCACTAAAATCAATAGGAAATAGCTTTGTATCTTCTGTTCTTTGACCTTTTGAAGTTAAAGAAATTGTTTTTGCATTTATTCCAGCATTAGAAAATAGAGCTATTTTATTTAACTTAGAAGTGCTTCCACCAAACATATTGACTATAATTTTTTCAGCGATTGCTTTATTAAGTTTTTTTGGATTATTAATTTTTATACCAAATATGTCAATAAGTTGTTTTACATTCTTGCCTTTATATTTATTAGTTATTTCATGCAATTTCATATCAAACTCTTTAAAGCTTTCTATTGTCTCAGGTAAATTAATATATTTTAGTTTATTAAAATATTTTTGAACAATCGTTGTTACCACTGTTCTTTTTAATCTAAATCTTGGAGGATTTGGCCACTTAGGTGCCGTATCTATATACATCAATTTATCTCTCAGTTCTGAAGAAAGTCTATAATACTGCTGCTCAGGATTAATTGGAAATTCTTGCTGAATATTGCGAATAAAATTACGAACAAGTTCCCAATCATTTTTTAATATTTTTTCATCTTCTTCACCAAATTTAAAAAAATCAAATCCTTTTAAGACAAAATTAGCATAATCCTTTGCCATGACTCTAATATTTGAATCATAAAGATAATAAATAAGCAAAAGATTTGAAATTTTGTGCCAAAAATGCGAATCGTAAAATTCTTCATCTACAATATTATTTACAGAAACTGCTGTTATTGACATTGGTTCCTTAGCTACAAATTGAGAATTTTTATTATCTTTATCTTCAAAACAGATTCCTGTTGTCTTCACTTCTACTGCTTTACCATCTACTAAAATATCTGGACGTTTCTTACTATTAGCATCGTAACCTAGCACCGATTGTTCAACAACATCACCAGCAATTCCAGTTATTTTAGGGTTCGATTTGGTTTTATCAAATACATGTTTTTTATCAACTTCACCCAATGTTTTTCCAACAATTTTATTTAAAAGCTCAACGAGACCTTCATGTGTAAATTTTTCTTCTTGCAAATATTCTTCTTTTTTAAGCATAAATTATTTCTCATTTTCAATAATAGTTTCAATTTGTTTTCCAAGACGAAAAACCACTCCACAAACTAAAGCATTTCCCATTATAAAATATCTTCTACTTTCAGCCATACCATCATTTGTCCAATCATCAGGAAATTGATTTAATCGTTCGCACTCAATTGGAGTGAGAAATCGTAGTCTATTAGTTTTTAAATCTTTAATAATATGTGTACTTCTATTAATTTTACCTTCACTTGTAAGCATCGTTCTACCTGGTAAAGATAAATCGTCATATTTTGACATTGCACCTTCTGAATAAATATACTCATGGCCATTTGCATCAATGCGTGGAATTTTTTTGCTACTTCTTAAATATTCAAATTTTGCTTTTTCTTCACTTGTCAAATAGAAATGCTCATCTACATCTTTTTGAACAATATTTTTTAAAGGAATTGGTTTTTCTTCAATAGCTTTGGATTTTGCAGTATAAATTGCACCATCAATCATAAAACCAGTATTTTCAAAACAGAACTTAAATTCATCAGAAAAATCAACCATATCAACATATTTATCAGTTAAACTAACTTGATTGATTATAGAATTATCGCACTTAAAAACTGGAAATGCTTTTGCAAAAATCCCATTTTCAAATAAGACAGCTGAAGGTTTTTCTTTTTTTATTTGTTTAAAAAAATTAGTATTTTTTCTATATGCAAAGATATATGTTCTTCTTCTACGTTGTGGCAGGCCATATTCAGCAGCATTTATCACTCTCCATTCAACTGCGTAGCCTAATTCATAAAAGCAACGCAACATAATTCCAAAATCTCTGCCTCTTTGCTTTGATGGTGATTTAATAAGGCGATCTACATTTTCTAAAAAAACGAATGGGGGTTTTTTAACTACTAAAATGTTTCTAATCTGCCACCAAAGAACGCCTTTTTTACCTTCAATACCTCTTTCATTAAATAAAGAACGTGCGACTGAATAATCTTGGCATGGAAACCCACCACATAAAAGTGTGTGATTTGGTATTAATTTTTTGTCAACTAATGAAATATCAATATTACTATTTTCGCTCGATGATGAAGAAAATCTTTTATTATAACAATTAAACGCTTGCTGCATTTTAGTTGATGGTTCCCATTGGTTAGCCCAAACAAATTTAAAATTACCTTTTTCAATAGCACGACCATTTTTATCAATTTTTTTTATATTATTTAAGCCGACTCTAAATCCACCTACTCCAGCAAATAATTCTATAACAGTTTTTTCCATCAATTTTTTCCTCCTCTTCTTTTTTCATAAATGCAGTAGTAAATTTTTCAAGTTTATTGTTTTTACTTTTAATGTTTTATGAAAATTAGGTGTTTTATAATAATTGAATCTTATAAATTTAAGCTGATTATTTTTTTACAATAATCATGGTTAGAACATTTTTAATCTCAGTATCATTCATATACTTACTTTTTTTCTAAATAATTATTTGCAATGATTACCATGGATTTTTAAAAAACATTTTAATTTAAACCTAATAATTTTAATATATTTTCACTTACTAATCCATAGATTAGTAAGCTTTTATATTTAAATTTTTATTTAAAAATTGTAAAATTATAAAGCTATTGAAGGACTAGACTATGGAAACTATTGAAGGTAAACATTTTACAGGCGAAAGAGCCTTATTTAAAAGTATTGATAGAAAAATAATAAACTGCATATTTGATGATGGAGAATCTCCACTTAAAGAATCAAAAAATTTAATTATTGATCACTGTTCTTTTGGTTATAAATATCCTTTATGGTATGGACATAATCATATTGTTACAAACTCTACTTTTTTAGAAATGTCAAGAAGTGGTATTTGGTATACTTCTTCTTCATCATTTAAAAATTGTGATATCATTGCACCAAAATTATTTAGAAGATGTGATAATATCTATTTACAAGATATTACTTTTCATGATGCAAGTGAAACATTATGGAGTTGTGAAAATGTTAATTTAAAAAATATCACTATTATTAAAGGCGACTATTTTGGTAAGGATTCTAAAGATATTAATGTTGAAAATTTAAAAATTGATGGTAATTATTTATTTGATGGTGGAAAGAATATTGTTGTAAATAACTCTATTATTAATAGTAAAGATGCTTTTTGGAATTGTGAAAATGTCACTGTCAAGAATTCAACAATTGATGGCGAATATTTAGGATGGAATAGTAAAAATCTTACTTTTATCAACTGTCATATTATTTCTCATCAAGGTTTCTGCTATATCAAAAAATTGACTATTAAAAATTCAATAATCGAAGATAGCGATTTAATTTTTGAATATTGTAGTAAATTAGATGTTGATGTAAATTCAAATTTATTATCAGTTAAAAATCCAATTTCAGGAACCATCTCTGCTGAAGGAATTGATATCTATATAAGCGATGATCAAAGTATCAATTTTAATAAAGTTAAAATTATAAAAAAGGATAATTAATTTGCATGAGCAAAGAATATAATTTTACTGATTATATTGATAGAAGAAAGACTTCTTCTACCAAATGGAATATTTTAGATAATGAGCTTCCTTTATGGATAGCTGATATGGATTTTCAAACTTGTCCTAGTGTAAGTGAAGCTATTATAAGTAGAGCAAAGCATCCAATATATGGATATACTGATATTTCAAATGATCTATTTACTGCTTATTCTAATTTTTATAAAGACATTTTTAATATTGAAATTGATCCAAGTTACATGATGTTTTCCTTAGGAGTCATTCCTACTATTTCTAGTACAGTTAGAAAACTTACAAATGTTGGTGATAATATTGTTGTTTGTTCACCAGTATATAACATCTTTTATAATTCAATTGTCAACAATAATAGAAATGTTTTAGAAGTTCCATTAATTAGAAAAGATGATAATTACTTTCTTGATTTTGAAGGTTTAGAAGAAGCTTTTAAAAAAGAAAATACAACTATGATTATTTTTTGTAATCCAGCAAATCCAGTTAGCAGAATCTGGACAAAAGATGAACTGATTAGACTTGGAGTTTTAGCAAAAAAATATAATGTTGTCGTTTTAAGTGATGAAATACACGGTTTCTTAACAAGACCAAATACAAGTTACATTCCTTTCTTTTCAGTCAGTGAAGAAAATAAAAATAATTCTGTAACTTGTATTTCAGTTACGAAAGCATTTAATCTAGCTGGTATTCATACATCTATTGCTGTTTGTTTTAATAACGATTTGTATAAAAAAGTGAATAGGCAAATAAATACTGACGAAGTCGCTGAACCAAATGTTTTTTCAATTGTAGCAGCTGTTGCCGCTTTAAATGAAGGACGAGATTGGTTAAATAAATTAAGAGAAGTCCTTTTTACAAATAGAGATTATGTTGATACTTATATTAAAACAAATATCCCTTCTATTCATCTAGTTAATGGAGATGCTACTTACTTATTGTGGATTGATATTTCTAAAATGTGCACTGATAGCGATGAATTTATATCTTATTTAAGAAAGAATACTGGTTTGATATTAAGCAGTGGTAAGACTTATGGGAAAGGTGGAAACGGCTATATAAGAATGAATGTAGCATGTCCTAAAGTTATTTTAGATGATGCTTTAAATAGATTAAAAAGTGGTGTTTTTAATTATATAAAAGATACTGGAAAATAATATATGAAATTTATTTTATCATTTATTTTTTTATTTATTTCTATTTTTACTAGCTTTAATAGTAAAGTTGTTTTAAGTGATATAAAAAAAGAAACATATGAATCAATTTCATATAATTTAAAATCAAATAATGATAATCCAAATTTTACTAATTTGATCATCTTTGCTAAATTTCAAGATGAAGATGAATTTGTAACATATGATAAAAATAATAAAGTCTTAGAAGTCATAAATAACTCATATAATAAATCTAAATATTCAATAAAAGAATATGTAAAATCAATCACTAATAATAAAATAAGATTTCAAAATCTTTTCATGTTCAATAATGGTGGTTCAATAACTATTCCTTATAAACGTGCTACTTATGCTAAAAGAACTGATGATAATCCAGACGGCTATCCATCTAGTAATAGAGATAATATGATCCAAATTCTACAAGGGGACTGGGCTGATCAAATCAGTGTATTATTTAATAATAAGGAAAAAGTTGTTGATTATGATGGGAATGAATATTCATATAGTGATTTAGATTTATATAAAGATTATGATAACCCATATGTTGGATATATTGACAATATTACTTTGATTTTTAAAAAAAGCAATGAGAATTTAGAAATAAGTTGGGGAGATCCTTTATATACATATCAATCAACAAACAATCGTTTTGAATATAACTTATCAAATAAATATAAACTTCAAAGTTATAATTTTGTTCAGTGTTTCACTGACTATGATACAACCTATGTTGGTGATGATAATATTAATATTTTAAGTTTAGGAAATATTGGCCATGAAACAACTCATTCTTTAGGTTTACTTGACTTGTATTCATCAACTACAAATGCATCAGGAGTAGGTCTATTTTCATCAATGGGAAGAAGACTTACCTATGTTCCTCAATTTATCACTGCTAAAGAAAGGGATAAAATGAATTGGTATGATAAAGAAAATATCAAAACTATCAAAACTGATGGAACATATAAAATAAATTTAACAACTGATAGTTATACAAATAATGTTATTGCATATAAAATTCTATATCCTGAAACAAATAGAGAATATTATTTTGAATATAGGCGTTTTGATTCCACTTTAAATAGATTTGATAATTTCAATGCAACTTTTTCAGGTAATAAAGCTTACTCGAGCAGTTTTAATAGTGGACTTGCTATTTCAATGTTTGATTCAAGTTCCTCTGTTCTTTCAAATCTCAATGTGAAAAATAATAACTGGGTGTATCAGATTCTAGGTGGAACTAATCTTTCTAAAAATGATGCAGCATTAAATTTAAGTAATCCTTCTTTAGATATATTTAATTCAGATAATGGAAGTAAAGTGAATGTAACTGTTTTAGATATAAATGATACTGAACTTACTTTTAAAGTCAGTAATTTACCAGCTGCTAATGTTACAAATATATCTTTTAGCAATAAACCAACCTCTATCAAACAAGATGAAAGTGTTAAATTAAATCTAAATTTAGAAGGCAGTAAAACTAGCTTTGCTCCTATATCTTTTAAAATTAGTAAAAACACTTCTTTAAATACAAAAGTTGATGATGAAGGTTATTTGACAATTGGTAATGATGAAAATAGTCCCTTAATCACAATCACTGCTTCTTATTCTAATATTTCTTCATCAATTGATATTGCAGTCACTAAAGCTGAATGCAATCATCCTTCTTTAACTTTTCATCAAAAGGTTGAACCAACATGTATCAAAGAAGGAATGAAAGAATATTATCAATGTAATGACTGTCATAAATATTTTTCAGATTCGCATGCTAATTATGAAGTAAGTTATGATTCTTTAATTTTAAGTAAAACCAGTCATACTATTGTTACAACAGTTGGAAAAGACCCTACATGTTTAGAAGATGGATACAGTGAAAGACAAGTGTGTTCTGTTTGTAATACTGTCATTTTAGAAAGTCATGTCATTAATAAATTAGGACATAATCCTTCTTCTTGGATAATTGATAAAGAAGCGACAACTACTACAAAAGGTCATAAACATATAGAATGTTTAAGATGTCATGAAATTCTACAAGAAGAAGATATTCCTAAAAAAAGTAGTTCTTCTAGCATAAGTTCCTCTATTTCAACATCAGCTTCATCTAATTCTTCATCACCAAATAATAATGAAAATAATAAAAAAGATAACAGCAAAGTTTTAATAATTTCATTATCAATTACTTTCTCATTACTTGCAATTACCTTCATCATTGTTGCTATTTATTTTGTAAAGAAATATAAAAAGACAAAATAAGATATTTTTGTTTGAATTTATAAGCTGCTATAATGGCAATCACCTTTTATGTAGAGTTCTACATTATTATCGTTTTATAGCAATTTTGGTAACAAAAAAGTCCGATAGCATTGTATCAGACCTATTCTACTATGATGCCTGTAAGAAACAATTTTAATACAATTTAGCACCACTAGTCAAATCGTGTAGAATTTTATCACCATTACTTAATAATACCAGTAAGGTTATTAAAATACTCTTGAATTAAATTGAAGGCTCTTGATAATGAATAGCCATCAACGAAACAATGGTTAATAGTTATATTTAAAGTCATAACCATCTCTCATTTTCTTTCTTATATATCCAGCATATGCGAGAACATGATATGAATCTATAACCCTGTTCATTATGATTCTCGTCATATAATTATTTAATAATTTTCCAGTATCCCTTTTTATTTGTGCCTATTCTTTCGATGAATCCTTTCTCAACGAGAGATACAAATACTCTGGATACTGTTCTTCTAGATATTCCTAGTTCAACAACTAAAGTATCATATGGAATACTAGGGTTATTAATTAATTCGAGCAAAATTCTTTTCTCATTATCAGTTAATTCATCCGAAAGATTTTTGCCATCATTTTTGCCATCATTTTTGCCACTTGGCATTGTATTAGCAACTTTCTTATTGAATGGAATAATTACATTAATATATGTATCGTGAATATCAAATGCTTCTTTGCCGTATTTTTCTATAATTTTAGGAATACCATGACCTGTGTGTTCAACAATTCCTAATTTCAAAAATATTCTCATTAATACAGAATTTCTAGGATGACTTACGCCGTTAAAAAAATCATTTTTCGTTATCTCTCTTGGAATTCCACCGTGTGATGTAATCTCAATTCTATCACTATAAAATGACACTAATGGCTCAGATATTGTCCAATCATTATGAACAATTGCATTTACCAAAGCTTCATTCACACAGTCTATGTCATAAAGATATTCATCAATTCTAGGTCTAACGGTAGTGTCTGTAATACAAATATTTTCCGCAATAAGTCTATCCTTTAGTCGCTGTAATCCAAGCAAAATACTTTGATCACCATAATCACTTCTTTGTGAAATAGTTGCTTTGGTATTACCTCTAAATTTTACAAAGATAAGAGGTACCATGTTTTTATCTGCAAGAAGTTCAGCCATTAAGTTGTATTCACCATTTTTCAACAATAGACTAAAATTAGATTCAAAAGCATTTTGATTAATATGATATCCTTTGCTTGTTAAAAGTATTTTCATCATATCAAAAGATAGTGGAGCATAATGAGAAGGAGCTTTTAATATAAAATCATCATCAATAAAATTCTTCTGATATCTATATTCAATTTCAACAGAACTCATTTCTTTACAAGTAGTACCAATTCTAACGAGGCATCCTTTGGAAGAAAAACCATATTTTTTTATGCAATAAATTGGTTTATAGCCTTTCCCAACAATAATTTTTATTACATTTTTGCCATTTTCAATTATAGGTATTGTTGTAATCTCAGCTTGAGGATTAGGTTCTATTTGAGCGGTTATACAATCAGATATTTTCTTTTGAGTTTCATCCATTTGATCATTAGTAATGCCTTTTATCTCTCCAAAATCAGTTATACCAACATAGATTTCTCCACCCTGTGTGTTTAAAAATGCAACAATATCTCTTAAAAGAGAGTCTGTAAATTTTTCTTTTAATTCTAAAATTTCAGATTCAATGTGCATTGTTTTACCTCTTGACATTATATTACTATATTTTTGCCAAAATATCAATATTTTTGCCACCACAATATATAATTGCTGGCTAAAAGCTATTATTTAAAAGTTTCGAATGGCAAAAATGCAAACTAAAAAGTATCAATGACCCAAAATTACATCATAAAAAGAAAAAATATCGACTATAAAACTAACACCTTAATAGAACTGATGCCTTTCAATTCCTAATTGATTATAAAAAAACCTAAGAAATAAAGTAAAAATCTTCAAATCTCAGGCCAATCACCTTAAAAATAGGCAAAAATGCCTCAAATTCTGCTATTTAAGTAAATAAAAAAGCCCGATAGCATTGTATCAGACCTATTCTAATATTATGGTGGACCTGAAGGGGGTCGAACCCTCGACCTTCTCCATGCCATGGAGACGCTCTTCCAACTGCGCTACAGGCCCAAAAATAGCGTAGTTATATTAAGGCATTCAAGCTTAAATGTCAATATTATTTTTTAGTAGAATCATCAAAAACACTATTTAATAGTTCTTCAGTGAATTCATTATTAGCATGGTAAGTATGATCTTTTCCATCTGTTGCCATTGAAAGTTCATTTTTAAAAACACATGTTAAAACTTCAATTGAGGCATTAGCAACACCATCATCATTATTGACAATTAAATCTGCATAATTTGAACTCGGCTCAATGATTTCTTTATACATCGGTGCAACTGTTTTTAAATATTGAGAAACAATTGATTCATATGACCTTTTACGTTCACTATGATCTCTTATAAATCTTCTTAAGAATCGTACTTCTGGAGATGAAGAAATGAAAACTTTAAGATGAGCAATCTCTCTTAATTGTTTATCAACTAAAGCCATAATTCCTTCAACAATAACAAGTTCCTTAGGAACTATTCTTTCAACTTTATCGCTTCTATTATGGATTTTGAAATCATAGATTGGTTTATCAATAGCCTTTCCTTCTTTTAATTCTTGAATCTGCTTTCTCATCAATTTCCAATCAAAAGCTTTAGGATGATCATAATTTACTACAACCCTTTCTTCCATTGACATATTTGACTGGTCTTTATAATAATCATCAATTGTTATTTTAGTGACTTTTTCAAGGCCAATGTTATTAATAACCTTGTCTGTCACATAAGATTTACCAGAAGAAGAACCACCACCAACTAAAATCAATCTAGGCATAATTTTTCACCTCACTAACAATATTATAATTTACTTAAATAATATTTAAAAACACTTTAATTATTAAATTTTATAAAGTATAATTTAAGCAAGGTTTTGAATACCTAAAGGAGGTTGCAGATGAGTTCAACAAAATCGTTATTTGCTGGATTAACTGTCATTGCAAGTTTATCACTTGCAAGTATTTCAAATGCAACTAATCAAATAAATAATGATAATCATGTCATCAATGCTGATGAATATAAACCAAGTGATAAATTAGATTCAAAATTACAACTTGATAACCAGGTTCTTGACGTAAAACATAAATAAAATAATTTTTTTGCTAAAAATTAACAATATTAACAATATCAAATAATACAAATGCTTTTTGTGAAATTATCATTTCACTTTTTTATTATTTTAAAGATTAAAGCATAATTTAATTAAGATAATTAGTAATATTTATCATATCTTAAAAATAAATTTAAACATTTTTTAAGTTGAGCATGTAATTGTTTTTATATATTACAGTCGTTTTATTTGAAGTTTCATTATAACACCTTTGATATATTATTTTTAAAACAATAAAGTATTTTTTTAGTTTTAAAATGATAGCCCTTACATTTTATATATATTTTATTTATAATATATGTACCTTGAATGGAGGTAGTATATGAAGTATGATGTTGCAATTATTGGAGCGGGTATATCAGGTACAAGTATTGCTTATGAGCTTGCTCAATATGATTTAAAAGTTGCTGTTATTGAAAAAGATAATGACGTTGCAAACGGAACAACAAAAGCCAATTCTGGTATCATTCATGGCGGATATGATCCTACTCCTTCAACTTATATGGCTAAATATAACGTAGCTGGTAATAAGATGGTCAGAAAACTTGCTAAAGATTTAAATGTTCACTTTAAAAATATTGGTTCTTTAGTTATAGGTATTAAAGAAAAGGATAAAGAAAAAATTGATACTCTATATGAAAGAGGAATTAAAAACCATGTGACTGGTTTAAAAATCATTGATTCTAAAGATGAACTTCATAAAATGGAACCTAATTTGAATTCTGAATTTGATTATGCTCTATATTGCTCATCCGCTTCAATCATTTCACCATGGGAATTTGCTTTGGCACTAGCTTATACTTCTAAAATAAATGGTGTCGATTATTATTTAGATTCACCAGTAGATGATATAAATAAAATTGATGACGTTTTCAAAATATCTTTTAATCATCAAATCATTGAAGCTGATTATATTATTAATTGTGCTGGTGTATTTGCCGATGACATCTACAAAATGGCTTTAAAGGATAAAAAAGACGAATCATTTAATATCACACCTATTAAAGGTGAATATTATTTGCTTGATAAAAATCAAGGTAAACTTGTTAATCACATTATCTTCCAGACACCAAATGAAAAAGGAAAAGGAGTTTTAGTTTCACCTACAGTTCATGGTAATTTGATTGTTGGGCCTGATGCTTTACAATCATCTAAAGAAGATACATCTACTACATCTTCTTCTTTAAAATATATTAAAGAATCAGCATTAAATGCCGTAAACCAAATCGATTTTTCATCAAACATTAGAAACTTCTCAGGTGTTAGAGCTACAATTGCTGGTTATAATGATTTCTTTATTGAAGAAAGTAAAATAGTACCTCATTTTATTAACTTTGCTGGAATTAAAAGTCCCGGATTAACATCTGCTATTTGTTTTGGTAAAGTCTGCAAAGATATGTTAAACAATAGAATAAAGATGACTTTAAAAAAGAAGTTTACCTTATATCCTTTACCATCATTTTTTAAAGATTTAAGTGAAAATGAAAAATTAAAATTACTAAAGAAAAATAAAGACTATTCAGAAATAATTTGCCGATGTGAAACAGTTAGCAAAGCTGAAATTATAAATGCTATCCATGCTCCTATTGGTGCTAGATCTATTGATGCTGTTAAACGTAGAACCAATGCAGGTATGGGAAGATGTCAAGGTGGATTCTGTGGTCCTAAAGTTTTTGAAATTTTAAAAAATGAACTTCATTTAAATTATAATGAAGTTTATCAAGATAAAACTGGCTCTAAAGTTGTTGTTGCTAAAACAAAGGAAGGTAAATAATTATGAATTTGATTGAACATGATTTAGTAATTATAGGAGGTGGACCCGCTGCTTTAGCTAGTGCATATTCAGCGTATCAAAATGGAATTGAAGATGTACTAATTATCGAAAGAGATGATAGACTCGGTGGTATTTTAAATCAGTGCATCCATAATGGATTTGGCTTAACTAGATTTAAAGAGGAACTTACTGGCCCTGAATATGCTTATAGATATGAGCAATTTATTAAATCTACTAATATTAAAGTAATGTTAAATTCAATGGTTGTTTCTTTAAATGAGAATAAAGAATTGTTGGTTTTAAGCAAAGATGAAGGTCTTCTCCATATTAAAGCAAGAGCTGTGATTTTAGCGATGGGATGTCGAGAAAGGACTCGTGGTGCTATCTCTCTTCCAGGCGATCGTGTAGCTGGAATTTATACAGCTGGTGCTGCTCAAAAATATGCTAATATTGATGGTTACTTAGTTGGAAAGAAGGTTGTCATTTTAGGATCTGGTGATATTGGTTTAATCATGGCAAGAAGAATGACGCTTGAAGGAAGCCAAGTTTTAGCTGTTGTTGAACTTTGCCCATATTCAAATGGTTTGAATAGAAACATCGTTCAATGTCTAAATGACTATAATATTCCTCTTTATTTAAAGCATACAGTAAGTGATATTAAAGCTGATAATAATCATTGTAGAGTAAGTGAAGTAACTATTTCTGAAGTCGATGATAATTTGAAAATAATACCAGGAACTGAAATCAAATTTGAATGTGATACTCTACTTTTATCTGTTGGTCTAATTCCTGAAAATGAATTATCAAAAGAAGCTAATGTTACTCTTGATAAGAAAACTAAAGGGCCTGTTGTTTATAATAACTTAGAAACAAATATTGAAGGAATATTTGCTTGTGGAAATGTGTTACAAGTTCATGACTTGGTTGATAATGTTTCCTTAGAAAGTGAAAGAGCAGGTAAAAATGCTGCTATTTATTTAAAGAAGATGAAAGCAAGAGAAGATGATCCAACTATTGTTATATCAAATAAAAAAGTTGAGATAATTGACTTAGAAATGAATGAGAATATTTCTTATCTTTGTCCACAAAAAATAAGGAAAGATTTTAGTCTTGATGATGTTGATGTATTTTTTAGAGTGAGAAAGCCAATTGATAATTGTCACATTTCTATTTTAATTGACGATAAAGAAATTAAGATTAATAAGATTAAACTGATTCCTAGTGAGATGGAAAAGATTACTTTAAAAAGAGATGATTTAGTTGATGCTAAAAATATAACTATCAAAGTGGAGAAAAACTGATTATGAAAAAAGAATTGATTTGTATTTGCTGCCCAAGAGGGTGTCATCTAGAAATAGATACTGACACTAAAGAAGTTACAGGTAATTTCTGCCCACGTGGTAAAACCTATGCTATTAATGAACTAACTTGTCCTAAAAGAACACTCACTACAACCATGCTAGTAACTAATGGTGACTTAAATGTTGTATCCGTAAGAACTGATAAAGAAATTGATAAATCTCTTCTTTTTGAAGCAATGAAAATCATTGATTCAACTAAAGTTGAAGCTCCGATAAACGAAGGCCAAATCTTAATTTCTAATATTTTAAACACAGGTGTCAATATCATTGCAACCAAGGAGATAAAAAAGCATGGCTGAAAGTAAATTACATCGAAGATATATCATTTCTTTAGATCAAGGCACGACATCATCTAGAGCTATCATCTTTGATAATAATGGACAAGTTGTTGAAGTCGTTCAAAAGGAATTTAAGCAAATATTTCCTAAACCAGGTTATGTTGAACATGATCCAATGGAAATATACGCTAGCCAATATTCTGTCATGACAGAAGCGATTGCAAAATCTGGTATTAGACCATATCACATTTTAGCATTAGGAATAACCAATCAAAGAGAAACAACTATTGTATGGAATAAAAATACTGGAAAACCTATTTATAATGCAATTGTCTGGCAATGCAGAAGAACAGCCGATATTATTGAACAAGTTAAAAAAGACGGGCTTGAAGAATACATAAAAGAAAATACAGGTCTTGTTGTCGATGCTTATTTTTCAGCAAGTAAAATCAAATGGATTTTAGATAATGTTGAAGGAAGTAGAGAACTAGCTAAAAATGGTGAGCTTCTTTTTGGAACTGTCGATACATGGCTCATGTGGAAATTAACAAATGGTCGAGTATTTAAAACTGACTATACCAATGCATCAAGAACCATGTTATATAACATCAAAACACTCTCATGGGATAAAAAACTATTAGATTACTTTGATATTCCTATTTCCATGCTTCCTGAGGTTTGTCCTTCTTCATCACTATTTGGTCATGTTAATATTTTTGATGCAGATATTCCAATTGCAGCGGTATGCGGTGATCAACAATCAGCTCTATTTGGACAAGGCTGCTTTAACCAAGGCGATTTAAAAACAACCTATGGGACAGGATGCTTTCTGCTGATGAATATTGGAAATAACATCATCAATTCTAAAAATGGACTAGTTACAACCATTGCAGCTACGCTTGAAAAAAATAAGCCTTTCTATGCAATAGAAGGAAGTGTCTTTGTAGGTGGTGCTATCATTCAATGGGTAAGAGATCAGCTGAGATTTATAGTTGATGCAAGCGATAGCGAATATTTTGCTTCAAAAGTAAATGATAATGGTGGGGTTTATATAGTACCTGCTTTTACTGGACTTGGTGCTCCACACTGGGATATGTATGCTCGTGGCACCATCTTTGGAATCACCCGTGGAACCAATAGAAATCACATAATAAGAGCAAGTTTAGAATCAATTGCTTACCAAGTTCAAGATTTACTTGATGCTATAAACAAAGACACTAAGATAGAAACTAAGTCAATCAAAGTTGATGGTGGAGCAAGTCGCAACGATTTCTTAATGCAGTTTCAAGCTGATATTTCAAACATTGATGTGATCAGAACAAACAATGAAGAATCGACTGCCTTAGGTGTCTTTTATCTAGCCGGTTTACAAATAGGGATGTTCAAATCATTAGCTGATATTAAAAAGATGATTGCAGTCAATAAAGTCTTTAAACCAAATATGTCTAATCAATGCCGCAGTATCTATTTGAACAAATGGCATAAAGCAATCAAAATGTGCAAGGGTTGGGAAGATCAATGATGCTTATGGACTTTATTACAATGGGGGCAAATAAACTCAGTAGCTGAAGCAATACTGGTGATATTTCGATAATGAAGATATGATTCAGTATCAATTTTCTTTTCTTCCTCATCAGGTGAAATATTAAATTTAAAAATACTTGTTTCCATGTAATCTGCATCTTTAACAGGACAATGTCTTTTAGTTATTTTAGTGAAGCAATGTTTACATAAATATCCATCTTTTTCTTTAGTGAGTTTTTCACCACAAAAAGGACAAATTTGATAATTAGTAGTTGAATAAATCATTCCTCTAAGTAAAAGTTGTTGAATTCGTCTGAATGAATTTAAATTATTGATTGATAAATATATGTATTTATCATCTTTGCTATAAAAAGGTTCCGCATATATAATTTCATCATATTTAGTTTTTAATTCTTCTAGTTTGTCTTTATCATCACTAATATTTTCTTGATATGGAATAAGACAAATTTTATATTCTTTATCATTTTTAAAATTCAATACAAAGGCATCAATATTCTCTTCTTTTTTCACATTTAAATTATATACTTTAAAGTTAAAACTTATATCTACATTATCAAAATTGATTGTTGAATCTTTATTGCTAACAAATGAAAAATTAGAGATTGAGAAAATCAATAAACATAAAATATAATTTTTATAATAAGTTTCAAATTCTTTATCAATAATAAATTTATCTTTCTGATCAAGTTTTTCAAGCTGAAAGAAACGTGCAAGTTTATAAACTTGATGATAATCTCTTTGCATATTTAAAATATTAGTGCTTTTTAAAATCAAGTTTTTAGTCTTCTTATAGTTTTTTAAATAAACAGGTCGATGAAGTCTAGAGGTTATTTTCGAATTAATATCCATCAAACTATCAAGGAGAGCTAATACTTTTTGAGCATCCTTGTTATAATTTCTAATATATGAAGTATGAAGTTTAGCCAAAGCTAAATAGTATTGAAGATGATCTAATTTTTCAAAATAATTGACTTCAATACTTTGAGAATTATCTAGCAAATCTTTCATCAAATGAATATTTTTTCTAATATAATTTAAAATTAAATTAACAGTGTAAGCAAAAACAATATTCTCATAAATTGAATAATTATCTCGATAAATTCTAGTTAAAAGTTTTCTAGGTAAAACCTCATCATCTTTGATATCTTGCCAATTCTCTGAATGCATTGACAAATAAGTAATAGTTTTATTATCAATTGTTCTACAAGCTTCAATGGGTACTAAACTATCATGCTCAACAAGATGAATAAATGGTTTTTGAAATATTCTTTTAATTGATGGCATTGTTTTTAAAATAGCCATTTCAACTTTGCTGACATCATCAATATCAACATTGCTACTGGTTGATAAAAATAAGGTGATGTTATTACCTGTTTGATAATCAAACTCTAGAAATGAAATCTCTTTATTTTCTTTTAAATATTCATTTAAAGGCTTATAGAGAGCTTTTAAATCATAATCTAGTTCCATTAAAAGTCACCATTGATTTTAGAAATGAATTCAGAGCACATATAAAATCCAAGTTTTTCAAATTCATGGACTAAATATTCTTTATCATCAATAGCTTTAAATTCAAGCTTATGAACAACTTTAGAGAAGATAATTTTCTCTAAAGCTTCACTTTCAACTTCTTTTGGATTTTCAAAACAAGAACAATAGACTTTAACAAAGTTTTCTATTTGATTGTAAACACGATTACCAAATGAAATATTATATGGTGCTAGAAGATCTTCAATTTTTTTGACTCTCTCATCACCATCTAATGAGAAATTATAACTATTTTTAGCATTATCTAGTAAGTCTTTTAATTCTTTATATGGCAAAAAGCTTGGAAGGAGAGGATCTGAATACTCTTTAATTGGTTTAGCACGCTTATCAAAATTCATAGTATTAGCACGGTCATAAACTTTATCAGATATTTCAAATGTAGATTCATCTCTATTAGCTGTACCAATAAAGAAGACATTAGTTGGTATTTTTAATGTGTGATTATCAACAAGCGATAAATAAGAATGTCTCTCACCATCATAAGTGTTATAAAGTTTAACATTCAATAACTTGATTTCACGTTTATCTTCTTCATTTTCCATCAATGATAAGAAATCAGAGAAGTAATATTCGATTCTAGATAAATTCATTTCATCTAAGACAATGAAAGTTATAACTTCTGGTTTTAAACTTGCCTCATATAAAGCTTGAGTGAATTTCTTAGGTGTAAATGTTTTTGAAAAGTCATTATAATACCCTAAAAGTTCATTTTTATCTTTCCATGATGATTCAACTTCAACAATATCACAATCAGCATATAAAGCTTCAGAGAAGATTTTAGGAAGCGATGTTTTACCAGTACCTGACATACCTTGAAGAATTGTTAATCTACCCATTCCTAAACCAGCAACAAAGGTAGCAATATCTTTGTTTGTATATGATAAATGAAGTCTACTATTTGCTGCATACATAACAACAAAATTTACGATACTCAATAAACTAGGATTTTTAAATAAATTCTTTTTCCTAATTTTTAATAGATCATCAAATTCTGGTTTTAATGAATCTAGTTCCGAAAAAGCAGGACAAGCATCAAAATCTTTTAACTTTTTTTCTTCCTCTTCTTTATCATCTTTATCTGCTTTATTTTCTTCTTTATCTTCCATAGGCATCATTGCAGTATCATTTGTTGCTAAAGCAGGAGCCATTCCATTTGCAGAATTTGATAAAGCATTTACATCAGAACTTTTTATATTGATATCCATTTCCTCATTTTCTTTAAGTGTTGTAAATGGTTTTAATAAGATAATAATAAGAAGTAAACCGCAGTCAGCTAAGAAGAAAGTATAAGTAAGTGATGATAAAGTTATACTATCTATTGAAGTAACTGAGTATCCATAACTATTTAGGATACCTATTGCCATTTCAAGCGACATATTTTGAACAATAACAAAATAGATTCCAAATAATGAAAGAGCAAACATGAAGAAATATTCAACAACAATTCCAGCAAAAGCAATTGAAACAAATAATTTTGATCTAGAAATAAATAATGCAATAGTTGCTAAAACAAACATAGCAATAATTGTAGAAGCGATGACAAGAAGAAAAGCAATAGCTCTATATGCATTTCCTAAAGTTGAAAAATTAGTCAAAATGTCGATACAATTGATATTGACTGTAATGTCAGAAACAAATCCAGGTATATTAGCAGTAAATTTGACTAAATCAACAAAGAAAGAACCAACAAAGATACCGGCAAATGCAATCACAAAAAATAGGACTTCAAATCTTTTAATAACTTTAATTTTAGGCATTCTCTTTTCGCTTTTTTCAGTCTTAACTTCGTATCTAGCTGAGAAAGCATAAATAGCGATGATAAGAAAGGACATGATGACAAACGGAATAAAACTAAGTGAAAATGAATTAGCAGTATTTAAAATTGGAGCAAGTCCAACAATAAAGTAGATGAGCGAATAAACAAATGAGAAAATAACTGAAACATGTGATTTATGATAGAAAGTATCATAATCATAATAAAAATACTTTAAAGCAGCTAAATAATAAGCTAAATTGATAACAAACAAGACAACAAAAGCTGATAATTCAATAAATAAAATGATATTCATTGATGAAGTAAATCCTTCAAATGTTGCTTTAAAACCTTTCAGCCCATCAAGTAATGATACTCTTGCCATTTGACTACCATCTGCTGATGTGATGGTATATAGTGGTAAAAAGAAAACAATTAGATTGAAAATGATAGCTATTGTTGCAATAACTAAATTCATCACTCTATTTGTATTGTTTATTTTTGTTTCTTTCTTTTCACCAATATTATTAAAATGAATGATAGTTAATAGCCAAGCATAAGCTAAAGCAATAAAAACAACTTGAGTTATAAGTAAAGAGGTTTGAACTTTTGTTAAAACATCAGCATATTTACCAAATAATAATTGCAGAAGAACAATAACTGCATTTATTGTAAGCAAGATAAACATATCATTGCCAGTTATCTTTTCCTTATTGCTTTGAATCAAGGCTAACATTATTGATAAAGCAATATCAATCAGAAGAGCAAAAAACAAAACCCCAACAATAACTAAATAAACAGGCTCAGTTCCAGTCATTATATTATTTTTAAAACTCATAAAACTATATTGTGAGCCATTAGTTTTAAGAAGCATCGTAGTCAAATTGAGAATAAATTCAATTGCAAGTATTGATGTGATACCAATCTTTTTAGTTAATTTATGAGTGAAAAATTTTTGCATAACTATACCTCTTAAAATAAGCATAAATATTATACAAAAAAATCATTTATTGCTTTAATTGTTTTACTGATTTTTTTATTTTTCACCTATGAAAGCGATTTTAATAACGATTACCTTTTTCTACATTACATTTATGACATAAAGTTTGTAGATTATCATAAGTGCTTTTACCGCCCTTTGATATAGGCTTGATATGATCTATTTCTAAATTTACTCGGCTATGGCAATAACAGCACTGATAATTGTCTCTTTTATAAATTGCAAATCTCATCTTGTTTGTAACTTTACCACGTTCAACTTTGCATATTGAATCCCAAATAGCACGGTCATTATAAAAATTTCCGTTTTTATCATTTAGTCTTTTGATAGTATTCAACACTGTATTACCATCAAATGTTTCATTTTTAGAAAAATAATATCTTTGTATGTAAGCTAGTTTTACTTTAATGTTAAACTTAGTTATTGGTTTAGCTATATTATTAGCAGATACTTTTTGTACATACTTTTTTAATTTATCTTTCTTTGACTTTTTAATTTCAACTTTATAATCATTTTCTAATAGGCTGATATCAGAGATTCTTTTTATATACTTTTGATATAAAGAATAGTTATATTCACATAATTGAATCTGTTCTTTAGCTTCTTTTTGCTTAAACTGCAATTGATAAACTAAATAATCATAACATGATATTTCATTAAACATATTTTGATTATCATAAATATGTTTCTCATCTAAATTTTTAATATTGTAGAATCGATATTCTTTATTCAATTTAAAAAGCTCTAAGATTGCTAAATTATTTTCAATAACAAATTTATATTTTTTCTTTATTTGAAATAATATTATTAAAACAATTAAAGTAATCATGTAGAGCTTTTTACAATTTATTTGGGTTTACTTTTTTAAATTATGAAGTTCTTTAGCAATCTTACCAGCCACTTTAGCGTTGTTGATAATTAAGGACATATTACTTTCAAGTGATTTTCCTTCAGTTAAAGAGACAAGTTTATCAAGCAAATATGGAGTGACTTTCTTACCAGTTATATGATCTTTATTCATCATCTTTAATGCTTCTAAAATCTTTTCATTCATCCAATCATAGTCTAAAGAATATTCTTCAGGAATTGGGTTAGCAATAAGTGCACCTTGTTTTAAGCCCAATACTTCTGAAATATGAATCATCTTAGCAACATCTTTAGCATCATTTGCAGTTATATCTAAATCATAGTCACTAGTTCTTGTATAAAATAATGGCATTTTTTTAGTTTGATAACCAATGACAGGAACACCTTGTGTTTCAAGATATTCTAATGTTCTTGGAATATCTAA
>ERZ808240.1415-NODE-1415-length-29940-cov-36.718554_pt1 | contig 29940 bp, 28 predicted proteins | sample MGYA00521084_ERZ808240 | MGnify/ENA primary metagenome ERZ808240 (study PRJEB31516, sample SAMN03275571) | gut metagenome | biome: mammalia-associated habitat; material: feces | host: Papio cynocephalus | place: Kenya | collected 2012-08-06 ... | reverse complement strand
AACGAGTGAATAGAATGGCTCTGTCCTCGCAGTCGCAATAAGGATAGAAGAGAGTCTCTTCTGCAAAGAATGCTCGGTCGTGTCCCCAAACTTTGTCGTCATATTCATATACGAATGCCGTTTGAACCCAGTTCAAAAGTTTGTTGACTGCATCATGCTCATTTAATCCTGCAATTTTTTCTTGGAGAGTCGGGTATAGTTGTTTTTGCACTTCTTGCTCCATAGGGGTATTGGCATACATTGCCCATCTCGTCATGAAGTTGCCGTTAATCTCCGATGTAGGATAGGTGTTGTAAAAGTCGATGAGGTTTTTATTGACTTGTACGTTCAAGGTCATATCTTTATATCTATCAGAATATAAACTTCTTACAGGGGTTGGCTGATAGGTGAAGAGTTGGCTTTGTGGGATATATAGCGAAAGGGCTTGTTCCTTTGGAAAAGCAAAGTCGCATACTTCCATCTTTTTAGTATCGTTGTCGAGAGGATAGTAATTGATGCCGTCTATGAGGAAGTATCCTTTATCGTAGATGCCATGCTTGCTACCAAAAAGTAAATACAGTTTGTTGCCGTTACGGCCTAATCTCATTTGGTAACCACTCTGGCTATAGATGTATGCTGTGGTGAGTGTTGCCAAGTTCCCTTTGCCCAAATGGTCTTTGGCAAAGGTATCTATCAGATTGAGATAAGCCCAATCGCATAGCTGCATTCTGATTCTTGCTTCAAGAAAGTCTCGGATGGTATTATCGAGTTGATCGGTTGATAGTTTCTTCCATGCTTCGGCAATATGCTGATTGTCACAAACGTCCAAAACGATATTATAAGCAGAAGGGAATCGAACGCTACATTCTGTTCCACAATATACAAAGTGAAATGTCTCTTCGGCTTGTTGTTTTTTTTCGTAAATAGGGGAGATAGGCTTTGGTTGTGGTGTTTGCTCTATTGGCGAGATAATCTCCTTGATGGTTATAGCTTTCTCCTCCATCTTCTTCCCTTTATCTTTGTCTGGTCTGATAACAGGAGGAACTGTTTCGTCTTTTGGGCGAGGAATGGCAGGAAGGAGCTTGTATTCCTTCCATGCTTCTTTTACAAACTCTGCATATTCTGCATTGCATTGAGCACGGAAGTCTTCATACTCTGCCTTTGCTTGCTTCTTGAAGTTCTCATATTGAGACTGGAAGTCGTCGGTTTGGGCAGAAGAGGTTGTCGGAGCAAAAATAAAAGCTCCGATAACTAAGATAAATGAATACTTTTTAGTCATCATGTTGAACTTTATTTATTCAATATCCATTCTTTCCAACTGTTTCCTATAGAGCTTGCTGGGAGAATAGATGGTGATTGCAGCTTTCCATTTGTTACGATAGATTGACGTTCTACTTGTGTCTTGATATAGTCCCCAAGCTCTCCTAAAGTGACATTTCCTTTTGTTTCTTGAAGTTTCTTCAATAAGTAATAGGTGAATAGTCCATGCCCTTCTTCTTTGTATGGATATGCAGTCTCGTCACCTTGTGCTGCGGTAAAGACAACCATGTTTCCTGTAGGGTTGCTTTGCTTTACCTTGATAGCAACACCACGAGCAGAAGCCAACATGTCACCATCACGTTTTGCACCGCTGAAACAAGCATCCAAGAATACTATTACAGATTTAGATGGGAGGCTGCCTAATGCTCTATACAAGTCTTCCAAGGCATAGCCTGTTGTTACATCAGAACCATAGCCATCAACAGGTAATAAGTAAGCACTCTTGTTTTGTTCGTCAGGAATGCCATGTCCTGCATAATAGAAGATGACTTTGGCATCACCTTTATAAACAGCTATGACATCTTGAAGCCATTTTATCTCATGCTTGATATTGTTAAGTGTTGCATCTGTTATAAAATGCACATTTTTTTCTGGAAGTCCTAATGTTTTTTTGCAATATTCAGCAAATATCTTTCCATCATTCTCTGCATATTGTACAGGTTTCTCCATTTGATATTTCTCATTGGAAATAATCACAGCAAAAGTATGATTGCTTATATTGTTTGCCATCGGAATAGCCCAATCAACATCACAATCTTTATACTCTTTCATGAACTTAGATAGTTTTGTTTCTTGTTTAGCATAGAAATCTGGTGTCTCTTTTAAAATTGCATTATAGATTTCTCTTGCTTTACTGATGTTATTGTCTGCCAAATATAATTCTCCCTCTGCATCTAAAATGTTAGGCATAAAACCTCCTGTTTGTTTGGCAGCATCTATAGCTTTGGCGATGAGCTCAAATGCTTCATCCTTATTTTGTGGAACACCTAATCCGTACATGCTTAATAAGGCTAAGATTCTATAGCCTAAATTGTATCCATTGTCAATAGCTTTTTTAGACCATTTAATCGCTTCTTGGTAGTTTTGCTGTTCATAATAACACATGCCTAACCAGCCATAAGCCACTGTGTCGCCATTGTCAACAGCTTTTTTAAGCCACACAATCGCTTCTTGATAGTTTTTCTGTTTATAATAACACATGCCTAACTCGCCATAAGCCGATGTGTCGCCATTGTCTATAGCTTTTTTAAGCCACACAATCGCTTCTTGGTAGTTTTGCAGGTTGATATAGCACTCGCCTAACCAGTCATAAGCCATTGTGTCGCCACTATCTATAGCTTTTTTAAGCCACACAATCGCTTCTTGATAGTTTTTCTGTTCATAATAACACTGGCCTAACCCGACATAAGCCGATGTGTCGCCACTATCTATAGCTTTTTTAAGCCACACAATCGCTTCTTGGTAGTTTTGCAGGTTGTAATAGCACTGGACTAACCCGCCATAAGCCTTTGTGTTGCCATTGTCTATAGCTTTTTTAAGCCACACAATCGCTTCTTGGTAGTTTTTCTGTTCATAATAACACCGGCCTAACCCGCCATAAGCCTTTGTGTCGCCACTATCTATAGCTTTTTTAAGCCACACAATCGCTTCTTGATAGTTTTTCTGTTCATAATAACACTGGCCTAACCCGACATAAGCCGATGTGTCGCCACTATCTATAGCTTTTTTAAGCCACACAATCGCTTCTTGGTAGTTTTGCAGGTTGATATAGCACACGGCTAACCCGCTATAAGCCCCTGTGTTGCCATTGTTGTCTATATCTTTTTTAAACCATGCAATCGCTTCTTGGTAGTTTTGCTGGTTGTAATAACACTGGCCTAACCAACCATAAGCCGATGTGTTGCCATTGTCTATAGCTTTTTTAAGCCATACAATCGCTTCTTGATAGTTTTTCTGTTCATAATAGCACATGCCTACCCCCCTATAAGCCGATATGTCGCCACTATCTATAGCTTTTTTAAGCCATACAATCGCTTCTTGGTAGTTTTGCTGGTTGTAATAACACTGGCCTAACCAACCATAAGCCGATGTGTCGCCATTGTCAACAGCTTTTTTGAACCATTTAATAGCTTCATGATAATTACGAGCAACTTTTTCTCCCTCAAAATAGAGCTTACCCATCCAAGCATACGCATATGTATATCCATTTTTTGCATCTTCCAATATTTGTTCAAAAGTGAGTTGATTTTGAGCATATAAGTATGGTGATGCCAAAAGTAATATTACGATTATAAGATTTCTCATAATGATTATTTTTGCAACTTATCTTTGAGTATTCTCAAACTATTACACATGTCAAAGTCGTAATGACCATGAGCGAAAAGACCATTTGCGCTTCCTTCGCTCATTTGAGCATAGATGTCATCGTCAATAAAACTGTCGGCATAAGTGCGAGTGTAGTCTTCGATTCGTTCTCTTTCTTGGTCGTTTGATGCAAGAGTATGCTTTCTGTCTAAATCTGACAGATGATTGTATATCTCTTCTATATTTTTATTCTTTGCCATAATTTATATATTTAAAAGATTCTACTTTTTACAAACAAGGCTCATGATTAAAAGCAAAGCTTGTTTAAAGCAAAGGTCTGCGTCTTTTTCCGTGATTCTTTCTCCATCATCATGTTTTACAAATGCGTTTTGGTAGCGTTTGAAATAATCTTTGGTGATAGGCCATAACGTTTGAATATTATTATTCCAACCATTTGCTTCTATAATTTTGTTTATTCTTTTTTCATCTTGTCGCTCTAAAGGTTTGTTGTTGTGAAGTAAATCTTTTAAGAGCATTTCTAATGATTTTCTAATATCGTCTAATCCATGCATTAAGTCGTCTTTACCGATTAGATGTATTCCGCTTAATAGTAGTTTTTGGCATGAAGAGCGCTTGTCTGTATTAGCGATAATTTTTGCAAAAATATAGATTAGTTGCTCATGGCTCATTATTGATTCTGAAATGTTCATAATTTGCTAATTTTTAGAGTAAAACTTTGTGTTTGTATTGCTACATCTTTAGTCCTGCATTTCCCCAACCATTTCTGAAACTCCTTCAGTGGAAGTTGTCTTGGAAGTTTAATGTTCTCATCCTCCGCAAATGCCTTTGCAAACATATTGGGCGAAAACACGATGTAGATGATGTTTTGCTCCATCGAATGCTCGCAAGTCATGGTGTATTCATCGACTTCGTTTGGATTCTCTTCTGCCTTTTGACAGGAAAAGAATATGTAAGGCTTGTCGTGAACAATCTTGTATGCTGGATCTCCAGAACTCTTGTATGGCAAGAGGCAAAAGACTTGCTGTGTATTCTCATCCAGCAGATAAACGGCGAGATAACCATTGATGGGAGACTTGAAATATAGGTATAGGTCATCCCCATTTCTGAACTCATCGCTTTCATATTTCTCTTCCGTGCCATTACGCAAAAGCTTTGCCTCGAAGTCGATGGCAGCATTCTTGATTTCACGAGCCTTTCCGTCAATACATACTTTAATTGTTAGCATGTTGCTCTCATAGTATATGTCAAACGTAGGCTCGCCAATCGTTTCTATCCATTCTCCTTTTACATCGCTTCCGCCTATCGACAAGAAATCAACAGATGATTTACCGTTCTCATTCTTTACAATGGTAGAGTTTTTTTGAGAGACAAGCGTTCCAAAAACATCGGCAAGTGCTTGAATCTTGGCACGTTCGAGGGCTGTACGCTTACCTTCCTCCAACGAAACGTTGTCTGGTACGTGGTAAGTGTATTCTCCGTGAACCTTCTCTATCTGTTGTGCAGATAAATGGAGGAGGTTCAAGAGTGTGAGTAGGAGAAAAACACAACGCAATCTCATTTTACCATCCAAGCAATTTATCTAAGTCTTTGTGTAGCTTGTCTCCTTTCTTCTCCAAGTCCTCACGTACAATTTTCTTGGCTGCTTCTTTTGCCATATTGCTATTGTAAGCAATGCGGACGAGTACTTCCTTGTTTTTATTGGAGAGAGTGCGATAAACTTCCATTACCGGAATGGTTCTTCCAATACTTTGAGAAATGAGATTCTTGCTTGCCATGATGCTTTGGGTAACAGATGCTGCTTGCTCTTGTGAGAGTTGCTTGTTGGCAACGGTGTTTTCCACCAATGCCGTCACTTCTGTCTGGATTTGTCCTGCAAGACTTTGTTTGGCAAGTTCCAAGGCTTGCATCTTGGCGGCATCATAATTTTCGCCAATGCTCATAGCTTCTCCCATGATGTACTTTGGAAACATATTGTCATCATATTCGTATGACATCATGTAAGCCTTGTCCAACTGTTTCTCAATAGGAAGAGAGCCTGGGGTAGTAGTCCATCCCTCTTTCTTCAACTTCTTGGCTTCTTTTCTTGCCACCTTTGTAGCTTTTTGTGTCAACTCTGATTTTGACGATTTCATGAGGATCTTACGCTCTTTAGCTTGTTCCTTCGATATTTGAGCAAATGAAGGTGAAGCACACAGCATCAAAAATAGAACGCATAAAATACCAACTGCTTTCATTGTCTAAATGCCAAATAAGCCAACGACTCCCTGATTGGCAGTTAATATGATGTTTCTTGGATATACAAAAATAAAAAACGTGGAGCCAGCCTGCTACTCGTTCCACGGTCTATAGGCCTTCGCATTGCCCCTATCTGTCGAAACGAGCAATGCTGAAAGCCCCACGTGAATGTGTATATAATTCATCCTCCCTACCAACGAACGCAGATACGTCCGAAGCCATTGAGGGCTGTATATAATACACCCTGTGAGGCGTCCCCATTGCCTTGCTTCTTGACAGATAGTTGAAGTTGCGAAGTTCATAGACCGTCAAAACCAAAGCGTCAGTTACGCCTTTATTTATGTATATGTATCCCCACCTTAGCCCAATCGTGGGCTTTCAGCAAGGATTACGGTTGCAAAGATAGTGATTATTTTTGATAAATTGTGTAAAAAATATTAATATTTACTATAAATATCTATTAAATAATATAAAAAACTACATTATTTTCTAAAATTCAATAATATTATTTCGAGAAATATTGATGTATATTAAAAAGGTCATATATGAAAACCAAAAAAGGCAAATTTAGAAGATATCAAACTCTCTTTCTAAAATTTGCCTTTATTATAAAATCTTATTCCTCGCCAAATGCCGCAGCTTCAGCGGCAGCAATGATGTCTTCTTTCGACATTTCCTTTGGCTTGGAACTAATGTCGCTCAAGTCAAACTCGTCGTTTTCCTGGTTGTTGTTTTCCTCTATTTTCACCTTTTCCTCGGGCATCTGAACAGTTACCGAAGAATCCCTTTCAGAGAAAACCTCCTCCTTGAAAACATTGACATGTTTCTCTTCCACCTGTGGCTCTGGGTTCTGCGAGATGATGAAGTCGTTTTTTACCTCAGTAGCAGGCACACTCAGCACAGGCTCTTCCTCCATCTTGGTGCGGTTTGACTTGGCAGCAAAGACGGCGTCTATGTACTGTGGTTTCTTGCGAAGCTGTTCCAAAGTAAGCTTAGAGGCAATCTGCTGACTCTCTTTCTTGGAATAGCCCTTGCCTGTGCCGCCCTCTATACCTTCTATGACCACTTTATAGGTAAATACAGGACTTCCATTCTTGTCTTTTTCCTGTTCCACCTGTACAAAATCGAGTTTTACACGATTCTTCTGACTCCACTCTATCAGTTTGCTCTTGAAGTTTACCTCCTTGTAAGCCACCTTGTCGATGTTGATCATCTGCGAGAGGATACGTTTCTGCATAAATTCCATGCAGACATTATAACCTCTGTCCAAATAGACTGCGCCAACAAGTGCCTCAAAGGCGTTTCCTCCCATATAGCTATTGTGCGAATAGCTGTGCCCACTTGACAGAATGAGTTGATTGACGCCCATTTCCTGTGCCAGTTTGTTGAGCGTATCGCGTTGTACCAGCTTGCTTCGGGTATTAGTGAGAAATCCCTCACGCTTGCCGGGAAAATGCTTGTACACGATGTCTCCCACTACAGCATCAAGCACGGCATCACCGAGAAACTCCAGCCGCTCATTGTTGATGGGTTTTCCCTTTGCGTTGCGGTGCATGATGCTCTTGTGCATCAATGCCATCTTGTAATAGCTAATTTCGTGTGGATAGAAACCTAAAATATGAAACAAAGAAAAATAAAGCTCTTTGTCCTTTCGGAAAGAGAGCTTTATTCTATCTATAAAATTATTCAGCATATTTCTTGAATACTACACAGCAGTTGTGACCACCGAAACCGAAGGTGTTGCTCAATGCCGCACGAACCTCACGCTTCTGCGCTTTGTTGAAGGTGAAATTCAAGTTATAATCGAGCTCCTCGTCCTTATCATCTTCCGCATGGTTGATGGTAGGAGGTACGATGTCGTTCTTTACACTGAGTACACATACCATGGCCTCCACAGCACCAGCGGCACCTAACAAGTGACCGGTCATAGACTTGGTAGAACTGATGTTAAGCTTATAAGCAGACTCGCCGAAGACATTTTTGATAGCCTTAGCTTCCGAAATATCACCCACATGGGTAGATGTACCATGAACATTGATATAGTCAATATCCTCTGGTTTCAAATTTGCATCCTCAAGGGCGCGCTCCATAACGAGTTTTGCACCGAGACCTTCAGGATGAGAAGCTGTGATATGGTAAGCATCGGCACTCTCGCCCTCTCCTACCATTTCTGCATAAATCTTCGCGCCACGAGCCTTGGCATGCTCCAGTTCCTCAAGAATCAAGCAGCCAGCACCTTCGCCCATGATAAATCCGTCGCGACTTGCGCTGAATGGACGTGAGGCATGCTCTGGGTCATCATTACGAGTAGACAAAGCATGCATAGCGTTGAATCCGCCTACACCACATTCGCAGATAGCTGCCTCGGCACCACCGCTCACGATGATGTTGGCCTTGCCCAAACGAATCAGATTGAAGGCATCAGCCAAAGCGTTGCTTGAAGAGGCACATGCAGATGTAGTAGTGTAGTTAGGTCCGTGGAATCCGAAATGGATGGAAATCTGGCCTGAAGCAATATCAGCAATCATCTTTGGAATGAAGAATGGATTAAACTTAGGACCATTCTCCTTATGAGTAGCATAATATCCCACCTCATCCTCAAAAGTCTTGATACCACCGATACCTACACCGAAAACAACACCAACATTGTTCAAGTCTTCTGTCTCAAGATCAATGTTAGCATCCTTTACACCCTGCATGGCGGCAATCATAGCCAACTGTGTGTAACGGTCGAGTTTGCGAGCTTCCTTGCGATCAATCCACTCATTGATGTTCAAGTTCTTTACCTCGCAAGCGAACTTGGTCTTGAAATTAGTTGTATCGAAATGAGTAATAGGAGCTGCACCGCTCTTACCTGCGAGGAGAGCCTCCCAAGTTTCCTCAGGAGTATTGCCTACAGGAGTCACGGCACCAAGACCTGTTACTACAACTCTTTTTAATTCCATTTATAATAACTAAAGTTGCTAATTACTTGCTATTCTCCTCGATATAAGCGATAGCATCACCAACAGTTGCAATCTTCTCTGCCTTATCGTCTGGAATAGAAATGTTGAACTCCTTCTCGAATTCCATGATCAACTCTACAGTATCCAAAGAGTCTGCGCCAAGGTCGTTTGTGAAACTTGCCTCTGGCTTAACCTCTGACTCATCAACACCGAGTTTGTCTACGATAATAGCTTTTACTTTGCTTTCAATTTCTGACATAATTGTAACTTTTAAAATGTTTATAAATAAATTTCTAATTAAAAAATCGGTGCAAAGGAACACTTTTTTTTTCAAATAAGCAAACATTTTATAGAAAAAAGTACTAATTCATGCACAAATACCTATAATCTGTGCAGTTTTTTTATGCTTTTTTGTCTTTTTTGTTGGTAATATCCAATATTTTAATTACTTTTGTACATCATTATTAATAAATCTTTTAACATCATGACATTTACTGAAAAAGCAAACAAAATTTTCAATCAGGCCATCGCAGACTATCACATCAAGGATAATATTGACACTCCTATTCACAATCCTTATAAAGATGGTTCCATCGAGAACCGTTTATACCTGAAGTGCTGGATTGATACAGTACAGTGGCATTTAGAGGACATCATCCGCGACCCACAGATTGACCCTGCAGAGGCTTTGCTGCTGAAGCGACGCATCGACAAGAGTAACCAGGACCGTACAGACCTCGTCGAGCAGATAGATTCATACTTCCGTGAACTATACGACAATGTGAAAGTACAGTCCGATGCACGCATCAATACAGAGAGTCCAGCATGGGCTGTCGACCGTCTGAGCATTCTCGCCCTGAAGATTTATCACATGCGCGAGCAAGTAGATCGCACAGAAGCAACAGCAGAGCACAAGGCAAGATGCCAAGCCAAGCTCGACGTGCTGCTCGAACAGCAGGTAGACCTCTCTACCGCCATCGACCAGTTGCTGGAAGACATCGAGGCTGGGAAAAAGTATATGAAGGTGTACAGGCAGATGAAGATGTACAACGATCCTTCCACCAATCCTGTACTCTACAACAAGAAACAATAGGGTTTTCACCTATTTTATATATACAGCACAATCGAAAATATGAAAACCATAAGAAATGTCTTCCCTTTATACAAACAGTACATTACTAAGAAACATAAACTAAATGAAGACTGAGCATATTCTCATCATTCGATTTTCGGCCATGGGAGACGTTGCCATGACTGTGCCTGTGGTTTATTCGCTTGCCACCCAGTATCCTGCCATCAGAATAACTGTGCTCAGCCGTCCGTTTGCCCGTCCATTCTTCGAAAATTTAGCTCCAAACGTAGGTTTCATGGAAGCCGACATCAAGAAGGAATATCATGGCATCAAAGGGCTCAACGCCCTATACCGCCGCCTGTTGGCAAAGAATTTCACAGCCATAGCCGACCTGCACAGCGTACTGCGCTCCAGTTATCTGCGTATGAGGTTTAACTTGGACAATTTCAATGTGGCGCACATCGACAAGCATCGCAAGGGCAAACATCAACTCACAACGCAAAATGACAAAAAGTTAGTACAGCAACCCACATCGTTTGAAAACTACGCCGAAGTACTTGCCAAATTGGGGTATCCTGTAAAATTGAATTTTACTTCTATCTTTGGCTCCCAGAGAGGCAACCTCAACCTGCTTCCAAAAACTATGTGGAGCAAGGACAACACAGAAGTAAACAAAGATATCCACAGTTGCGGAAATCCATGGATAGGCTTGGCTCCCTTTGCTGCACACGAGGGAAAGATATATCCATTGCCTTTGATGGAAAAAGTTATACAAGAAATTATCCACACTTATCCACAATGCAGAATCTTTCTTTTCGGAGGTGGAGAGAAGGAAACAGAAGTAATGAACCGATGGACAGAGACATGGCCCGAAGTATGTAATGCATCGGCTCAGCTCAAGGGTCTGCAACAAGAACTAATCCTCATGAGTCATCTACAAGTGATGGTCAGCATGGACAGCGCCAATATGCATCTGGCATCGCTTGTCGACACGCCCGTGGTAAGTATATGGGGCGCAACCCATCCCTATGCAGGCTTTATGGGATGGAATCAAAACCCTGCCAACGTAGTACAAACAGACTTGCCTTGCCGTCCTTGCAGCATCTATGGCAACAAGCCCTGCATGCGTGGAGACCTTGCTTGCATGAACCAAATCAATCCAGAAGATGTGATAAAGCATATCGTAGGAGTCATCAACAAATAGAAATTATTTGTTGAACAAAACAGAAAATATAGAAAAGACAAAAAAAATGACGTTATTCCCAACTGCAAAGAACACACGAGTCTTGCAGTTGGGATTTTTTTACGAATCACATATCACCATACGGCTCTTACGAGAACATAATATTTCCTCGCCATAAAAACTTTTCTGTATACGAAGACAAACACACCTACATTTTTATCCACAAACCTGTGGAAAAATATATGGAAAACACATTCTATAACTTATTCATAACTTCCAAGATATCCACCAACCCCGATTCCACCCCCTCGGAATGAGGATATCCACATAGTTATTATTAAGTTTTAATGAAGTTTTTAGGAATTTTAGAACAAAAAAAGATATAAACTTATTAACTTTGCACCAAAATAGGAAAATGTGGATAAAACGCCTAAAGCATTAAGAACCAAGAAAAAGAAATGCAACAGGTACAATGATAACCCACAGTCATGATGTGCATAATGAAACTAACAAGAAATCATCCAAATATTTATCCACTTATCCACGTCATATCATCATTCCTATATCCTTTTTTAAAAAATAAGAATAGAGAAATAAAATAATAATGTTATGTTGAAAAAAGAATGGATAGAGAAAGGTTTTGTCGACGAACCTGTTGATGCAACCTTGGACTTGAAGCAGGAGATACGTCGACTCTGCAAGGAGAAAGATGCCATCATCTTAGCTCATTATTATACGGTGGGAGAAATTCAGGATATTGCCGACTTTGTGGGCGACTCTTTGGCATTGGCACGCAAGGCTGCAGAAACTGATGCCAAGGTAATGGTGATGTGCGGTGTGCACTTTATGGCTGAGACATGCAAACTGCTGAGTCCTGACAAGACTGTACTTTGTCCTGACCTGAACGCTGGTTGTTCGCTTGCCGACAGCTGCAAGGCCGAAGACTTGAAGAAATATAAAGCCGAGCATCCTGGATATAAGGTGGTGAGCTATGTCAATACCACGGCAGCCGTCAAGGCACTTACCGATTGTGTGGTGACGAGTGGCAATGCCAAGAAAGTAATCGACAGTTTTCCTAAGGACGAGAAAATCATCTTTGGTCCCGACTATAACTTGGGAAACTACATCAATAGCGTAACAGGTCGTAATATGTTGCTTTGGAATGGCGGATGCCACGTACACGAGAAATTCTCTGTCGAGGCTATCGTGAAGCTCAAGAACGAGCATCCTGAGGCTGTCGTTATGGCTCATCTGGAGTGCAAGGCTCCTGTATTGGCCATAGCCGATGTAAAGGGGTCGACGGCCACAATGCTCCAATATGCCGAGAAGCATCCTGAAACCAGGGAGTATATTATCGCTACAGAGGCTGGAATTCTTCACGAGCTGGAGCGCAACTGTCCTGGCGTTACATTCTATCCTGTGCCACCCGAGGTGAGCGAAGGTGGATTAGGGTGCAGCTGCAATGAGTGCGAATACATGAAGATGAACACGCTGCAGAAGATTTATAATGCCCTTAAGTATGGTTGGCCTACGGTAGAGATTGACGACAAGATTGCACGAGATGCTGTCAAGCCTATAGAAAAGATGCTCTCGCTTTCTTAAGATTTTTAGATAAAAACAACATATAATAAGAGTCGAGTGCCTCGTAAAAGATACTCGACTCTTATAGGTATAGGATTGATTTTTTTTTCAAATTTACAAATGTGTGGAAACTCTAAAATGACTATTTTGTTAGTTTCAGGTGCTTTTAGAAAATGAATTGCAGTATCCTATGTTTTTTATGCTTGTGTGTTCTTTTACACTAAAAAGTTGTGGATTTTAAAGAAAAATAGTGGTAAAAACGGTTCATTTTATGCTAAAAAACAATTTTTACCCCCTAAAGAATAAAAAAGTCCCCCATCAAACAAAACATTTTTTACTACCTTTGCAATGGTTTTAAACAAGATGCGTTGTGAAACGCAGATATCATCTTTTACTTATACAATTTATATTTACACATAATGGGAATTTCCGAGAGCGGAGGTTCTCATTATTTTTTTTTAACGCCACCATATTCTTTGGTTACGGATAATAGGTTTATCTTTGCATAAGATAAGCTGCATTCGGCAATAAGAAAGTAAACTTTCATTGCGCTCATTTGCATTATCTTTGCATAAGATAAGCTGCATTCGGCAACATATTTTTGAAAGTGATAAAAGAAATATGAAACTCAAGATACATTTCAGTCATAAGGAGGAACTTTGGAATTCCTGGTCGCATGCTGGTGGCATTCTTTTGGGAGTTGTCATAGGTGTTGTTTTTCTGTATTATTGCTTTTCGAGCCATAATGGTTGGGCTACGGCAGGCGTGATACTTTATCTGTTCGGCATGCTCATGTCTTATATCGCCTCTACGGTGTATCATGCCCTCTCGGCATGGAGCAAGTGGAAAGAGCGACTACGTAAGTGGGATCATGTTGCTATTTATTGGCACATAGCTGGTTCTTACTCTCCCATCACGCTCATTGCTTTGCGCGAGCAGGGTTATTGGGGCTGGAGTCTGTTCTGTTTTATCTGGGCATGTGCCATAGCGGGTACGGTGATGAGTTTTTGCCGACTGAAGGATCACAGCAACTTGGAAACCATCTGCTTCGTAGGTATGGGGCTCTCCGTGTTGGTTGCCTTCAAGCCTCTTATCGATTCTGTCTCGCCTGCCACGGTGATATGGATTATAGCCGAGGGCGTGTGCTATATTACGGGTGCTGTGTTCTATAGCATCAACAAGCGCAGGTACATGCATTCAGTCTTCCATTTTTTTGTGTTGGCGGGTAGTATCTGTCATATTATAGCTGTGTGGGATATCTTGATGAAATACATATAAAGGTATATTGATATAAGCCATTGATATTCTTTTTCTTATATAATAAGGTGGAAATGTTAATGATGTGTTAAAACAGAAAAATAATGAGTCAAATACTTGTATGTAATGGATAATTGTCTTACTTTTGCGGTGTAATATTTAAGTAGTATACTAAAACAGTTAGATTATGATACAATTTAAAAGCATTAGTTTTAGCTATCCTGGAGCAAAGCATCATGTGTTTGATGGCTTCAGCATGACTCTTAAGGAAAATAATATTTATGGTTTGCTTGGCAAGAATGGCACAGGTAAGTCTACCCTACTCTATCTTATGAGTGGTTTGTTGCGTCAGCAGCAAGGTACCATATTGGTGGATGGTGTGCCTGCCAAGAAGCGTCAAGCCGATATGTTGAAAGACGTATTTATAGTAACCGAGGAGTTTAGTTTGCCAGAAGTGTCTCTCTCCTTGTATGTGAAGATGAATAGTGCTTTCTACCCCAACTTCAGTCAGGAAATATTGGAAAGCTGTCTGAAGGATTTCGAATTGCCAATCTCTCTCAAACTGAACGAACTCTCGATGGGACAAAAGAAAAAGGTGTATATGAGTTTTGCCATCGCTACAGGTACTCGTTATTTGCTGATGGACGAACCTACCAATGGTCTTGACATCCCATCGAAGAGCCAGTTCCGTAAGGTAATAGCCAACAATATGACAGACGACCGCACCCTTGTCATCTCCACGCATCAGGTACACGACATCGAGTCTTTGCTCGACCACATCATTATCCTCAACCAGAGCCAGCTTTTGCTTGATGCCTCGGTGAGCGATATTTGCGAGCAGTATACCTTTGAGTATCGTACCCCCTCTGAAATGGATAAGAATGTGCTTTATGCCGAGCCAACCTTGCAGGGCAATGCTGTGATAGCCAAGCGTCAGGCTGGCGATGCCGAGACACAGGTAAATTTGGAGTTGTTGTTTAATGCTGCCATCAATGGCAAGTTGTAAAAACCTTTAATATTTAGACTATTATGAATAAAATATTTGATATCCACCGATTGTTGATAACTCTACGTTGGGACTTGTTGGTCTATTGGAAAAAGTATGTACGTAATGTGTTGGGATTGTCTTTTGCCTTTGCTTTCATTTGCATAGTACAGCAGTATAATTGGCATGAAACTACCCCAACTCAACAAATGCAGCTGATAGATGTTTATCTGGGCAATATCTCTGGTACATTCTTCCTTGTAGGCTTCTTATTGTTTTTGATATGTGGTGCAAGTATCTTCAACAATATGCGAACCAAGCAGTCGCGTGCCACCTTCTTGATGTTGCCAGCAAGCAACTTAGAGAAGTTTGTGGCTCGTTTTCTTTGGGTAACTGTGGGATGTCTTGTCATGCTTGTTGCTTCGTTGCTGATAACCGATGCCATACAATACATGTTTAGTTTGTTTATCACTCCTCACATGCATGGTTCGTTGACAGTTTCACTATTCGAAAATATCTTCAGTTCGAGGAGTTCGGATTCTTCTAACGTCATAGTCGTCAATGGCCATAGTATGTTGAGCAATCAATTCCCCATGTGGCCATGGGTTATCTCATCCTTTGTCTATTGTCACTCTTTTTTCACCTTGGGTGGAAGTATATTCCGTAAGTATACGGTTATATTGACAGTAGTATCTAGCTTTATTTTGATATTCTTACTGGTCGTTGTTGTTGATCCAAAGTTTATTGCTTATATTGTCAAGGACCTTGGCCCCTACAAGACAGGTTATGCGTTGATCGTTTTATTTATCCTATTGGGAGTGTTCAACTATTGGCTTTCCTATAAGTTGTTCACTCGTATGCAAGTTATCAACAACAAGTGGTTAAACTAAAGGCTTCATATTATGAATTTTAGTAATGACAAAGCGATATATATACAGATAGCCGAACGATTGTGCGATGAGATACTGGCAGGAAAATATCAGGAAGACGAGCGTGTGCCGAGTGTGCGCGAATATGCAGTCTTGCTCGAGGTAAACGCCAATACCGCCGTCAAGTCGTATGACCTGTTGGCTTCGGAAGGTATCATCTATAACAAACGAGGACAGGGCTATTTCGTATCATCAGGTGCCAAGCGACAGATCAAGAAAACCCGCAAGCAGGAGTTTATGAGAGAACGACTGCCCGAGTTGGCCCGCCAGATGGTATTGCTCGATATTTCACTCGACGAGGTAAAGGAAGCCCTGCAGGGTGAGCTCAAAGAGGTGGTTGTGGTACAATAACCGATATTTTTAACCCCATAAATACATTCATAACAATGAAAACAAAAGTAATGATAGCAGCTTTGTTTGCTGCGCTGAGTTTTATAAGTTGTGCCAATCTTGTGGGCAAGCAGAATGTTCCACAGCAAGTAAAACATCTTGATAACGAGAAAGTGGTCAAGAAGTCGTTCGCCCTGAAAAACTTTCATGCCATCAGCAACACGATAGGAATTGATATTTACTATACCCAGTCGCCTACCTATAGTGTTTCTATGGAAGGCACCGAGCAATGTATGGCACAGGCCAAAGTTGAGGTTTCCGGCGGAGTGCTGAACATCACGAACAGGTATGTTGATTTTTTTAACACCTCTTCCTATAATCTCAAAATTTATATTAGCGCCCCTTCTATCGACCGGATAAGCAACAACGGATCAATAGATTTCTATGGCGACATCAATCAGAGCAAGCCTTTGGAGATATCCAACCAAGGTTCGTTCGATTACGACAAGGGAACTGTGAAGGCTGCCTATTTACTTATTGCCAATAAAGGTGCGTTCGATATTGATAGTCCTATGCAGATTACAGATTCTCTCCGTATCAATAATTATGGTTCGTTCGATATGAATGATGCTGTGCATGTTGCGGGCTCTGTACATATCAACAATAATGGCTCTTTCGATGTTGATAAAGTAATGCATGTTGCGGGTTCTGCCTATATAAAAAATTATGGTTCTTTCGATGGGGCGTTTGTCCTTAAGGGAAGAGACTATGAGGTCTCCAATTATGGCAGCTTCGATTCTGACCTTACTGTCGATTGCGACCATATCCAGGTCTATTCGTTTGGATCTACCGATATGACCATAAAGGGTACAACGAAAAATATCAGCATCGACGACAAGGGAACGACCGACATTGATACAACCCAGCTCAAGGTTATCAAGTAAATCTTAACACATGCAAGACAATGATTCGCTTAAAAGACATCAATAAAACCTACCAAGGCGCACAACCCCTGCACGTGCTGAAAGGCATCAATCTCGACATAGATCGTGGCGAGTTTGTGAGTATCATGGGTGCGTCGGGATCAGGAAAGTCTACCCTTCTCAACATATTGGGAATACTTGATAATTACGATTCTGGCGAGTATCGCCTGAATGATGTGATCATCAAGAACTTGAGCGAGACGCGTGCTGCCGAATATCGCAACAAGATGATAGGATTCATCTTTCAGTCGTTCAACCTCATCTCGTTCAAGACAGCAGTAGAAAACGTAGAATTGCCATTATTTTACCAGGGAGTGGGTCGTCGTAAGCGCCATGAGTTGGCCATGGAATACCTTGACAAGTTAGGCTTGGCGCAATGGGCGAACCACTACCCCAACGAGATGTCGGGCGGGCAGAAGCAACGTGTAGCCATCGCCCGTGCCCTCATTGCCAAGCCGCAGATCATCCTTGCCGACGAACCTACCGGAGCACTCGATTCAAAGACAAGTGTCGAGGTAATGGACTTGCTGAAGGAACTGCACCAGGAAGAAGGCATGACCATTGTGGTGGTGACGCATGAAAGTGGTGTGGCCAATGAAACAGACAAGGTAATACATATCAAGGACGGACTCATAGAAAGCATAGAAGACAACCGAGACCATCATCTTGTGTCGAAAGACTACGTCAAGTAAGTGAAGAACGAAGAGAAAAGAGTGAAGAATTAAGATACCTTTCTCTTATATCTCTTCGGCTTTACAAAACTTATGAATAATTAATGCAAATGAATTCTTCACCCTTCACTCTACACTCTTCACTCCTCTCCGAGGTATGGAGCACGTCGAAGCGCAACAAGCTTCGCACATCGCTTACGGGTTTCGCCGTGGCATGGGGCATCTTCATGCTCATCTTCCTCTTGGGGGCAGGCAACGGGCTCATCAATGCCCAGTTGCAGCAGAGTGACCGATTTCTGGCCAACTCAATGGTAGTATATGGACAGAACACTTCGAAGGCCTTCAATGGTCTGAAAGAAGGAAGACCTATCAACCTCAACGACAAGGACATGCTCATCACTAATCATGTCTATGCACATCAGGTAGGCGATGTAGGCGGACAACTTCCGCAAGATAGTATAAATATCAATTATGGCGACAACTATATAGCCGGCCAGACGCTCACAGGTATTTATCCTACCCACACAAAAATCGATAAAATGGAAATGTTGGCAGGGCGATTCATCAACCAAATCGACATGCAACAGCGCAGAAAGGTGGTTGTGATGAGCCGTGGTCAGGCCAAGGAACTGGTAAAAGACTATCGGTTGCTCGTAGGCAAGAATGTGAAGATTGGCAATCTTTCCTTCAAGGTGGTAGGAATCTATAAGGATGATGAGACGCGACAGAACAACGAGGCATTCACCGCTTTCTCTACCGTCAAGACCATTTATGCCAAGGGCGACGAGGCGGGAAACATAGAGTTTACACTCAAAAATCTGAAGACCGTAGAAGACAATCACGCTTTCGAGAAGAATTATCGTGCCAGCATCAACAAAAATCATCTGGCTGCTCCCGATGACGAGCGAAGTCTGTGGTTGTGGAACCGCTATCTGGACAATATACAGATGAACCAAGGAATAGCCATCATCCAGACCGCTCTCTGGATAGTGGGGCTATTTACCCTCTTGAGCGGCATTGTGGGAGTGAGCAACATTATGCTTATCACCGTAAAGGAGCGAACCCGCGAGTTTGGTGTGCGCAAGGCCATAGGTGCCAAACCCTGGTCGATATTGAAGCTCATCATAGCCGAGAGCATCATCATCACCTCTTTCTTTGGATACATAGGTATGGTATGTGGCGTGGCAGCCAATGAGTTTATGGACCGTACCATGGGGCATACCACAGTAGATACAGGAGCTTTCAAGGCTACTATGTTTGTCGACCCCACAGTAGGGATAGGCACTTGCATCGGAGCCACCGTCACCATCGTTATAGCTGGAACCATAGCTGGACTCATACCTGCCATCAAGGCAGCCAAGATACGTCCTATAGAGGCTTTGAGAACTGAGTAATGCTGAATTCATCATAACCTTATACCTCATCATATATACAGCAATGAGATTCGACTTAGATACATATAAAGAGATTCTTGACACCATCACGCGAAACAAGAGCCGCAGTTTCTTGACGGGCTTCGGTGTGTTCTGGGGCGTGTTTATGCTCATAGTATTGATGGGAGGTGGACAGGGGCTGAAAGAGTTGCTGCAAGCCAACTTTTCCGGATTTGCCACCAATACCGCAGTTATATGGGCACAGAATACCACCAAACCTTATGATGGATTTAATAAAGGACGTTCCTGGCAGATGGAGGAAAAAGACCTGGAACGATTGCGCCAGCGAATACCAGAGCTTGATGTCATCACCCCACTCCTCTTTGGAGGAAGAAAGAATGTTGTCTTTGGCGACAATAGTTTCAGCGGCAACACACAGGGAGTCAATTCTGATTATGCCAAGGTCTCTGTTCCCAAGATGTTTTATGGCAGATACATCAACGATATGGATGTGCGCCATCGGCGCAAGGTATGCGTCATAGGTAAGCAAATATATAAGAATCTCTTTCCTGGAGGTGGCGACCCATGTGGCAAGACGGTCAGGGTGGATTCCACTTACTATACGGTAGTGGGAGTAGACTATCGGTCGGGCAATGGAGTGAACCTTGGTGGACAGGCTGACGAGACCATCACCCTACCCCTGTCTGTTTTGCGAACAGCCTATAATCGTGGCGCGGCAGTAGATGTCATAGCTGTAACGGGCAAGAAAGGTGTTGTGATGAGTAAGCTGTCGCAGCGCATGCGCGAAACCGTGGCACGTGCCCACTCCGTCGATCCTACTGATGAGAAAGGAGTCATGGTGCTCAATACCGAAGTGCTCTTCCAGATGCTCGACAACCTTTTCAATGGAGTCAACTTCCTCATCTGGCTTGTGGGCATAGGAACCATGTTGGCAGGAGCCATCGGCGTGAGCAACATCATGATGGTCACGGTAAAGGAACGCACCACCGAGATAGGAATCCGGCGTGCCATAGGAGCCACGCCCAGGATGATACTCTCGCAAATCATCTCGGAGAGCATCATTCTTACCCTTGTGGCTGGTATGAGTGGCATCATCTTCGGCGTGGCAATCCTGCAGTTGATAGAATTGGCCAATACCACGGATGGTATCTTGGCTGCCCACTTCCAGGTAAACTTCTGGACTGCCATTTTCTCTGCCCTGCTCATCAGTCTCCTTGGAGGCTTGGCAGGGCTGGCGCCCGCCTGGCGGGCCATGAGCATAAAGCCAGTAGATGCCATGAGAGACGAATAAACAATGTTAAGTGTTTAATGTTAAATGTTAAGTTACATCTGAAGATATAAGATATTCGAGATATGAAAAAGTATTCAAAACTGATTGTTGCGGCTATTGTCGCCTTGATTTTTGTAGGAACCTTCGTCTTCCTGTACCAGAAATCTCAACCTAAAGCTACCGAGTATAGCGAGTTTGTTCCCAAGATGGGCGATGTATTGAAAACCACCGTCATAACAGGTAAGATAGAGCCTCGCAACGAGGTGAACATAAAGCCACAGATAAGTGGTATCATTACCAAGATTTACAAGGAGGCTGGCGACTATGTGCAGGCTGGCGAGGTGATAGCCAAGGTAAAGGTCATCCCAGATATGAGCCAGTTGAGCAGCGCACAGGCCCGTGTGCGTCTGGCCGGCATCAACCTGGAGCAAGCCCAGGTAGACTTTGGTCGTGAGGAACAACTCTTCAAGAAGCAATTGGTCAGCGCCGACGAGTTCGACAAGGTAAAGCAAGCCTTGAAGCAAGCCCATGAGGAGAAGTTGGCAGCCGAGGATGCTCTCGAAGTTGTAAGGGATGGAGTGTCAAGGAGTAACGCCAATGCTTCCTCCACCCTCGTACGTTCCACCATCTCTGGGATCATTCTCGATATTCCTGTCAAGGTGGGCAACTCCGTGATTCTTGCCAACACCTTCAATGACGGTACCACCATCGCCAGCGTGGCGAATATGAACGACCTTATTTTTAGAGGCAACATCGACGAGACCGATGTGGGAAGCTTGGTGATAGGCATGCCCATGAAGATAACCATTGGCGCCATGCAGGACCTCAAGTTTGATGCCGACTTGGAGTATATCTCTCCTAAGGCAGTAGAAAACAATGGGGCCAACCAGTTTGAGGTCAAGGCTGCCGTTCGTTCTGTCAGGGGTGGCAAGATTCGCTCTGGCTATAGTGCCAATGCAGAGATTGTCCTGGCCAAGGCCTTGAATGTTGTTACCGTGCCAGAGAGTGCCATTGAGTTTAGCGGTGACTCCACCTTTGTATATGTCGTAAAGGGCAGCGGCGACAAGAAAACCTATGAGCGCAAGCAGGTGGTGACAGGACTGAGCGATGGCGTGAATATAGAGATAAAGAAAGGCTTGGGATTGAAGGACAAGGTAAGAGGTCCGCAAATCGTAGCAGATAGCAAGGAGGATAACGAATAAAATCAAATGATATTTTATGCTCAGCGTACATCCTATAGGACGTAGCTGGTATATATAGAAGCCATCCTCGCCCAAGAGGCGCTCGTGGAATGGCAGCTGAAGAGATAAGAAGGCCTGGGAGAGGAAAAGGGGCACGAGAGTAACGGAAATCTTCCAATTCCAGTTCTTCCAATTAATTTTTCGAGCATTTGATTTTTCCACCCTCCTTGTTAAAGATTCTGTAACTATCTAATAATCATATATATATAATATATATATAATATAGGGTAAAAGAGAATGTTCGAAAAATTAATTGGAAGAACTGGAATTGGAAGATTTTAATCCCATACCCTCTTGTTGGCTTCACCTAAAAGTCTGTCAATCAATTATTTATGCTTGTTAATCCAACCATTCTGTTGTGGACAATATTCCAGAAGGCAATTGATTTCAAGCCAAAAAATGGTGTAAAACATGCAAAAATCAAAGTACGACATCAGTAAATCGACAGCTCCAGCCATGCCTCGGCTCGGAAAAGGTACAGAATGTGTGCAACTGTTGCTCTTGCAAATGTCCTAAAATATGCACGAACAGATGGTTCCGATGCTGCTTCTGATACTCGGAGCGCAGATTAGCGAGGCAAATTTTCAATATCCAGACCATAGTTGGAAGGAAATGTGCGGCATGATGGCAATATCGTAGCAGATTCGGGCTGTTGTAATAAAGGGTAGTTTACGAATATAACTGAAGCTATCCACCATCGCATACTTGCCAATTTGGGATGTCGTAACGATGTATTGCGATTCTAAAAGATGCCTAAAATCACTTCTCCAGTTGGAGGAAAAAAATTCCCCAGTTGGAGAAAAAAAATTCCCCAGTTGGGAAAATAAAAAGTTGGTCATATTCCTTGTCCCGAACTGAGGTAGTTTTGGGTCTTCTTGTTTATAAGGAAAATCCAATTTTTTTCTTTCGAGCATTTTAATCATAAAAATAAAAGTTGTACCTTTGCACTTGGAAACTGGGAGAAGATGCCCAGCACCCAATCAGACAGATAAAACAAAAAACGATAAAAATAAAAAATATGTTGTTAGAAAATATCAAGTCCCCCAAGGACGTAAAGGCACTCTCCATCGAGCAGTTGCTTGTGTTAGCACAAGAAATTCGTGATGGTATCTTAAATCGTGATAGCCATATTGGCGGTCACGTAGGTCCCAACCTTGGCATCGTAGAGGCCACCATCGCCATGCACTATGTATTCGATTGTCCTAAGGATAAGTTCATCTTCGATGTTTCTCACCAGAGTTATCCACACAAGATGCTCACAGGACGTGCTTATGGTTATTACGACAACAATCGCTTTCAGGAAATATCTGGTTATAGTAGCCCGGCCGAGTCGCCCGAGTACGACCAGTTTGAGCTCGGTCACACCTCAACCTCCATCTCCCTTGCCACCGGTCTGCAGAAAGCTCGCGACATCAAGGGCACCAAGGAGAACATCGTGGTTGTTATCGGTGACGGCTCATTGAGCGGAGGCGAGGCACTCGAAGGTCTCGACGAGGCTGGCGAACTCGGCACAGGCATCATCATCGTGGTGAACGACAACGAGATGAGTATCGCCGAGAACCATGGCGGTCTTTACAAGAATCTGAAGTTGCTTCGCGAGACTAATGGCGCATCTGCGTGCAACCTTTTCCGTGCCATGGGCTTGGACTATAAGTATGTAGCCGATGGCAACGACGTGGAGACGCTCATCAAGACATTCGAAGAAGTGAAGAATATCGACCACCCTATCGTGGTTCACATCCACACCGAGAAAGGCAAGGGCTATGCTCCTGCCGAGAAAGACAAGGAAACTTGGCACTGGAGCATGCCTTTCGACATCGAGACTGGCAAGCTGAAGAACGAAGCCAATGGCGAGGACTATGGCAATCTGACCGCAGAATACTTGCTCGCAGAAATGAAGAAAGACAAGCATTTGGTGGCCGTAACCTCTGGTACTCCTACCGTGGCTGGATTCTTCAAGGCTCGCCGTGAGGAAGCTGGCGCACAGCATGTGGACGTAGGCATCGCCGAGGAGCAGGCCGTGGCTATGATTTCGGGCATGGCTAAGGGTGGTTTGCGCCCTGTATACAATGTATATAGCACTTTCATCCAGCGCACTTACGACCAGATAGCACAGGATCTTTGCATCAATGGCAATCCTGCCGTCATCAACATTTTCTGCGCTTCGATGTATGGCATGAACGACATCACCCACATCGGTTTCTACGACATCCCCATGCTGAGCAACATCCCTAACCTCGTTTACTTGGCTCCTACCTGTTGGGAGGAATACAAGGCCATGATGGCTTGGGGCATCAAGCAGACTGCCCATCCTGTGGCCATTCGTGTGCCCGGTGGTGCCGTGGTGCATAGCTCGGAAAACTTTGACGAGGATTACGGGCTGTTAAACCGATTCAAGATGACCCACAGGGGAAGCAAGGTGGCCATCATAGCCCTGGGTGCTTTCTATGGCTTAGGTAAGCAGGTGGCTACCCTGCTGAAAGAACAAAAGGGCATCGATGCCACACTCATCAATCCTCGTTACATCACAGGTCTCGACGAGGAAATGTTAGAGAGCCTCAAGGCCACTCATGAGAAGGTCGTCACCCTTGAGGATGGAGCCATCGAGGGCGGCTTTGGCGAGAAGATAGCCCGCTTCTATGGCGATAGTGACATCAAGACCCTCTGCTTTGGCATCAAGAAGGGACTCTACGATCGTTACGACTATCAGAAGATGGCTACCGATAACGAACTTACCCCCGAGCAGATAGTTGCACGGGTATAAAAGCACGAGATGCCGACTAATATAGGTAAGATGGGATGAGAGGACCTATATTTGTCGGCACCTTTCTTAACTTCTTTTCTGTAATGGCAAAAAAACTGCTTGTTTTTAATAATCTTTAAGAAAACTTACGCTAACGGATATTTTTTGCGTAACTTTGCATCCGTAATTACGAAAAATAGATTCATGAATACAAGTATCAACGAATTTGAAGTGATGGCGCCAGTAGGTTCGCGCGAATCTTTGGCGGCAGCCATACAGGCTGGGGCAGACTCGATTTATTTCGGCATAGGCAAGCTGAACATGCGTTCGCACTCGGCCAACCATTTTACGATAGACGACCTGCGCGAGATAGCTGCCACCTGCAACGAGCATGGCATCAAGACTTATCTCACGGTCAACACCATTATCTACGACGATGACATTCCCACCATGAAGGAAATCATCCATGCGGCCAAGGAGGCGGGCATCTCTGCCGTCATAGCCAGCGACGTGGCCGTGATGGCTTACTGCAACGAGGTGGGAGAGGAGGTACATCTTTCCACCCAACTCAACATCTCCAATACCGAGGCTCTGAAGTTCTATGCTCGTTTTGCAGATGTATCGGTCTTGGCACGCGAGCTCAACATGGATCAAGTGAAGCACATCCATGAGCAGATTGAACGCCAGAACATCTGTGGTCCCATGGGCAAGCAGGTGCGCATCGAGATGTTCTGCCATGGTGCTCTCTGTATGGCCATCTCGGGCAAGTGCTACATGAGCCTTGCCAATGCCAACCGCTCTGCCAATCGTGGCGAGTGTGTGCAGATATGTCGCCGCAGCTATACGGTTACCGACAACGAGACGGGCAACCAACTCGAGATAGACAACAAGTATGTGATGAGCCCCAAGGACTTGAAGACCATCCGCTTCATCGACCGTATGATGGATGCTGGCGTGCGTGTCTTCAAGATAGAGGGTAGGGCACGTGGGCCGGAATATGTCTATACCGTAGTGAAATGCTACAAGGAGGCGATTGCTTCGGTCCTCGACGGAACCTTTACCGAGGAGAAGAAGGATGCCTGGGACGAGCGATTGGCAACAGTCTTCAACCGTGGCTTCTGGGACGGATATTACCAGGGACAGACCCTCGGCGAGTGGAACAAGCACTATGGCTCTGTGGCTACCGAGAAGAAGGTGCTCGTGGGCAAGGTGATGAAATACTTCTCCAAGCTCGGTGTGGCTGAGGTGGCGGTGGAGGCTTCTACCTTCGACAAGGGCGAGAAGCTCCTCATCACGGGCAACACTACTGGCGTGATGTATCTCCATGCCGACGAGATACGCTACGACCTGAAGCCTGTGGATACAGCCCAGCAGGGCTGGAGGGTGTCTATTCCCGTGCCAGGCAAGGTGCGCCCTAACGACAAACTATACAAACTGATAACAGTAAACGAAATAAAGGAGATAAAATGATGGCAACAATCAACGAATTGCAGGATGAGGTGGTGGAGGAGTTCCAGGACTTCACCGACTGGATGGACAAGTATCAGATGCTCATCGACTTGGGCAACGAACTGGCTCCTCTCGACGAGAAATACAAGAACGAACAAAACTTGATAGACGGGTGTCAGAGCCGTGTGTGGTTGCAATGCGACTATAAGGACGGAAAGCTTGTCTTCACAGCCGACAGCGATGCCTTGATAGTAAAGGGAATCATCGCCCTCTTGATTCAGGTGCTGAGCGGCCACACCCCAAGTGAGATTCTCGATGCCGACCTTTACTTCGTGGAGAAGATAGGTTTGAAAGACCATCTTAGCCCTACTCGCAGCAACGGTTTGCTGGCGATGATCAAGCAGATACGCATGTACGCCTTGGCTTATAAAACAAAGGAAGCGGAGGAAAATGCGTAAGTTAAGGACGATAGAGATGAACCGCCTCACCATCGAGGAGTTCAAGGAGGCGGAGAAACTCCCTCTGATAGTGGTTCTCGACGATGTGCGGTCATTGTATAATGTGGGAAGTGTGTTTCGCTCGTGCGATGCCTTCCGTGTGGAAGCTGTGTATCTCTGTGGTATCACCGCCACGCCTCCCAATGCCGAGATCCACAAGACTGCCCTCGGTGGCGAGGACAGCGTCGACTGGGAATACTTCAAGACAACGGAAGAGGCTGTGGAGAAGCTGAAGCTGAAAGGCTATTTTGTCTATAGCATCGAGCAGGTGGAAGGTTCCACCAAGCTCCAGAATCTCGCAGAGGCACAGCCTTCACTCCCCAAGGGCTACGCCGTTATTTTCGGCAACGAGGTGAAGGGAGTGAAGCAGAACATCGTGGATATGAGCGATGGATGCTTGGAGATTCCACAGTTTGGTACCAAGCACTCGCTTAACGTCAGCGTCACGGCTGGTATCGTGGTTTGGGAGTTTGCCAAACTATTGTCATGCGCCATCTCCACCATGCCGAAGACCGCAACTATAAATAACAGATAAGACGGTCAGGATGAGAAGCCTACTCCAGCGGGCATTCAATTTTTACAACCATTAAGGAAGCACAAAGTTAATGTAACTATTGGCATATACCTACCGCAGAATAGTTGCATTAGACAGATGAAAGATTTAAAAAATATTAAAAAATGCATTTTAGGTGTCTACTTGCCCACCAAGTAGACACCTTGACGGAGATTGGCATTTTTTTATTACAATTTAAAATATTACTTTTGCACCAAGTTTATTCAACCTGTGTGGTTGAATTGTTTTTAAGCATCTATTTCATTCTACAAAGAAAAATCATTTAGAAACAGTATAAACCAATTTGGTCATTTCATAAAGGTAATATAAGATACAATTAATAAATGGAAAAAAGAAAACTGACTTTTAAAAATTCTGTTTGCGGGCTGGCATCACGGCTCGTGATAATGTTGATATTGATGTTCGTCGGAGTAGTGGGAGCCATGGCGGAAACAGGGCAGTATGTTGAGTGGAACAGTAAGGCGAAGACTCTTACATTCAAGTATGGGGAGAAGCCGACGATTGATAATAAAAAATATTTTAATCTGGATATCTATTATCCGTCTGGTTATAATTATTATACAAGAACTGTAGAGAAGGTTGTTTTTGACAAAAGTTTTGCTTCTGCAAGACCCAGAACCTGTAAAAAATGGTTTTCTGGCTTTTCCGAATTGACACGCATAGAGGGGATTGAGTTTTTGAACACTTCGTATGTTGCAAGCATGTGTGGAATGTTTGAGAATTGTTCTAAATTAACGAAAATAGATTTGTCCAATTTCGAAACTTCAAACGTAGATGATATGAGCAAAATGTTCTCTGGTTGTACGAGTCTTGCAGGTATCCCAGGCTACAAAAATCTTGATGTATCTAATGTCAAATATATGGATGAGATGTTTCAGGGATGTAAGTTCAGTTCAATAGATCTTTCAAGCTGGGATACTTATAAAGTAAGTTCAATGGCTTGCATGTTCAAGAATTGTACTTCGATTACATCAATTAATCTCACAGGAAAATTCTCTACCGTAAATATGTTTTTTGTGGAATCTATGTTTGAAGGATGTAGTTCTTTGGCGGCAATATATACAAAAGACAAGTTTATATATAAATTAGCATATGATAGTAGTGATGATGACATGTTTGCTGGCTGCACCTCTCTCTCTGGCGACATCGACTGGAGCAAAAGCAATCCAACAGACAAGACGTATGCCAAGATAGACGGAGGATATTTCCGCGACAAGTCTATAAAGGACGGTCCTTGGGTGAAATATTCAGATGGTGTGCTGACATTCCGCTATGGCTACAAGAAGACTTTCGGGAAAAGTGCAGGAGCGTATAAGTTGAATGAGGGAACCAATAAACCAGACTGGATGAATGACCATGCTTTAGATATCAAAAAAGTGATATTTGACAAATCGTTTGATAAGGCGAGGCCTAATTCATCAAATAATTGGTTTGATGGATGTGAAAATTTGGAGAACATAGAGAATATTGAATTTCTGAACACGTCGAAAATCACAACTATGGCGTGTATGTTTAGAGCATGTTATAATTTGCAGTCTCTTGATCTTTCACATTTTAATACTGCAAGTGTTACAGATATGAGTCTGCTGTTCTGTAGCTGTAAAAAATTGCAGTCTATCAATATCTCAAGTTTCAATACGGAAAATGTAAAAAAAATGACATTTATGTTCTATGATTGTAAAAGCCTTAGAGTCATAGTTGTCGGCAGAAATTTCAAGAAGTCTTCTGGGACTGATTCTCAGGTTATGTTTTACAATACACCAGCAAATAATCTGCTTAGCCCGATAGAGGAATATATGGCTAACGATGGCGACAAGACATTTGGCGATGCCAATGATCGTAGAACCATCCAACCTTATTTCCCCATCAACGCCAAGGCAGAATATGGTACGCTGTGCTCGCCCGTGGGTGGAACATTGGAAGAGGGGACTTTTTCCGGCTTCGACAAGCTCTATGAGGTGGATGCCGAAAGGACAAACGACAGTAAAGTGAGTCTTCAGCCGGTTAGCAAGGTGGAGGCTGGCAAGACCTACATCTACCACCGCAACATTACCGATGATGCTCTCATTGCCGATGCCTTAATATTCAATATCGACAAGACTAAGGCTTCCGCTCCGCAGGACGGCAGCATATTGAAAGGCACGTTCAAGAGCATCACAGCCCCCGGCGGCAGCTATATCCTGCAGACTGACGGAATGTTCCACCGTGTTGCCGACGGCAACTCAACGCTTAAGGTGGAAGCCTACCGTGCTTATCTCGATTTGGGCAGTACTGGCAATGGCGCAAAGACCATGAGCCTCTCGTTCGGTGGAGAAACGACAGGGATAAAGAATATCAACGCTGCTGAAGGCGAGTCTGCCGAGGCTCCGATGTACGACCTCATGGGTCGTCGCATCACCAACCCGCAGGGCGGACAGATATACATACAGAACGGGAGAAAGATTAAAAGGTAAAAAAGTAAAAGATAGATGAATGCAAGCCGAAGGTAACGGGCATTTAACAACAAACATAAACATAAAACGAAAGCAAAATGAAAACTCTGACAAGGAAAAGGTATGAGAAACCTGTGATAATCATAGTTAAAGCAGAAATGCAAAGCATTTGTGCCGGAAGTACCCCTACAATTCCTGTCTCTCCAGATCCTGCGACAGGAGATGCCTGCGGCAAAGAAAACAACACCGGTATGTCGGGTGGCAGCAGTCTGTGGGATGACTGGGAAGGTGGCGATAAATAACCTCAATGATGATAACGTGGTATAAAAAGCGGCATTTGCTTGTTCCTTCTCTTGGAACAGCAAATGCCGCTTTTTATATGGATAACCTTGCTTATAATAAGTTTTTAATTTCCTCAACCTTCTTACCCATCGCTTGAGCGATAACCTCCATGGACAAGCCATTGTTTAACATCGCTTGCGCCATAGATTTCAGCTGGTTGTCCTTCTCATTCAGCTGGTTGTCCTTCTCATTCAGCTGGTTGT
>ERZ808240.1414-NODE-1414-length-29944-cov-5.340058_pt1 | contig 29944 bp, 28 predicted proteins | sample MGYA00521084_ERZ808240 | MGnify/ENA primary metagenome ERZ808240 (study PRJEB31516, sample SAMN03275571) | gut metagenome | biome: mammalia-associated habitat; material: feces | host: Papio cynocephalus | place: Kenya | collected 2012-08-06 ... | reverse complement strand
CTATATTTATTTAACTACTTATTTAATTATTGCTTTGATGTATTTAGTATTAACTGTCTTAACTACACTTATATTAAAATATATTGCGTATAAAGTCGATGGAAAGAAGATAAAGTTTTCTTTAAAAAATAGTTTATTCCACTATTCAAATAAAAGAATATTAACTAAAAATATATAGAGGTAATTTATGAAAGTATTAGAAGTCGAACATTTAGCAAAAACATTTGATGATGTTAAAATTTTAAAAGATATTTCCTTCTCGGTTGACAAAGGTGAATGCTTAACAATCATCGGCTCATCAGGAAGTGGCAAGTCAACATTATTACGATGCTTAAATCTTTTAGAAACACCTGATTCAGGTGCTATCTATTTCCATGATGAAGATATTCTTCAAAAAGGTGTCAACGTCAACAAAATTCGTTCTAAAATGACAATGGTTTTTCAGTCATTTAATTTGTTTAACAATATGGATGTATTAAAAAATTGTGTCATTGCCCAGGAAAAAGTTTTAAAAAGAAATAAAGAAGAAGCTACTAAAATTGCAATGGAAAATCTAAAGAAAGTTGGCATGCTTGATCGCGTTCATTATAAAATTAAAGAAATATCAGGTGGTCAAAAACAGCGTGTTGCTATCGCAAGAGCCTTATCTATGTCACCTGATATTATACTTTTTGATGAACCTACAAGTGCTCTTGACCCTGAAATGGTAAATGAAGTTTTAAAAGTTATGAAAGATTTAGCTGATAGTAAAATCACAATGATTGTTGTAACTCATGAGATGAGATTTGCTAAAGAAGTGTCTGATAAAGTAATCTTCATGGATAAAGGATATATTGTTGAAGAAGGAACTCCCAAATATATATTTGAAGAAAGTACAAATGAAAGATTAAATAGTTTTTTACAAAAGGATTAAAAATTATCTTCTACATTGGAAGAACACATAAATAGATTCCAAGAAATTGAACAATAGCACCCGCTAAAACAACAAAATGCCAAATGAAGTGAGCAACTTTTTTCTTTCTAAAAACGGCAAAAGGAATCATTCCAAGTGAATAAATAACTCCGCCAAGAAGAATATAGAAAAGCAGCCAATAGTCTTTATTTATTACCCAATAAGGTAAAAATACTAAAGCTGACCAACCCAAAACAAAATAGAGAGTGTAATGCAACCATCTGATTCTTCCGGGCCCAAAAACAGCTACAAAAGTAATACCTGTTATAACAAGTGCCCATTGAATTATGCATAATGTTATTCCCACCCAAGTATATCCCATTCTAATTGGTGTGTATACTAATAAAAGTGGAGTAAATGTTCCAGCTAACTGCAAATATATAGTTGAATAGTCAAACCGACGAAAGACTCTTTTAACAGTGCTTCCACTTCTAAAAGAATGATATAGACAAGAAAATAACATTTGAAGAATAAAACAAATTCCATAAATACTGCTTGCAACAAGCTTGAGAGAAGTATCAGATATTTGTAACATCAGAATTAAAAAAGCAAGACCAATTATAGCACCAACACCATGGGTAACTGAGTTACCAATCTCTTCTAAAACACCTCTTTTTGGTGGCTCATTTTTAATTCTATTCTCACGTTTTTTATCGAGTTTCAATTGAAATTTAGAAGCTTTAAGAGGATTTTTTAAAGTCAATCTATCTAACTTATATTGATCTTTTAACTCTTCGAGTTCAAGATGTTTTTCATCTTTGATCAAATTTTTATTTTTGACATAATCAAAATATAATTGATCATATTGCTGTTTTAATTCTTTAATTTCTTTTTTATTCATAACAAGTAAAAATTATATCACTAAAATAGTGACATAAATATAAAAATGAGAGCAACTAATTTGATTATATAACCAAATTAGTTACTTGTTTTATTTACCATAACTAGTTATTGCAAAGAAATCAGGACCGGTATGAGCAGCAATGATGGGTGATTCTAAAGTTACATGCACTTCAATACTTGGATAATCGGCTTTGATCATCTTTTCAAGCTCACTTATTTTATCAGGTGCATCAGAGTGAACTAACCAAACAGATTTAGTCAGTTTTTCATCAAAATGTGATTTGAATAATGAATATAAATGCTCTAGTGCTTTTTTATCACCACGTATTTTATCAATTGTTTGCAGTTTGCCTATTTCATCAATTTTTAAAACAGGTCTAATCTTTAACATTTTACCAAATGTTGCAGAAAGTGGTGATATTCTACCACCACGTTTAAGATAATCTAAATCAGGGACTACAAAATAGGTGTGAATATTTTTGATACTATCTTTTAAATCATTATAGTTATCATCAATTGATTTACCATCACTAAGATTTTTACTTGCTCTTTCGATGATGAGATTTTCTCCGCATGTTGCTTGCAAAGAATCAAGTGACATGATTTTAACATTTTTATCTTTATATTCTTCATTTAGTTGTTTAGAAATATTTAGTGAAGAGTTATAGGTTCCACTTAAGCCACTAGATAGGCAAATATATAAAACTGATTTACCTTCATCTAATATCTTTTTAAAGAAATCTTGATAAATGAAAGGAGTGATTTGACTGGTTTTAGTTGTATCATTATTTCTTTGAGAATTATATAAAGCATACAATTCTTTATCATCAACAAAGCCATTATCAACTAGCATCTTATCATTTAAGGAATATTCCATTGGAATGACTTTGATATTATTTTTCAATAATTCTTCTTTAGGATAGTCGCAACTTGCATCAACAACAATTAAATAATCATTATTCATTTTTAACCTCGTAAATAGTTATTAGATAACTATTCTTTATACACAAATATTTTAGTTAAAAAAAAGATAGATACAAGTTTCAATTGTAACACTTTTGTGTAATAATATACATATTATGTCAAAAAGTGTATATAAAAAACCTGATCGTCGTATTATTAAGACTAAGACAAGCATCATCACTGCTCTATTTAGACTACTTGAGCATACGGATTATAATAAAATAACAATTGAAGATATTGTTAAAGAAGCAAATATTGCGAGGAAAACTTTTTATCTTCATTTTTCATGTAAAGATGATGTTGTTTTTCAATTCAAAGAAATCATGTATGCTTATTGTAAAAATGAAATTGATGATGTTTTTAAAAGTGACAAGCATTCAATTCATGATCTTTTCACGGTTGTAAAAGAAATAATAAAAAGATATTATCAGCAACTAAAATTTATATTTACTAAAGAGACAAATATTGTCTATTTTTCTAAATTTTTATCGGATATATTTGCTTATTATTTAGATTTGATACTCACTAGAGAATACAGTATAAATCAGATAAGAAAAGAATACTACTATTCTTTTTATAGTGAGGGTTTCACAAAATCTTTTATTTATTGGATACAAAAAGAAGATATATCGCTTGACGAGTATATCTCCATTCTTGAACTGATTTGTTTTAATGGTGGAAATAGAATATTACAAGGTAAGGAAATCTAAAATATCTCTAATAACTGTATCCTTATCAATTTCATTTAATATTTCATGTCTCATATTTGGATAAATGATGCATTTTACTTTTTTCACACCATATTTTTGATACATCTTTGCTAAGGCTAAAGGTCCTTTAGAATAGCAACCGACAGGATCATCTTCTCCAGCAACGATTAAAATATTTTCATCTGGAGATAGTCTTTTTAAGTTTGCTTTTTTATTGATTTGAGATAAACCATAAGTAAATTCTTTATAGAATCCCCATGTATTATAGTGACCACAATATGGGTCGTTAATATAATTTTGAACATTCTCCTGATTATGGGATAACCAATCAAATTCAGTTTTAGGGTTTTTGATCTTTTTATTATTACTTCCTAAAAGAAGTTTAGTCATAAATTTAGATTCTTTTTTATCTTTCTTTTTTGTGTAAAAAAGATTGCAAATAAAATGGGCAAATTTATAAGTTGATGGTCTAGGTCCAACACCACCCATATTAACAACTTTATCAACAGCATGTGGATATTTTAAAATGAAATTCTGAACAAGAATAGATCCCATAGAATGTCCCATCAAATAAACAGGAAGACCAGTCTTTTTGTATTCATCAATTTTTAGTTTTAAAGCTAGCATCGTATTATTCCAGGCGTTACTTGGCCAAATTTGTTGCTCTTCAACACTGTTTGCATTTTGCCCTTGACCAAAATGGTCAAAGAAATCAACGTTGATTCCTTTTTCATTTAATTTCGTTGCAAAGTATTCATATCTTTCGGAGTGCTCATCCATACCAGTTATTGCAACTAAATATGCTTTAGGTTGCTCTACGGGAAATGATGTTCCTTTAAGTGAATAGTTATCATTTATTTTTTGAATTAATAAACTCATATTTTTTCTCCTTGGTAGTAATATTATATAACATTTATACATTATTTTAATTGCCTAAAGCTATATAAATGATGTAGAACTATAAAAATATATATAGAAAACATATCAAGCAAATTTTGACTGACAAAACATAATAAAAAGATTAATTTATTTTATAATTGATTATTAACTTCAATTTAGAACATTAAATCAATTTGTAATTAGGTAATGTGATATAATTTTTTTGTAGGTGATTAAAAATGACAAATGATAAAAAAGAAATAGAGAAAAAAATAGATGAAGTTTTAGATAAAATTAGACCATTTTTAGCACGTGAAGGTGGAAATGTTGTTTTAGATCGTTTTGATATTGATACTGGCATCTGCTACGTGAATATGATTGGAGCATGTGCTGGTTGCTCTTTAGCAAGTTATGATGTATCTGAATCTATTGAAGTTATGCTTATGGATGAAGTTGAAGAGGTTAAAAAAGTTGAACTTGTTCAAGATGAAGTCCAACAAGATTATTCTGATTTATTAAGACAATTACAAGAAGAACAACTTGCAAGTGCTGAACTTGAAAAAATTAGAAAAGAACGCGAAGAAAAAGATAAGAAAGATTAATTTTAAATACTTAAGGTTGAAGATATTGCTAGATTTAAAAATAAACTGGCTTGGCTTAATACTTAAATTTTAACCTTGTATTTTTATTGTTGAAAATATATACTTTAAATAGAGGTTACATATGAAAAAGTTAGCTAGATTTACTTGCTCATATTCATTCTCTTTATTAGAGATATTTATTTCTCTTTTATCTAGCCAAACAAATATAAAAATTGATAAAAATAATGTCCAATCTTATTTAAATCCTGATTGTGATAGTGTTTTTAATTATATTGATAATAATTTTTTATATTTTGTAAATGAATATAATAAGACAGTCACTGATGATAGTTATTTTAATGCATCATATGTTGAAAATCATTTTGATATATTAGTAAATGTTGATGGTGATAATCAAAAAGGAATATTCATTGATTTTGATAAAGATAATGGTTATGCTCTTCTTATTGATAATTATGAATTTTTAGATTTTAAGATAGTAGGGAAGTCGCCTTATTATGACATTGATTTAAATTGCAAGCATGTTTATACAAATAATAATTATTACTATATTAATAATAAAAATGAAGCTGTTCCAACAAGTGAAGACATAATTAGCGATAATTTAATTAATCAAACATATAGAAATAAAATTTATGATGGGCAAACACATTCCGGATCTAGTACTATAACTGATTTAGATAAATATGTTTATGATTATTATGGTGATGGTTGGAGCTTGTGTAAAAGTTTTGAAAATACTAGGAAAAATATTTTGAATCAAAGCGACTTATCATGCTATTTACAACATAATAATGAAGGACTTACAAGTTCCGAAGGTAATTGTTGGCTGGTTTCAGCTTATAATATTTTGCAACAGTTTCAATATAAAAATAAAGATTTGCCTAAATATTTTGAAACGATTTATTATAATCCAAAAGTAGAAGAAACAGAAACATATCATAAATATTTTGACAAAAATGATAATAATATATCTGATAAGTTAGATAATGGAATATTTGAATATGAATTAAATCCCAACACAGCTTTCCCAATTTTATATACAAAAATAAGAAAATATGCTTTAAATGATAAAAAACTTAATATTGAATCAGGACAAACTGCTTTTAAAACTTGCAATTTAGTTCAAGAAGTTGCTTCTTTATATGATATGCTAATAATGGCAAATACTCATTTTAATTGGAAATTGTATATATACCCATTAATTAAAAATTTAGATGATGGTTATCCATTATTATGGCCAACATCAACTGACACTTATGGTGCACATACAATGATAGTTGTTGGATATAGTAAATATGAAAAAAGAGAAAGAACATTCTTGTGGTTTTATAAAACACGCCACAAAATTTTTTATCAAATAATAGATGGATGGAATAGAGAACCAGTATATTATGATATGAATAGACATATTGGCCCATCAATTATTGGTGAATTCTCATATAAGAAATGGTATTGGTGGTTAACATGGGCGTGGTAAAATTTAAAAAAGTATTTATATTAATAACATCTTTTTTAACGATGATATCTTCTTGTTTTGTAACAGATCCCAAAGGAATGCCCATCCAATTAAAATATTTTGATCAGGAGTACACATCATTTTTATATAAAGAATATTTGATTGATGATGAAGAAAATAAGAAATTTATATATAGGATAACAAGTTATCATTATCAAGATACAGATATTTATAATTTTGTGCTACGCATGCAAAAATTTTACAATTGGAATGAAGATTACAAATTCAAAGAATTGAAGAGCGATTTTAGAGTCTATGATACTTATACTGAAAGTTATGTTAAACGATTAACAGAAACAAATATGGCGGATTGCTTTCAATTAAAATCAGTGGAATATAGAGAAATATACATATATTATGATGATATTTATGCTGAATTAAACGAAGAAATTTTTCAAAAATATGATTTTTCTATTTGTGTTGGAGATTATGATGGATACACGAAAAATAGAAATCTTAAATATCCTTCAGATACGCTTGACTAGATTAGATAAGCTCTCTAAAACAAGTTAACAAATATTCATGGTTGATATATATTAGATAAGCAATAAAAATATAAATAAATATGCAATATTTATTTTATAATGTGATAAAATTTTATGTTGTGAGGTAATTAAAAATGGATGAAAAAAAGTTTATAGTTGAAACTAGTGCACATCATATTCATGTCACTCAGGAAACACTTGAAAAATTATTTGGTGAAGGTGCCCAACTTGAAGTAAAGAAAATGCTTTCTCAACCTGGTCAATTTGCTTCAAATCAAAGATTAGATGTTGTCTATCATGCTAGCATTAAAAACAAAGTTACTGGTGAAGTTGAACATAAAGATTTCACATTAAAGAATTTGTCAATTCTAGGACCAGTCAGAAAAGAAAATCAAGTTGAGATTTCAATGACTGAAGCAAGAAGTTTAAAAGCTAATGTCCCTGTTAGAGAATCAGGTGATGTTAAAGGCTCATGTCCATGCACTTTAGTCAACCCATTAAATGGTAACAAGGTTGATATTGATGAAGGAATGATCATTGCTAAAAGACACATCCATATGACTGAAAAAGATGCTCAAGATTTCAATGTTAAAAATGGTGACATCGTTGCTGTTAAAATCGTCTCTGCTAATGGTAGAAGTGCAATTTTAGGCGATACTGTTATCCGTGTTTCAGATAAATATGCATTAGCAATGCACATTGATACTGATGAATCTAATGCTGTTGGTGGCTTAGCTTCTGGAGTATTTGGTACACTTGTTAAAGTGGATTTCTAATTAAAATAATATGCCTAATTTTCTAGCTCATCATTTATTTGCTAAAGACTTATTTCAATTAAAGAATCAAGATTTAAAATATGAAGACAGAAGTTTTTTAAAAAACAATTTCTTCTATCTTACTTGGGGAAGTCAAGGACCTGATCCATTATTTTATAACGGACTGAATTTTAGAAATGGTTTCCATTTAATTACTGCTTTAAAGAAAACTGGTAATAAACTTCATAAAGATAATTTTGAAAAATTATTATCAATAATGTGTGAAAAATATAATACTATTAAAGAATTCAAAACAGATGCAATTAAATCTTTTATTGTAGGTCAATTTGCTCACTATATGCTTGATAGTTACACTCATCCTTTTATTCTCTATAAGTCTGGCTTTAATGAAGAAGGTAGAATTAAAGGTAAATATCATTATGCTCATGCACATTATGAAATGCTAATTGATGCATCACTTGCTGAAAGTAGAAATATGGGATTTTTTAAAGATTATCCTTATTATTATTTGTTAAATGATGATAAAAAATTTGATATCATTAATAAATTTATGTATGAAGTATTAAAAACATATTTTAAAGATATTAAGATATATCAAAAGATTTATAAATCTGGTGCTAAAAACATGTACACATTTATTAAATTTGTTAATACTGGTAGTAAAGCAAGAACTTTTATATTTACTAATACTTCTTTATCTGCTATGAGAGTTACTAAGAAAAAAGTTGAAAAAGATGTTTTAAATTTAAAAAATGATATATGGCTTGATCCAACAACAGGTAAAGAAGAAAAAGCATCATTTATCGATTTATATAATGAAGCATTTAAAAATGTAGTAGAATTATATGATGTAGTCAAAGACAAAGATGACTTGCAAGTTGAGTATTTTAAAAAATATTTAAGTGGATTAGATTATTATGGTAAAAATAAAGATAGTAAGCTAACTTATTGCGAAGAACGTAAAAAATAAACAAGGAGATATTTTATATATGGAAAAAGAATTTACTTACTTACCAAAAGGAACTTGTTCAACCAAGATGATATTTGTAATTGATGACAATGATGTTATCAAAACATTTACAGTTGAAAATGGTTGCAATGGTAACTTAAAAGGCATTAAAAACTTGATTGAAGGTATGAAAGTTGATGATGTTATTAACAAATTATCAGGCATTACTTGCCGAACTAGACCAACTTCATGTCCTGATCAAATTGCCGCTGCTTTAAAACAGTATCGAGGTTCTAATGAATAACCAAGTCAAGAATTTATTCACCAGCGAATCAGTATCAGAAGGACATCCAGATAAAATTTGTGATCGCATTTCTGATGCTATTTTAGATGCTTGTTTAGAGAAAGATGAATATAGTCGAACCGCTGTTGAATGTCTTATAACTAGAAACAAGCTTATAATATCAGGTGAGATAACAACAAATGCTCACATTGATTATGCAAAGATTGCTAAAAATGTTGTTAAAGATATCGGCTATGATGATGAAAAGAAGGGTTTAGATTATAAGACAATGGAAGTTGAAACTTATATTTCTAAGCAATCTAGTGATATCGCCTTAGGCGTTGACTCAAATAAAGAAAAAGATATTGGGGCAGGCGATCAAGGGATCATGTTTGGTTATGCAACCGATGAAACTGAAAATTATATGCCTCTTGCTATTTCAATTGCTCATAAACTTGTTAGAGTAGCTACTAATAAAAGAAAAGAAGGTCTTTTGACTTTTGCAAGACCTGATATGAAAAGCCAAGTAACCATTGATTATACATCGGATAAATCTAAAGTTAATGCTGTTGTTTTTTCTATGCAACATGATGAAGAAATTGAAATTGAAAGACTAAGGGATATTGTAAAAAGAGAAGTCATTGTACCTGTTTTAGATTCTTTTGATATTGATTATAAAGATGCTGAATATTACATAAATCCAACTGGTAGATTTACAATCGGTGGTCCTAAAGCTGATACTGGTCTTACAGGAAGAAAATTAATTGTTGATACATATGGAGGATATGCTCCACATGGTGGTGGTGCATTTTCTGGAAAAGATGCAACTAAAGTTGATAGATCTGCTTGTTATATGGCAAGATATGCAGCTAAAAATATAGTTGCAGCTAAACTTGCTAAAAAGTGCTTAATTCAAGTCTCATATGCAATCGGTATAAGCGATCCTGTTTCAATAAATGTCAATACATTTGGTACTGAAACCATTTCTCATGATAAAATTCTAGCTATGTTATTAGATAAGAATATTTTTGATTTTACGCCAAGTGGAATAATTAAAAATTTCTCCTTATTTAAACCATCATTTAAGTATCAAGATTTGGCAAGCTATGGTCATTTTGGAAGACCAGATTTAGATTTGCCATATGAAAAACTTGATAAAGTTGAATTATTAAAAAAGTATTAATTTATGAATAATAAGGATGAAGATCAAGAAAGAACACCTTTCCTTGACGCATATGTTGAATATGTAAAATCAAATCCGGTGTGTTTTGATGTCCCTGGACATAAACGCGGACATTTTATAACTGATTTATCAAGAAAGATATCACCTGTTTTGCTTGATTATGATGTTAATGCACCATATGGACTTGATAATTTATATAATCCTAAAACTTATATTTTAGAAAGTGAAAAATTAGCTAGTAGAGCCTTTCATGCTTCAAGATGCTATTTTTTAGTCAATGGAACAACTGGTGGAATACTGACTATGTTTTTATCATGCCTTAAAAGTCATGATAAAGTTATTCTTCCAAGAAACATTCATAAATCAGTCATTAATGCTTTAATATTATCTGGAGCAGTACCTATTTTTATAAATCCAATAATCGATGAAGAACTTGGAATTGCCGAAGGAATAACAATTCAATCCATTGAAGAAAAAATAAATGAAAATCCTGATGCTAAAGCTATTTTTTTGATCAATCCTACATATTATGGAATCACATCAAATTTAAAAGAAATAGTCAAATTAGCACACAGTAAAAATATTATTGTTATGGTTGATGAGGCACATGGCTCTAATTTTGTTTTTTCTGATAAACTACCAATATCAGCAATGGATGCAGGTGCTGATATATCTTCTTTATCAATTCATAAAAACTCAGGAAGTCTTACTCAATCATCAATTATCTTAACTCAAGGTGATAGAATTGATGATTTTCAGGTCAAGAAAGCTTTTTCAATGCTTTCATCAACATCTCCTAATTCACTTCTTTTATGTTCCCTTGATGCTGCACGTAAAGAAATGGCAATAAGAGGCAAAGAGATTATTGATGATAATTTAAAATTAGCAAGTTATGCAAGGGACAATTTAAAGAAAATAAAAGGCATAAAAGTTATTGATAAATCATATATTGATAAAATGAAGTCAAGCGGTGTATATGATATTGATTTAACAAAAATTGTCATTGATGTGACTGGATTAAACATGTATGGATATGAAGTATATAAACTTCTTAGAATGAAATACAATATTCAAGTTGAACTTGGCGAAGTGTCATTGATTTTGATTTTGATTGGTCCAGGAAGTACAAAAGAAGATGTTGATAAATTATTAATTGCTTTAACAGATATTTCGAAAAATAATGAAGAAAATGAAAAAATTGATATCCCTAAATTCAAATTCTCGTATTCACAGAGCTTGGTTAAGCCAACGATTGCTTTTGATGCACCATATAAAATAGTCAGTATTGATGATTGTATTGGTGAAATATCAGTTGAGACGGTTATGGCTTATCCTCCTGGTATACCTATTTTGATTCCTGGTGAAATAATCACTAAAGATGAAGTGTCACTAATCAAATTTTATATTGAAAAAGGTGGTGAAGTTTTAAAAGATAGTGATGAGCTTCACATGAAAGTTATTGACACTAAAAAATGGAAATTATCAGAGGATTTTGATAACAAAATTGATATTTAATTTTATATAAAATTTTAATATGTGTTTATTCTTTAGAAGCTTGTTTCTCTTTTTCCTTCTCTAAGCTTTCCTGTTCATCTAAAGAAGCTAAATCTGAATTCATGAGAATTTCAAGTCTTTCATTATATTTTTTCTTAGAAGCTTTTTCTTTGACAAATTTGTTCATGTAAATAATGGTTGTAATTATAAACCCAACCATAGCAATAACCATAAGTTCAGAACCAAAGATTCTCCAATCTAAAACAGATGATCTTTTAAGAAAAACTGAAAATTGAATCATAGCTTGAGCAACTGGATCATTTGAAATATTAGAGATATTATAAGCATAACAGCCTAAAATTCCTAAAATCAATCCAGTCAAAAAGATGACACCAAAAATAGAATACCAAACAATTTCAGCAATGGTAAACTTAAATTTGATTTTGCTAGTATCTTCTATTTCTTGTTCAAAATTAACCTCATTTAATTTATCGTTAGCCTGAGCAACAATTTCTTCTTCCTTAATATTTTCATCATTATTTGGATTCATTATTATCTTCCTCCTTTGTAGCAGTTTCTTCATTGCTATCTTCTTTATTTTCTTCTTGATTATTTAAAGCTTCTTTTTGAAGATTTAATTCAAATTGAGTAACTTCTTTTCCAATTGCTAAGAATTCATCATTAACTTTTTCTTGAGAAGAAGTTAATATTTTATCAAAATAACTAGTATAAATCTCAAAATATTTATTCATATCAGTGGTATGTTTCTTGCCAGTGAATATTTCGCTATCTTCATATATGTTTTGTCTACATATTTTAAATTCTGGATCATCGTCACCATATGTATTTAAAGCAGTAACAAATGATTGATTTAAAGTGTGGAATTCATTTTCAACCATTCTAAATGATGGATCATTATTCAAATTAAAATTAGGATCGGATTTTGGATCAGCTACGCTATTTGTTTGAGAATAAACTTGAGTATAAGTTTTAGCAGTTTCATTTAATTCTTTGAATTTACTTACAAGAAGAATTGAACCGACTTTAGCCGCAAAAGCATGGAAATATCTGATATCATCATTTACTAAATTAACAAATAAGTCTTCAGCAAGATTTTTACTCTTTAAAAATTCAATACCGCTTTTTAAGAAACTCTCAAGATAAGATCTAAGCTCAACAATAGAAGAATACAATTCAACAATCAAAGATTCTTCGACAACAACATTACCATGAATATCAGCAGTAATGATTCTTCCTTTTTCAGAGTAACAATCTTCAATAAAATATTTCATCATTTCAAGAAGATGTTCACCTCTTTCACCATTGTTTTTAGCATTGATATAGAAAGGTGAATCTTCACCAGTCAATTCAACTAATGCTTTATATCTAGTTAGTCTTTCTTCATTAGAAAAAGGGCTTTGTGATTTTTTAGGAAGACAATACCACAAAGTGTTTTCAACAATTCTTGATATAGTAGCTATAGTCAATACGTTTCTTTCTTCAATATTCATAATTTACCTCAAAAAAATAAACACACATTTAATATTATAAGAAATTTAAGTGATATTTAAAAGCTTTAATTAATAACTATGCAATGTTTTTAATATAGTCATCTTTTAAAAGAGACTCATCATCTAAATATTTTTGAATTTGATATTCATAATCGACAATATGATTAGCATATTTTTTTACCTCATCACTGGCATGTGACATGCAAAAAGAATGTGGAAAAGTTTTAAACATGGAAACATCATTATAAGAATCACCGATGACAATAACATCATTTTTATCAATTTTATATGCATTGCAAAAATCAGTTAGGCCTTGACCTTTTGTTACTCCTTTTGATGTCACTTCAATTGAACCATCAGTTAAAGCTAGTGTTAGCTCATCTTTAAAACTTTCATTTAATGCTAAAAATGTTTCTTTTGTTTTATCAAGTTTTTTCTTTCCAAAAGAAAAAACAGGCATAATTTTATAATTAACATTGTGCTGAAGTGAGTCAAGAAGAGCATCTTCACCAGCAACCATTTTTTCACGATAAAAGCCATTTAAGAAATTACCTACCTTAAACACTGTTCTAAGATAATGAGGTATGTTTTCATCAAAACAATAATAAACTTTATCACTATCATCTAAAAGAAACCAGCAAAATAAGGAATAGTTATCTTTGATAGTCAAATAAAACTTAGCAGCTAAATTAGGATCTAAAGGTTTTTTGTTAGTGACTTCTTTTTTATTCTTATCGATGTAAAAAGAACCATTACAACCCATAAAATATAATTTATGCTTTAAAAGTTTTTCTAGGTTGTGCAACATGCCTGTGTTTCTTCCAGATGCGATAATAATATCTTTTTTAGCATCAAGAAAAGATAACAAAAATTTTTTATTTCGTTGTGATAGCCCAGATATACATTTTTTAGGATAAAAAAGGGTACCATCTAAATCAGTCGCAAGCAATCTAATCATTAAAACCTCAACATAAAAATTATATCAAAATAAAAAGCTACCTGATAGTAGATTACTATAAGGTAGCTAAATTAATCTAGGAAATTAATTAGGAATGAACTTCAATGACACCGTATCCGTGATCTTCTCTTTCATAAATAACATTTACAAGACCAGTTGAAGAATCAAGATAGATGAAGAAAGAATGACCTAAAGCGTCCATTCTAGTAAGAGCTTCTTCAGCATCCATTGGTGCTAAATTTAATGCTTTCTTTTTGACAATATCGAGTTTATCATCATCAATATCACTTTCTAAAACATGCTCTAAAAGCAAATCTTTTGAAAGTGAATTCTTCTTATTACCTTTTGATAAACGAGTTTTAGTCTTTCTCATTTGCTTATCAAGTTTTTCACAAACTAAATCAACAGCAGAATAGAAGTCTTCATCAATAGCTCTAGCTCTCAGCATAAAATCAGAAGATGTGATGGTTGCTTCAACGCTTTTACCTCCAGAAACTAGTGAGATTGTGACTACGCATTTGCTATCATCTGCAGATTTAAAATAGCGTTCAAAATTACCAAATTTGTTCTCACAAGTTTTCTTCATAGACTCTGATAACTTTACTTCTTTGCATACATATTCGAATTTCATACTGTATGTCCTCCTTATCTATATTATAAGTTGAGAAAGGGCTTTTTTAAATAGATAAAGGCAAAATTTGTAAAAATAACAATAAAAAAAGTGCAAATAAAAAATAGTTTAATAACAAAACTATTGAGTAAATGTCTTATTTTCACTAAATTATATGCGTAATGAAAAATTACAAAGATAAATCGGACACTATTTCAGATGATTCTGAAACTTTAAATATACATACTACTGCTGAATCAATAAATCTTGATATTAATCAAGATAGTAGTGTTACAACTATGCCTGATTGTAACGTAGATGAAGATATTAAAGATATAGATAAGGTGTTTAACGACAAGCGTGCTAAGAAAAAGAAAATAGTAACTATTACCTTAGTTACTACTCTTTCAGTTATTTTTGCATTAATTGGTGCAGTCGGTGGATATTTTTTATACAACATCACAACTCCCAAAAAAGATAATATTGTATTTGCAGCTGGTGAAGTAGCTACTGAACAAGATATTAAAAATATTCAGAATTCACTTTCTAAAAATTCAATCTTAAATGATTATAAAGATAATCCTTATAAACTCATCAATTATTCACTTAATAACTTTGCAAATGCTAAATACTCATTAGTCATTGGGAAAGGGCAAGCAGTAGCTATGGGCGTTAGTCAAAATATTGAATCAGCAACCTTTAGAACACCTGATGTGATATTTAACCAAAATGTATCTTCATCTAGCGTTGTATCTACTGCTAATAGATATTATGACAAAATGAATAATGAAGTCATTCAATATGAATGCAGCAAGAAAGAAGATTGGGCAAACGCTTCTTCAACGACGGCTAATTACGATGACTATATAGCTCGCTTTGGAAAATTATTATCTGGCATATATTACTGTACTAAAGATAGTGAAAAGACACCGATAAGTGATAAGTTTTTATCTCTTGAAAAAACTGAATATGAAAGTAGCAATGATGCAAGTAAATTCCCAGTCAACTCTATTATCATTTATGCTATTGCAAGTAAAACTATCAATAAAAGTTCACTTGAAAAGGTTGGTGAAAATTACAAAGTGACACTTTCATTAAAAAAGACTGGTGAAAGTTATTATTCGGTTCAAATGAAGACGACAGGCGGTTTAAAATCAGCACCTGTATTTGATCCAAGCGTAAATAAGTTAGAATTTACATTAGATAGCGAATTAAATATTATTTCAAGCGTATTCACTGATAAATATAAAGCTGACGTGGGCCTTATGTCAGCTGATACCACTCAGACACTCACTCAGTATTATTATCATGGTGATACACCAACGTTTGAAGGTGTAGAAGTAAAAATTCCTGACATTAGTGAAACTGAGTTTAATGGATATCAATTGTTCAAATAGGAGGGTTGTATGAAAAAGTTTATTTTGTATTCTTTAGCATCGATTATATCTCTAACCGCATCATCATCTGCGGTATATTTTGGATTAAAAATTGCTGATAATTTCAAACGTGTTGATGATATTGAAGAAGATGAAGATAATGAAGATGTTGTGGAGGAAAGTAACTTTTCTAAAACACTAAACAATTTGATGACATCTAAGCAAATCGAGTCTTCATCTATTACTTTAAATCTAACATCAATCAATTTTCCTGGTGATTTAAATATTAACCTCTCAAATGTTAAAATTGATATTTCAGATTTACAAAAACTATCCTTAAAAGCAACTATCAATATCAAATACAATTCTATTGATGAGACTTTGAATATTGCATATCAAGGAAATACATCAACTGCTTATGTATCATATGCTTCTAAAGCGTATATGCTTCAGCTAAAACCTACTCTCTCCTCTTTGATTTCACTAATTAAAGGATTAGGTATCAATATTCCAAGTATAGGTTCTGCTTCTTTTGACCTATCTTCTTTAACTTCAGCAATCTCTTTAGATAACTTTAAAGTTACTGAAAGTAATACTATGGATGGTTTTGCATACACTTTAGATTTTGATGATATGAATATAGGTGGTAAAGTCATTTCAGGAATTTCGCTTATTCTTGAAAGTGATAAAGAGTTCAATATCAAATCAATAAGAATCAATGAGAATAATGGACAAAATGGAAAGATAAATCTTTCAGATATGGTTCAATTATCTCTTTCTGGCAATGTGAGTGCTAGAAAAGATTCTGATTTTAAAAATGATGATAGTGGTTATACTGATATTTCTTCATCGACTAATTCAATAGTCACAACACTTAGTAAATTGTTAAATGAAAAGAGAGTCGATGCTGCTTTCTCACTTGATTTCAAAAATAATTCAACCACTGGTTTAAAATCTTCAAAAGTTGATGGTAATCTAAAAGTTGATTTATCAAATGTAGCTTTAAAAGATATAACTAAAGGTGAATTTGAACTCTCTTTAAATCATCATAATGAACATGAAAATTTGAATTTGATAAATGCTCATTATAAAAATTCAACCACATATTTAAAAGTTAATGATCTATTTAAAGGTAAAATCAGAAATTCAACTATTGATGATTTATTTTCATTAATTTCTAATGCTGTAAATGAAAATATGTATCAAGAGATTGAAAAGCAGCTCAACACTGTTTTATCTAAGATTGATTTAAATAAATTAAAAGATATCGACTTGAACGTCTATAAAGGATATATCAAAGATTTTTATTTTGATAATTCTATTTTAAAACTAACTATCAATGCAAAATTATTCAATTTAGGCGATTATGATATCAATATTGAGATCAATTTTGATAACAATCAAATATCTAATATCTCATTAAAAGGAATGAGATATCAAGATTATGAATTTGATTTTGCTTTGACTCCAACCTTCCCTGAGGGTGTCAATTTTTCAACAATTGAAGGTGAATATAAAGATTATCAAGGAATGGTGCCAATCTTTTCGACACTTTTAAATTATATAGATAAAAGACAAGCAAGCATCAATTATTCACTTGTATATTCTTCACAATCATCTTCTTATTCAGCTAGTGGTAAATTATCAGCTGATTTAAAAGGGGTTGACAATTTATCACTTCTCGGTTTACAAAATGGCAATTATTATGTATCTTTTGATACCAAAATCAAAGATAATAGTCAAAATCTAAATCTTATTTACCAGGATCAAAATATTTATTTTGATTACAACAATGGTGTTTTTAAACAATCGATTTCAAATACAGAAGTAGATAAAATAAAGAATGTTATTTCATCTAATTCAACTGGTGAAATGAATGATGCTTTTTCAAATATTAATAATATTATTAAAGAGATAAGTTCATCAAAGCAATATCAAGAAGACATAAGTAAGATTAAAGCTGGTTCTCTTAGACCGCTAGAATCATTTATTTCAATTGATAAAGATAATTTAAATGCCGATAAACTTATATTAGAATTAAATGTTCCATATGTTTTAAAAAATACTTCGCTTGAAAATAAAGTGGGCGCTATAACATTAACACTGGATACAAATGATAATGAAATTGAAAATATTTCAGTTAGTTCAACTATTGATCAAACCAGTTCTATTTCTTTTTCATTAAATTTTGAAGAATATGACTCATCATATTTATTAAATGATGAGAAGAAAAAATTATATCGTGAGATAACCGATGCTGATAAGCTTGCTCAATCATTTTATTCATTACCTTTAATAAATCAGAAAGAATTTTCGTTAAAATTAGCAGGTAAAGTTTTAGACGACCAAAATAATAAAATTGCTGAAATAGCATCAGGCTCAGGTATCGCTGTTGATTATAAAGATAAAAACAAGCCTAATGCATATGGAAGCTTAACTATAAATCATCCTTCCCTTGATACATTGTTAAGTGATAGTAAAGTCAACTACAATAAATATGTTGATCAAAAAATTAGATTCAAATATCAAACTATTGAAGAAAATTCAACACTAGATGGTCAATTTGTTGCTGAATATAATGATAAAATGCATATTTTATTAAAATCATCAACAATATCTGAAGTTTTAAATAATGTTAAATTAGCTGATAGTGAAACTAATTTATTGCATCGTTACCTTAAGGTGTTAACAAATACCACGTCAGCTACTGGTGCTGGATTAATCGATTTTATAAATACAAAAGATTTTACTAAATTATTAGACTATCCATATATCAAGAAAGTTGAGATTTTATCTGATCGCATCGATTTAATTTTTGATGGAAAATTAGTTGATGCAAGTAGTGAAAATAATGATCAACATATTTCAGTTTACTTTGATAAAGGTGAGAAACCAAGAATCACTAAAGCTACATTGAGTGGTAAATTAGCAAATAAAAATATCGAGGTTTCTATTTCTTTAGGTGACATATCTGAAGTTGAAGATCCAAGCGTTAAAAGTGAAACAAATACTAATCCAATGATGTTATATTCAGATGATACAAAGAACAACTTTGTTGATTTAAATGGATTTGCTATGCTCAGCAAGTGTTTGATTGATACAACGGAAAATAATTATTTTAATTTATCTGGCACATTTAAAGTCAAAGGTAAAATTCTATCTATCCCTGCTGCTAATTTAAATTCAGCAATTGATTGCAGAGTCACCATTTTTGATGAACATGCATATGCTTATTTATCATTTAATAATTCTCCCACTTTAAATAGTGATGATACTATCAAATCAGTAAAAAGTGTCAACGACAAAGGCTTCTATATGACTGAATTCTTTGTTTCAGAAAAAGAGATTGAAGTTTGTCAAAGTAAAAATAATGGTAAGAAAATAACTTCGGAAGTTTTCAAAACTGACGATGTTAGTCTTCTTGATGATATTTTCTATTATGTTATGAGCTACATTTTAGATGGTGATAATCAACTTCCAATGGGTTCAACTATCATGGGAAATATTTATAAGTCTATGAATGAAACTGTCTCAGCTGATTCTAAATCATCGACTCGCTTAACTGATGATTTTTCAAATATTCTTTCAAGCAATACTAAATATATTGAAGATGAAAATAATCCTTATTTCCACCTTGAGATGAATTTAAATAATATTTTTGATGGATCATTATCAAGTATGAATCTATCATTTAGTGATACTTCAATTGATTTATATCATCAGAAGATGATAAACAAAAATGATAGGACACCATTATCAAAAATGAGTGTCAAAACTAATTTGTCTTTCTTAGGATTGATTGATATTAACTTACATGTATTATTAAATGCTGATTGCAAAAATATAACGGCTAGTGATGCGACAAATACTTACATGAATAGATATTACACTTTCACTGAAGCATTTAAAAACAAATTTGGCGGATTTACACCATTTGATAATAATGATGATACATTCTTAACTAACAAGCCAATCTATAGTATCTCATCTTATACAATCACAAAAAATTTCTTAGGTATAGTTAATGGATATAAATTAGTCGATAATGCAAGTGATGCAAAGACTTATTTTGATAAATCAAATATAGCTAGTGAAGATTTAGTATTCATTTATCCTAATTAAAAGGAATAAAAAATAGGCCGTCTAGATGACGACCTATTTTTATTTAGATTCAGCAACTTTTTTTGCTTTAGCTTTTTCTTCTTTTAAAAGCTTCTTTTCACGGCGTTCTTTCCAACCTTTGGCAAAACCGCGAGCTTCAAATCTTTTCTTTCCCATAATTTTTACCTCAAATTAAAACCTAATAATTATAATATAAAAATTTAAAAAATCAAGTTTATGCTATTGCCTCCAGGAATAATATTCTTTGTCTTTTAATAGATCAACTTCTTCTTCATTATTTTCTAAAATATAGAAATGACTATTTAAATATAGTGCTTTAAAATCATAGACTGATATTTTAGAATTGACATTATTTGAACTGATAATTACTGTATTATTTTTTAAATAGAAAGTTACTTTTTCTTTATCGTTTAATGAGTAAAGATGATAACCTGCTTTTAAGTAGGTCAATGCTTTATTTATATCTAGATAGTTATCCATGTTAATTAGAAAGAAATGTTGATTATTTTATCATCAATAGTCATTTTAAAAGAGTAATTTTTAAGTTGGCTAGAATTTAAATCCATCTTGACATTATTTATAATAAGTCTTGCATCATATAAATTATCTCCAGTCATCTTTTCAAATGAGAAGTTGCAGAGATACAAATTATAAATAAAATAACTTTTATCATTAGTTATTACTTCAATATTTAAAATATGAGGATTAGACAAGGGATTAACAAAACCAAGAAGAGAAGTAATGTTAACATAACAATTTTCTTTATGTTTAAAAAAACACTCAGAATAGTCTTTATATGAAAAAGATTTATTACCAATTTTGATAATAATATTATCGAATTTTAAATCGTCACCGAGGTAAATTTTATCAAGCGATGTATAAGGAGTATAGATGATTCCTTTATCATCGATAAAAGTGATATTTTTAAATACTTTATTAATACTGTCCATAATTTAAGCCCACAATAATATTAATTAAAAATAATCTAAAATGATATATAAAATAAATAAAAGCGGTTATCAAAAATGCTAAAATATTATTGGTGAAAAATGATTATAAATTTATTTAAATTAAGAAAAAGAAATATTTTTTATTTATTGTCAATTATAGTGTTTTCAGTTGTTCTAGCATATTTTTTTGTAGCGACAATTGATTATACATATTATTCAATCTTTTATTATTCAAGATATATTTATAAGATGCATCCAGAAACGTATATAAATGATGCTGGATTTTTAAAAATGTTTGACAACACTTCCATTATAGAAGGTTGGGAAAAGGTCAAATCTTCTTCATATTTTAATGATAATATCAATACCATCATAAATACGACTCCCTTTGATATTACTAAGAATTTATTGATCATGTTATCGCTTATTTTTTCATCATATATCTGTGTTATCATAATATCTTTTTTTACTAGTGTGCTTTCATCGCAATTTTATCTTTTAAATAGCAGAAAGATGGACTATAAAATATTATCCTTTAATAAAGATGAAATTGAAAATATCACAGCTCATGTTTTATTAAATGATATAAATTATGATATTAAAGAAGCGACAAAAGCATTTGAAATGTTTGTTTCAAATTTCTTTACTGCCATTGTTCTTATTGCTTTTTCAATTTATAGAAGTTATCAGATATATTCGGTGAGTGGCTACATTATTTTAATTTTTACATCTATATATTTAGTTCTTTTGATATATCTTTTATTTACTTCTTTTAAAGCAACTAAAGACATCTACTATAGCAATGATGAATATTCATATCTTCTATTTGATAAGATAGAAGGATATAAAACAAATAAGATGTTTAAATTTACTGATGTTATAAACAAACGCATAAAAACTCTTAATTTGAAGACTTATAAAAACAAAAATAATGTGAATTATAAAGAGTATATGCTCAATATTGTCTTATCTTTATCTTTTTATTTTGAAGTTATCTTTCTTTTGTACTTCTTTATTTCATCTGAAAGGGATAACCAGATAATGTTGATTACAACACTTTTATTTGCTTTCTTGACTTTATATGCTTTATTATCATTTGAAAAAAGCATCAGGATGATACCACGTTATATAAATTCATCAAGAAGATTAAATAAAATAGTAAATCATCATAAAGATAATGAAACATTTCTTCCTAATGCGAGTAGAACAAGTATAGGTGAAATAAAATTTGAAAATGTGTATTTTGCATATTCTTCCAGAAAAAGAAATGTTTTAAATGATTTGAGTTTTAATATTAGTCGTGGTGAAAAAGTTGCAATCATTTCTAAAAGTGGTGGCGGTAAATCTACTATTTTCAAATTGCTCAGCCGTGACTATGAAACAACATCTGGTAAGATATTAATTGATGGAGTTAATATCAAAGACATCCCAACTACTAGGCTGCATATATTGCTCGGATTTTTATATGAAAATAATATTGTTTTAAATGATGATATCAACTACAACATAACCTTAGGTAATAATATTTTTTCAAAAGAAAATTTGAATTATGCTTATGAAGTTTCTAATATTAATGATATTAATTTTAAAAGCGGTAATATTCTATCTGATGGAAATAAAAGACAACTGCAGATTGCTAGACAAATGATTAGAGAAAATGAAATTATCGTTTTAGACTCGCCTTACTATAATATTGACTATAAAACTGCTAAAGCCATAAATGATATAATTTTTAAAACATCAAAAAGTAAGACTATCATCATGTTTACAAATAGAATTGAATTATTAAAAGACTTTGATCGAATTATATATTTAAAAGAAGGCAGTGTCAGTTTTGATGGTAATTACGATGAATTTAAAGAGAATTGTGATGATTATAAATTCATTTTAAATGAAGAAGTTCAAGAGGTGAGTTATGCCTTCTAATAAGCTTAACTTTAAAAGCAATTTAATCACTGCTATAAAAAAATCACTGAAAGAACATAAAATAATATCAGCACTTAGCTTTTTGAGTCTTATAGGATTTGCAATAACTTATTTCTTATTTTTATATTATGGTTCTTTATTTATAGATGAAGTTATTTCCTTTTTTAATGGTGATAATAAAGTTATTTATCTGATTCTTGTTTCACTACTTGTTGTAATAACTTATCTTTTTGATTTGCTCTATCATTATTTATCAAATCTGATTGTTTCTAAGTTCATTTATAATATAAAAATTAGCTTTTTTGAAAAAATTGATAAATTATCATACAAGCAAATTGAAGAAGAAGATAATATATATCTTTTTCCAATCATATTTGATGATATTGTAAGGCTTGAAAACAATTTTACTAATAACTTTATTTCCTTATTTAGAGAAATGCTGATGAGTTTATTTATTATAGTTATTGCCTTGATATTAGAGCCTCTACTTTTTGTTTCATCAATTGCTTTTTCACCTATACTTATCATTATCACTATTTTATTATTATGGTCACTTTTAAAAACAAAAAAGAAAATTGATTCTAGTGAGAATAAAAATATCACTTATAAATATGATTCTTATCTAAATTCTTACTTATTTAAAGATACTAATTCAATAAATTTAAGAATGAAAAAGATAGATAAATATGAAAGAAAAGAAAATAAAAACTATATTACTTATAATTTTTTAAATAACCTTGTAAGTTCAATCTTTGCATTATCACTATTCATTTCAATTTTTTCACTCATTTTATTTTCATCACTTTTATTAAGCAATAATAAAATGATTACTAATTCTTCATTATTACAGATTGGTTTTTTAGTTTTCTTATTAAATATTTCAGCTTCTAAACTTGTAAATAGTAGCAAAGATATATTACTAGATAGGCTATCAGTAAAGAAAGTAAAAGAAATAATTAATAAAAAAGAAGATGAATTAAATGGAAAAGAGATTGATTTTAAAATTGATACAATCAAATTTGAAGATGTGGAATTTAAAAATAAGAAAAAGAAAACTATTTATAATTTCTCATTAGAGATAAAAAAAGAGACTAAGATTGCATTAGTTGGACAAGTAGCTGCTGGTAAATCTATTATTTATTCGTTTTTATTTAAAGATATTAAACCTGATAGTGGAAAAATTAAAATCAATGATATACCTATTGAAAAGTTTTCTTATAAAACCTTGTATGATAATTTCACCTTGATAGATAATAATCCATATATTTATAAGACAACTTTAAGAAATAATATTTGCCTAGGGAATAGTGTCAGTGATTATTTTTTACATAATGTGTTAATCGATTTAGAATTAGGCGATTTGATTGATGATTTAGTATCTGGAATAGATACTGTCATTGATAGTTCTTCACTTTCTAAAGGTGAAAAAGCTAAAATAGCACTAGCAAGGGCAATTATCAAAAATAGTCAGGTTTATTTATTTGATGAAGCTTTTGCTTCTCTTGATAGTTTGTCTTCTTATAATATCAGAAAGAAAATCACAAAATATTTTAACGATAAAATAGTTATTGATATCTGTTCTACTAAAAATGAAATTAAAATGCTAGATCAGATAGTCGTTATTAAAGAAGGTACTATTGTTGAACAAGGTGATTATAAATCACTGCTTGGCATCAATGGTTTCTTTGCATCGTTATATAAAGAAGGTTTTTCATTTGAATAATGTAATCGTTTTCATTTATTAATGCATTTATATATATTAATTTTATAATTATATTATTATCTAGTTAACAAAGTGATCTTATCATTTTAGAGGTATAGAAGATGTCATTAGCAAGTCAAATTGCCAGTCAACCATTTATGGTGCTATTGCCAATAGGTTTGATTTTAATAATAGCAAAGGTTTTATCAATTTTATTAGATAAAATTAAAATACCACATGTTATAGCGTTTCTTCTAGCAGGATTAATAGTTGGTGCTCTATCATTTATTGAAGGTAATCCAATACTTGGAAATGAATACACCAGCGATGGCATATCAGTTCTTTCTAAGATTGGTGTTATCTTAATCATGTTTTCAGCAGGTGTTGAAACAGATTTAAAGAAAGTAAAAGCAATTGGTTTAGAAGCTATTATAATCACTTTGATGGGCGTTATATTCCCGTTATTATTCGGCTTTGTGACAGCATATTTATTCAGAGTGTATGGTAATTTAGATACATCATATTTAGGAAATGTTAATCCTATTTATTCTGACATATATTATGGTGTTATCTTATCAGCAACAAGTGTTTCAATTTCAGTTGCTACCTTAAAAGAATTTGGTAAACTCGATTCAAAAGTAGGAACAGCCATCATTTCGGCAGCCATTATTGATGATATTATCGGCATAATTTTACTATCGCTTATAATTTCTTTATCAAAAGGTGGAAGTGAATCTTCAACAAGTATTGATTTTGTCTCTAAAATTTGTGCTCACTTTAATATTACAAATACTGCAATCAATATCACACTGATCATTACTTTTATGCTTATTTTCTTTGCTTTAACATTTGGACTTGGCATTTTTATTAGAAAATTTTTCAATTATTTAGGTAAAAAATATCCGCATCATGTAAGAACTCCAATTCTTTCATTAGGGCTTTGCTTTTTATGGTCATATCTTGCTGAGTTTTTCAATATTGCTGATATAACAGGTGCTTATTTGATTGGTCTTATTTTATCATCAACAGTTGATCATAATTATATTGATCAGAAAGCAGAAATGTCATCTACATATATATTTACACCCATCTTTTTTGCATCAATTGCCATGAACATGTATCAAAGTAAATTTGATTTTAAAGATCCAGCTTTCATTTCATTTTTAATTTTTGGATTTGCTTGGGTGCTTGCTGGACTTTTAGGAAAAGTTGTTGGATGTGGACTCGGCTCATTGATGTCTAAGTTCAAAGTCAAGGATAGTTTAAAAATTGGTATCGGTATGATGGCAAGAGCTGAAGTGTTGATTGTCTGTGCACAAAAAGGTATTGAAAATAATTTGGTCTCACAAACACTGATGCCATTTACTCTTATTTTGATTTTAATTTCAAGTTTCTTAACTCCAGTATTGTTAAAATTATTATATAAAGATGAAATCGCAAGTAGTACTAAATTAGAAATTTTAGAAAAGAACTTAGATTTGAATGATCAAGAAGAAAACAACTTAAATAAAGAATAAAAAGTAGTATCTTTAAACTATTTCACGTGAAATTTATAGCAATCATTAATATATTATATATAATATATTAAAATTAATGTTTTAATTGATATAATCGTTGACTCGATGTCTTTTAACTCTTAAATCTTGATAACCTTTAATGAAGACAACTAAAACAACAACTATTTCAAGTCTTCCTAAAAACATTGATAAAATGATTGACCATAAAACCCCATAATGACATGACATTGATGCTTGTAGTGATAAACCACTTGTTGCACCAAGACCAGCAAAAGCCGATGAGATTTCAAATAAAGAGTCGGAGAATGAATAACCTGTTAAAACAGGAATAAGTGTAAATAACAAAACAAAGAAAACATAGAGAGTTGAATAATTTAATGATTCACGCATGGAAGTTGTTGTGATTGGTACTTTTTCACCATATTTATAGATAAAAGTTGTGTGAACTACTTCTTGTTTGCGTATCTTTTTTAATAGTGATTCTTTAACAGCAATAAAGTCTTCACAGATACGATATTGTTTAATACCACCAGCAGTTGATCCACCCATTCCACCAATGAAAGGCAAAATGACAAGAACCATATATGTAATCGGGGCAATACTACCTTGATTATAACTATGTATTGTTGAAAAACCAGTTGTTGTTATAAAGGAGAAAAATTCAAAACACCCATGTCTAAAACTTTCAAATCCATTATAATAGTTATCATATCCAGGTGTTGATAAACCATATGACATCAAAGGGATAAATAAAAGAGCAAATAAAAGAAATGATAAGTTTTCATAATGAAGAATTGCTTTTTTAAATTTTCTTTTTGCTAAGAAATGATGAATGAGGAAGGAAGTTGCCCCTAAGAACATCAAAATGATAGTTATTATTTCAATAGCAATAGCTCTTCCTTTACCTAATGCTATTTCAAAGAAAGTTAAAGAAGTAGCATGAGTTGCAAATCCACCTGTTGAGACGGCAGCCATTGAATAACATAAAGCATCAAAGAATGTCATGCCACAAAATGTATAGCAAATAGTACCAGAAAGAATGAAAATAATATAGATTAAAAACATTGATCGAGCACTTTTAGCAAGGTTTGGCATCAATTTATCAGAGTGACCTTCAAGAAGGTATATTTGAAAAGAAGACTTATCAGATAAAGCTGATGTCAAAATCAAAACTAATCCAACCCCACCAATTAAGGACATAAAAGCACGATGGAATTGAAAGATTTCAGTTCCAGGTAAAAATTCACTCAAATCATTTGCATTATAAGTGAAGAAATTAAAATTATAATTTAAAGTTTCATTTTCAATGATTGTTGTCGGAAGTAGTGTTAAACCACTTGATGAAAAGCCAGAGGCTGATTCATAAACTGATTGCGTGAAATGATAGAAAGGATTAGATTTACCACCATTTACATAATAATAAGTTTTAGAAAAGATAGTAATTGATTTTTCACTGACAGTAAAACCAGCCTCCTTGAATGCGTCAAGGCTCGATACTTCTTCTAAATAATTGTATCCACCAACTCTTCCCCAAATCAAAAATGGGATGGCGTTAACAAGGATAGCAATAACCCAGATAGTGATTGTTAAAAACATCGCTTCAGTTGTTTTCAATTTGCCAACATTCTTTTTTCTAATAAGAAGATATAATGGAAATCCAATTATAAAACAACAACATCCTGGAACAAGATAATACCACCAAGCATAAAAACAATTGTAATAATAAATCAAAGTGATGAGAGGTATTAATACAATAATACCAGCTACCATCATAAAAAGACCTAGATATCCAATTATTAATCTAGCACCAACTATTACATCAGTATTATCTTTTTTGAAATTGATTAAAGGTTCATCATCCATATATTATTTTCTTCTTTTAATAAAATTGACAAGTGAATTTTGATTTTCTGGTGATGAGCAAATAAAGATATGATCACCACTTTCAATTATAGTATCACCACGTGGAATGACAATGGTTGGTTCTCTAAATATGCAGGTGATATTTCCAGTGATTGGTAAATTCAAATCCTTTAAAGCTACACCGATACAAGCAAATTCAGGTTTGATAGTTATCTCAGAGATAACCACTTTATCATTTTCAAGTGAGAAAGATGACATAATTGATTCAATATCGCTTTCTCCTTGAATCTTTTGAGTTAAAAGGTATGGTGCTGAAATAGGTGTATCAATTCCCAAGTTAGTGAATATTTCAACAAATTCAGGATCAGAGACAGTGCAGATTGCTTTCTTGATATGAAAGATGTTTTTAGCCATCTTGCAGATAACAAAATTATCAGCATCAGAATCAGTTAAAGCAATGACTAGATCAAAATTAAAAACATCAGCTACTTCAAAAGAAAACCTTTTAGTAGGATCTGAATTGATGACATCAATATGATTGAGTTCAGAAATGCTTTTAGCTATTTTTTCATTTTCATTGATGATGACTAAATGGTTATGAGAAGCTTTGAAGGCATTGACAACATAATTAGCTTCTTTAAGCCCACCGCAAATTAGAATGTTCATATTCTATTTACCTTCCTTATATTTTTCAATTATTTCATAATAATTATTCATTGATAATAAAGCAGGCGAGATAAGCTTGATTCTAGAATCATCTAATAAAGTTGCTTTCTTTTCATCCTGAAGTCTAACAATGATAAGTGGTGCTTTATAGTAATGTAAAACAAGTGATGCCAAAAAAATGTTTGTGTTATCATCATTTGTCATGATATCAATCTCAGTAGCTTTTTCAATATTTGATTGAGCTAAGATATCTTTGTCCATCGCATTTCCTTCGATTGTGTAGCCTGAATAATCAGTATCTAATTTTCTAAATGCTTTAGGATTGATATCGATAATAGCAGTGTATTTACCACTTTTTGAATTTTGACTGGCTATAGTTGCACCAAAACGTGAGCAACCGATAACAACTGTCATTTCTGTAGTCGTTTTTTTCATATAATCACCTTAAAAGTCTCTAGTATTTTAACAAAAATATATTATTTAGTTAACTGATATTAAGACAAATTATCTTAAAAGATTGATACTAGCGTATGTAAGCGTTAATAAAATTAAAGTTTGACCAATAATATAAGTTAACATAACATAGAAATGATCTTTCTGATTTCGTTTTACAAAAACAAAATGATAAATCAAATAATCAGACAATAAATAGATAAGATAACCGATGTAAATCAAAGTTCCATATAAGAACTGCCTATCACCTATTAACATAAAACTGAAAGCAATATTTAATAAATGAAAGCTCATAAAGAAAGCTGCTAAAAAGATGATTGGGTTTTTATGTTTAATTAAATATGCTATGAGTCCAATTATAAATGGTGATAAGTAGCAGATAAGGTAAGCCCACCAAGGAATTGGATAAGATAAAATTGATGCTTGACTTATCATATTTAAAACATGTTCGGATATAAAACATAATCCAGCTATTATAAAGCATGGTGTCTTTCTTCTAAAAATCATGAATATATCACCTAAAACAGATAAGATACATGCAATATATATCAATGGATAATCACCAACATAAAAATATAATGCAAGTGCCAAAAATGTATAAATGAAAGGTTTTGTTATCTGTCTTGCTAATTTCTTTTCAAAATAGCAAAAA
>ERZ808240.1413-NODE-1413-length-29950-cov-11.318883_pt1 | contig 29950 bp, 24 predicted proteins | sample MGYA00521084_ERZ808240 | MGnify/ENA primary metagenome ERZ808240 (study PRJEB31516, sample SAMN03275571) | gut metagenome | biome: mammalia-associated habitat; material: feces | host: Papio cynocephalus | place: Kenya | collected 2012-08-06 ... | reverse complement strand
GCTTGTCGCGCACGGCGGGATCGTTGTTGATCAGGTCGCCCAGCTTGCAGATCATGCGGATCATCTGCTTGGCCATATAGTAGCCGGGAGCAGCCTTTGCGCCGAAGATATAGGTCTTGGGGATGAAGTCGGCGTTGGGGTTCTCCTTCAGGTACAGGTACTGCGCAGCGATGTTCAGAGCGTTCAGGTGCTGGCGCTTGTACTCGTGCATACGCTTGACCTGGCAGTCAAAGATGGAGTTCGGGTCAATGACCTGGCCGGTGCTCTTTGCCAGGTAAGCGGCAAAGTTCTGCTTGTTGGCCAGCTTGATCTCGTTCAGCTTCTTCAGGATGGTCTTGTCGTTCTCATACTTATTCAGCTTGCTCAGGTCGGAAGCATCGTGCTTATAGCCCTCACCGATGGTCTCATCCAGCAGCTTGCACAGCTCGGGGTTGGAGGCCAGCAGCCAGCGGCGGTAAGCAATGCCGTTGGTCACATTCTTGAAGGCCTGCGGCTTGAACAGATAGTAATCGTGGAAGACGCTCTCCTTGATGATCTCGCTGTGCAGCTTGGAAACGCCGTTGATGCTGTTGGCGGTGTAGGCGCAGATGTTGGCCATGCGCACCTGGTTGTCGCCGATGAGGGCCATATAGTTGATCTTGCCCTCGTCGCCGGGGAATGCCTTCTCCAGCTTCAGGCGGGCGCGGCGGTCCATCTCGACCACGATCTGGTAGATGCGGGGCAGGGTCATCTTGAAGATGTCCACATTCCACTTCTCCAGAGCCTCGGCCATAACGGTGTGGTTGGTGTAGGAGAAGACCTTCTGGCAGATCTCAAAGCTCTTATCCCAGTCAAAGCCGCACTCATCCAGCAGGATGCGCATCATTTCGGGGATGGCCAGAGTCGGGTGGGTATCGTTCAGCTGGATGGCGACCTTGTCAGGCAGATTCTCGAGGGTGCCGTAGGAGGCCAGATGATTCTGGACGATATCGCCGATGGAAGCAGCGGACAGGAAGTACTGCTGGCGCAGACGCAGGATCTTGCCCTCAACGTGGTTATCGTTGGGGTACAGGACCTTGGAGATCAGCTCCGCGTTGGCATTCTTGCTCATTGCGGTGTTGTAGTTGCCCAGAGAGAAGCTGGACATATCAAAATCAGGAGCCTTTGCCTGCCACAGACGCAGCTTGGCAACGCCCTTTCCGTCGTAGCCCTGCACATACATATCAGAGGGAATGGCCATGACGCTGTTGTAGTTGGTGTGCTGGATATAGTGGAAACCGTTGTCCCAGTTTTCGTGGATCTCGCCGTCAAAGCGGACCTCCACGGCCTGATCCGGGTGGCTCTTCAGCCAGACCTGACCGCCGGGCAGCCAGTTGTCGGCACGCTCCTGCTGCCAGCCGTCCACGATCTTCTGCTTGAAGATGCCGTACTCATACAGGATGGAGTAGCCGGTGCCGCAGATGTTGGTGGTGGCCATGCCATCCAGGTAGCAGGCAGCCAGGCGGCCCAGACCGCCGTTGCCCAGGCCGGCATCCGGCTCTTCTTCAAAGATGCTGTCAATGTTGATATCGGCATCGGCCAGCGCCTTCTTGGCAACATCGTTCAGACCCAGGTTGAACAGGCTCATCTTCAGGCTGCGGCCCATCAGGAACTCCATGCAGAGGTAATACACCTGCTTGGTGCCGGTGCCAATGGCCTTGGACTGGAACTTCTTGTGGTTCTCGCTCATCATCTGGCGGCAGATCAGGGCCAGAGAACGGTAGATCTGCTGGTTGGAAGCAACGCTCAGCTCAACGCCGTACTCGCTGGTCAGCTTGTCCTGCAGGATCTTTGCGAATTCTTTCGATGTCATAAGTGAACTCCTATCCGCATTCAGTGCGTAAAATGCTAAAATTATTGAGCAAATAACGGCAGCACACCGTTTCCCTCTATTCAGGCGCTGCCCACATAATAAATTTATTATAGTCTCAACACACTGGAATTTCAAGGAAGGATGCGAATTTTTCCGTTACTACCATTTTTTTTGTCAACTTTCTGACAATTATGCCGAAAATTCAAAAAATACACTTTTTCTTCCTGCATATTTATATTATAATAAGGGGAGAAAATGGGTTCACAGGGCGTTTCCGGGCGGGAAACTCGGCAGGAAATGCCCTGTGCCCTGTTTGCATGGATGAAGAAAGCCGCAGCTGCAGTGCTGCGCCGGCTGAAAACATTTCGGTAATACACCCGATATTCCCGAAATGTTTCGGAAACGGTCAGCGCGCCGGCTGTGCAAAGTGAGGGTATGATGGTCAATAAAGTTCGCGTCAACATTGCAGGAACGCCGTATGCCATTGCAACGACGGATCCTGAAAAATATATCGTATCGCTGGCCAGGAAGCTGGATGAGGATATCACCAAGCTCATGGACGAGAATGATAACCTGTCCGTGACCAAGGCGGCCGTGTTCTGCGCCATGGACTATCTGGATGAGTACCGCAAGAGCACCGGCAGCGCAGAAAACATGCGCAGCCAGATCCAGGATTACATTGCGGACGCTGCCCGCGCCAAGCTGGCAGAGGATAAAGTCCGGGCGGAGAATGAGGTGCTGCGCCGGGAAGCTGCTGCCCTGCGGGAGCAGCTGGCCAAGGAGCGCCGCCGGGAGGCCCGCCGCGAAGAGCGTGCTGAGGCTGCCGCCCAGCAGCAGGAGCAGCCTGCTGCAGAAAAAGCAGAAACGCCGGAAACCAACGTCTGAGCGAAAGAACTGCGCGCTTGTGTCAAGTCAAAAGGAGAGTTATGGCAAATATTGAGATTCTTGCCCCGGTGGGCAGCGAGGAGATGCTGCGGGCTGCCGTGTTCAGCGGAGCAGACGCAGTCTATCTGGGATTTTCGGGCTTCAATGCCCGCACGGGCGCCGGCAACTTTGATGCCGAAAGCCTGAAAGAGGCGGTGCGCTTCTGCCATGCGCGGGGCGTGGCGGTGCATGTGGCCCTGAACACGACCGTTTACGGCACAGAGCTGGCAGCGCTGGAACAGGCCATCCGGGCGGTGGCGGCCAGTGGGGCCGATGCGGTTATCTGCCAGGATCTGGCTGTGGCGCAGCTCATCGGACGGATCGCGCCGCAGCTGCCGCGCCATGGTTCGACCCAGATGAGCGTGCACACCCTGCAGGGTGCGCTGGAACTGAAAGAACTGGGCTTTACCCGGGTGGTGCTGGCCCGTGAGCTGAGCCTGCCCGAAGTGGAGCATATCACAAAGCACTGCGGCATTGAGACGGAGTGCTTTATTCATGGTGCGCTCTGCATGAGCATGAGCGGCCAGTGCTACATGTCGGCGTTTCTGGGCGGACGCAGCGGCAACCGAGGCTCCTGCGCGGGGCCCTGCCGCCTGCCGTTTGAGGCCAACGCCCTGCCGGAGGGCAAGCCGGGCCGTCTGCATCACCTGTCCCTGAAAGACAATTCTTCCATCGACAAGCTGGATAAACTGCAGGCGCTGGGCGTGGCATCGGCCAAGATCGAAGGCCGTCTGCGTACGCCGGAGTATGTGGCGGCGGCAGTCAGTGCCTGTCTGGCCGGCCGCGAGGGCCGCGCCTACGACCGCGATCTGCTGAAGAATGCGTTCAGCCGTTCCGGGTTCACTTCCGGCTATCTGGATGGAAAAATCGACGGCACCATGTTTGGTGTACGCGGCGAGGCAGATGCTGAGCTGACCAAGAAGACCCTGCCCATGCTGCGGGAGCTTTACCGCCGCGAGCGCAGCCGGGTGCCGGTGAAGATGAAGCTGGAGATCGAAGAGGGCGGCGAGAAGCTGACCGTCCTCGATGCAGACGGCAACAAGGCGTTTGCCTACGGCGATGCAGAGCCGCAGCCGGCCCGCACCGACCCCACGGAGAGCCTGCGCCGCAGTCTGGCCAAGACCGGCGGCACCCCCTTTGCGGCAGAAGAAATCACGGTGGAAATGGACGGCGGGCCGTGGTTCGTGCCGGGCAGCGCTGTCAATGAGCTGCGCCGGGAAGCACTGGACGCCCTGCTCAAAAAGCGGGAGGTGCTGCGCCCCTGGCCGACCACCGATGCCACTGTTCCGCCGCTGCCGCAGCGCACCCTGCCGCCCCACCGCACGCTGCGTGCCCGCTTTGAGCGCTGGGACCAGGTGCCGGAGCAGGCCCTGAGCGGCGTGGAATATCTGATTCTGCCCATTGCGCAGGCAGACCGGGTGCCGTTTGCATGGCGCAGCAAGACCATTCTGGAACTGCCGCGCGCCATGTTCGGTGCCCTGGAACAGGATACTGCCCGCCGCATTGCCGCCACGCAGGACGCCGGGTTTGCCGGGTATGAGGCCAGCAATATCGCGCACCTGCGGCTGTGCAGGGGCCTGCCGCTGTCCGGCGGCTTTGGCCTGAATATCACAAACCAGCTGGCGGCGCAGTTCTATGCAGAGCAGGGGCTGAACAGCCTGCTCATCCTGCCGGAAGTCAAGGACAGCGACATTGCATCCATTGCACCGGAGCGGGACGGCAGGCCGGTGCCCACGGGCGTGATGATCTACGGCCATATGCCGCTGATGCTCACCCGCGCCTGCCCGCTGCAGAACATCCACGACTGTGCCCACTGCGACAAGACCGGCGTGCTGACCGACCGCAAGGCCAAAAAGTTCCCGGTGCGGTGCAATCTGGGGATGCGAACCATCTATAACCCGGTGCCCATCTATATGGGCGATAAGCCCGGCGCATTGGCGGTGGATTACGGCGTGGCCTACTTCACGCTGGAGACGAAGGAGCAGGCAGCGGAGATCCTGAATAAGATCCGCCAGCACGCCCCCTTTGAAGAGGACTTCACGCGCGGGCTGTATTTCAAAGGTACGAACTGAAAAATAAGAGGTATGTTATGGAACCCATCACTGTAAAATATAAGGTACTGGATGCCCGGGCCAAGGTGCCCGCTTACGCCACGCCCGGCTCGGCTGCCGCAGATCTGTGCGCTGTGCTGGAGGAACCCCTAACCCTGCAGCCCATGCAGCGGGCACTGGTGCCCACCGGCCTTGCCATTGAGCTGCCGGGGCCCCACAGCGTGGCACTGGTGTATGCCCGCAGCGGCCTGTCCATCAAGCATGGCCTGTGCATGGCCAACGGCGTGGGCGTTGTGGACAGCGACTACCGTGGGGAGCTGAAGGTGCCCATGGTCAACCTGGGCAACGAGGCCTACACCATCCAGCCCGGCGAACGGGTGGCACAGCTGTGCATTGCGCCGGTGTATACGGCGGCATTCGTTCCGGCGGAAGAACTGGGCGATACCACCCGCGGCGCGGGCGGCTTTGGCTCGACCGGAAAGTGAGGTCTGCAGCATGGAATTGATCCTGGCTTCCGGCAGCCCGCGCCGCCGTGAACTGCTCGGCCTGTATACAAACGATTTTACCGTCTGCGCCAGCGACTTCGACGAGGAAGCCGTTCAGGCGGAGACCCCGGTGCAGCTGGTGGAAAAGCTGGCCCGGGGCAAGTGCCTGTCCGTGGCGGCGCAGCATCCCGGTGCGGTGGTGCTGGGCTGTGATACCGTCGTGGATGTGAACGGAGAAGTGTTCGGCAAACCGCACAGCACTGAGGATGCCAGGCGGATGCTGCGGGCACTCTCCGGCGCGACGCATCAGGTGCACACAGGCGTCTGTGTGTCGGACGGGGTGCGCACCGAGAGCTTTGTGGACAGCTGCAAAGTGACCTTCTTCCCAATCGGGGAGGAAGAAATCGAGCGCTATGCCGCCACAAAAGAACCTTATGATAAGGCGGGTGCCTATGCCATCCAGGGCCGCGCTGCCCTCTGGCTCGACCGCATAGAAGGCGACTACTATACCATTATGGGTCTGCCGGTGAGCCGTACTGTACATCTCTTGGCACAATTTGTGTGAGAAAAATGGAAAAAAGGAAGAAAACTGCGGCAAACGCTTGTGAAATGAGCGGCCAGAGGCTATAATATAGTTGTGTTATTCTGCGATAGGCGGTGTATTTGCGCCGCCCGGCATTTGGACATAGAGTTTTTGCAACATAAAGGAGAGGCTTTTACAATGGGCTTTTTGTCAAAGGACGTCGGTATCGACCTGGGTACCGCGAATACACTGGTTTATATGAAGGGCAAGGGCATCATCATGCGCGAGCCGTCCGTGGTGGCTGTGGACACCAAGTCGGATGAGGTGCGCTGCGTGGGCGCTGAGGCAAAGGCGGTCATCGGCCGTACTCCCGGCAGCATCGTGGCAGTCCGCCCGCTGAAGGACGGCGTCATTGCAGACTTTGATATCACGGCCAACATGCTGGAGAACTTCCTCAAAAAGGCATGTGGCAACAGCATGTTCTCCCGCCCCCGCGTGGTCATCTGCATTCCGTCTGGTGTTACCGAGGTGGAGCGCCGCGCCGTGCGAGAGGCAACTCTGAAGGCTGGTGCCCGTCAGGTCTCCGTCATTGAGGAGCCCATGGCTGCGGCCATTGGTGCAGGTCTGCCCATCAGCGAGCCCACCGGCAGCATGATCGTGGACATCGGCGGCGGCACGGCAGAGATCGCTGTCATTTCGCTGGGCGGCATCGTGGCTTCCCGCAGTGTGCGTATGGCCGGCGATATGTTCGACCAGGCCATCATTGCCTTCATCAAGCGCAAGTACAACCTGCTCATCGGTGAGCGCACTGCTGAGCAGATCAAGATCGAGATCGGCTCCGCCTATGTGCTGGATCCTGAGATGACCATGGAGATCAAAGGCCGCAACCTCGTGGACGGCCTGCCCAAGAACATCGTGGTCCACTCTGAGGATGTGCGCGAAGCCCTTCTGGAGTGCCTGGTCAAGATCACCAGTGCCATCAAGGAAACGCTGGAGCGCACCCCGCCGGAACTGAGCGCCGATATCATCGACCGCGGCATTACCCTGACGGGCGGCGGCGCCCTGCTGCGCGGCCTGGATCAGCTGATCCAGAGCGAGACCGGCATCGACGTGCACATTGCGGAAGACCCGCTGGACTGCGTGGCCAAGGGCGCCGGTGCGGTGCTGGATCATGTGGATGTGCTGCATGATGTGCTGGACACCGACGGCGGCCACATGTAATTTGCAGCAGCTCTGAAATTTTGCGGAAAAGCGTTCTGCGCTGCACGGGTGCTTTGCTCCGCTGCAAACCGGTTTTCCTGCGCGGACGGCATCAGCTGTCCGCGTTTTCTTTTACGATCTCCCCGGGACAGGAGGGAACTCTTTTTGAAAGACTTTTTTGATACGTGGAAATTTAAGATCCTCATTGCCATTGCGGTGTTTCTGGTGGGCATTATGGCCTATGCAGGCGCAAATGGCCGCCTGACGGCCGCCCCGCAGGAGCTGCTCAGTGTGGTGCTGAAGCCCTTCCAGCAGGTGGCATCCAGCATCAGCGGCGGAGTGGCATCCGTCTGGGAAAAATACACCAACATTGACGCTGTGATGGAGAAAAACGAGCAGCTGGAAACCGAAAACGCAGAGCTGCGCCAGCAGATGGTGGATTATGACCGCATGAAAGCGGAAAATGAAGCCTACAAGGCACTGGCAAAGATCCAGGAAAAGAACACGGACAGGAGCTGTGTTTCCGGCTTTGTCATTGGCCGCGACCCGCTGGATACCTTCGGCGGTTTTACGCTGGACAAGGGCAGCGCGGATGGTGTAGAAGTGAACGACGCCATCATCAGTGACCGGGGCTACCTGCTGGGTGTAGTGTCCGAGGTGGACGCCACCAGCTGCAAGGTGATGACCATTCTGCACCCGAACTTCAATGCGGCCGGTGTCATCTCCCGCACACGGGAGAACGGCATCATCAACGGCAGTGCGGAGAATGCAGAGAACGGCCTGTGCACCCTGACCAATCTGGACCGCAACACCACGACCCGCGCCGGCGACCAGGTCATTACCACTGGTCTGGGCGGCGTGTTCCCGCCGAATCTGCTGGTGGGTACGGTGCAGTCGGTGGAGCCAGAGGTCAGCGGCAAATCCAGCATTGCCGTTGTGCGCCCGGGGGCAGACCCGCGCACGGTCAAGCATGTGTTCATCGTTACAGATTATTAAGGAGGCGCGCATATGGAATCTCGCCGCAGGCGCAGCCGCAGCCAGGTGCTGAAGTGGGGCTGCTATGTGCTGCTGCTGTTTGTATGCGCGGCCCTGCAAACGACCCCGGGCCTGTTTCAGATCGGGGCGGCAAAACCGCTGTATCTGCTGCCGCTCTGCCTGGCTGTGTCCGTGTATGAGGGAGAGTTTGCGGGCGCACTGTTTGGCACCGTGTGCGGCCTGATGTGGGACTACACCGCCGGGCGCACCGTGGGTATGTTGGCACTGGAACTGATGATCCTGTGCTTTGCCGTCTCGGTGCTGGTGCAGCTGTATCTGCAGAGCGCGCCGGGCAACTTTGCGGTCATCAGCACAGCGGCAGCGCTGCTGGTGCTCTCCTGTGACTGGCTGTTCTTTTACTACATGCCGGGCTATGAAAACGCAGCGGCGCGGTACCTCTGGTTCGTGGTGCCGTCGGCAGTGTTCACCATTCCGGTGTCGCTGGTGCTGTTTTTGTTGGTACGGCGCATCTACAATGAATTTTGGATCGACAACGGCGTGGTGTAACCGCCCGCCGGAGGGGACGAACGGATGAATTTGGACGAACGAAAAACCGTCGTGCGGCGCATGGCCCTGCTCATTGCAGTGGCGGCCCTCATCATGGGGCTCTATGTAATGCGCCTGATCTTTCTGCAGCTGGTCAACGGGGACAGCTACAAATCCCAGGCGACCAACACGACGGATTACAACTTTACCATCACGGCAGCGCGCGGCGATATTGTGGACAGCACGGGCCGCCGCATTGCCTCCAACACCACCGGATACAATCTGGTGCTGAACAAGCTGCAGATGGGCGATGAAGATGTCAACGCACTGGTCATGCAGCTGGTGGAACTGCTGCAGGCGAACGATGAGAGCTGGAACGACACGCTGCTCATCAGCGAGCCGGATGCTGCAGGCAACTACACCTTTACGGATGACCCGAACAGCAACACCGACCAGAAGCAGCTGGCCTATATGAAGGAGACGCTGGGGCTGCAGCAGTATGCCACCGCCAACGATGTGATGGAGATGCTGGTGGAGAAAAACGACCTGAGCAGCTATCCGCTCCACTGGCAGCGGGTGCTGGCGGGCGTGCATTATGAGATGGACCGGCAGGCATTTTCCAATGTGAACAACTTTGTCATGGCGGAAAATGTCAGCCAGACCACCGTGGCTGTCATCAAGGAACACAGCCTTTCGCTGCCGGGCGCTGAAATCGTGGAGACCAGTACCCGCAGCTATGAGCAGGGCGATATCCTGCCCGCTGTGCTGGGCCGCGTGGGCAAGATCACAGCAGAAAAGTGGAAGCTGACCGATGAAAACGGACAGGTGACCTATCCGCTGCGGGAAAAAGGCTATAACATGAACGACGTGATCGGCATTTCCGGTCTGGAGTCCGTTTATGAAGACGAGCTGCGCGGCAAGGACGGCGTGGAGACCATCACCCGCAACTCGGATGGCGTCATCGTTGACACCAAGGTGACCACCGTGCCGGAGCCGGGCCACACCATCCAGCTGACCATCAACAGCGACTTCCAGCGCGCGGTGGATCAGGCACTGGCGGATAACATTGACAAGATCAACAGAAGCTACACCGCTATCGGCAACATGAATGCGGGTGCCGGTGCTGCAGTGGTGCTGGATGTGAAGGACGGCAGCGTGCTGGCGGCTTCCAACTACCCAAGCTACGACCAGAACCTGTATGCCACCATGTACAGCGAGTACAGTGCGGATGAAAATCTGCCGCTGTTCAACCGTGCCCTGCAGGGCCTGTATACGCCGGGCTCCACTTTCAAGCCGGCCGTGGCGGTGGCAGCGCTGGACAGCGGCCTGATCAACCAGTATTCCACCGTATACTGCGGTGATCGCTATACCTATTATAAAGACTACCAGCCCAAGTGCACGAAGCACGGCCACGGCAATGGCCCCATTGATGTGGTCAACGCACTGAAATGGAGCTGTAACATCTTCTTCTACGATGTGGGCCGCCGCCTGACCAGTGATGTCTACGACGCCTACGCCTACAAGCTGGGCCTGGCGCAGCGCACGGGTGTGGAAGTGGGCGAGGCCCTTGGCCGCCTGACTACCAAGAACGACAGCAACTACAATAAGTCACTGGATATCCAGGCCGCCATCGGCCAGGGCAACACGGTGGTCAGCCCGGTGCAGCTGGCAACTTATGCGGCCACGCTGGCCAATAACGGTGTGCGCTACCGCACCCACTTTGTCAAGGCCATTCTGGACAGCAACACCGGTGAGGTACTGGAAGAGACTCAGCCGGAAGTGATGGATGTTGTAGAGGACAATAACAATACCTTTGCACTGGTGCGGCAGGGCATGACGCAGGTGCCCAGCACGATCACCAACAGTAAAATCCAAAATTACCCCATCGCCATTGCCTGCAAGACCGGTACGCCCCAGCGCAGTGAGACCTACGCGCCGGGCAAATACTACCTGAATGCCATGATGATCGCTTATCTTCCGGCGGATGACCCGGAGATCGCCATTGGCATTGCCATTGAGTACGGCGGCTATGGTGCCCGTGCTGGCGACCTGGTGGTGGACATTGCCAACGCCTACTTTGCCATGAAGGATGGCAGCCTGCCTGCGACCGAGTATGTGATGCCGGATACCACCCCGGCAGATGAGAACACGGATGACACCGCTGCGGCGGACGATGCCCAGCAGGATGCCGGTGCAGATGCAACCACAGCAGAGCAGGGAACGGCGGACTGACGCAATTTTTTCGTTGCATCCAACATGGAATGAGAACAAAATTGAATAATTTGTATAAAAACCAGTTGTAAAAGAATTGAATTTGTGCTATTATTTCTTACAAAGGGAAATTTGTGCAAAACAATAACAACAACGAGGAGAGGGATAACGGATGACGATTGCACTGATTGCGCATGACTCCAAAAAGGAGTTGATGGTTCAGTTCTGTACGGCTTACTGCCGGATCCTGAGCCAGCATAAATTGGTGGCGACCGGCACCACAGGCAAGCTGATCGCAGAAGCGACCGGTCTGCAGGTGCAGCGTTTTCTGGCAGGTGTTCAGGGCGGCGACCAGCAAATCGCAGCGCGCATTGCCTGCAACGAGATCGATCTGCTGCTGTTCTTCCGTGATCCCATCAATGCAAAGCCCAGTGAGCCGAATGAAATGACGCTGCTGCGCCTGTGCGACGTCCACAATATTCCCATGGCCACCAACATCGCCACCGCCGAGGTTCTGATCCACGGCCTGGAGCGCGGCGACCTGGATTGGCGCGATATCGTTCACCCGCAGAACAATCAGTAAAAACAACCACCCGGTGCATCCTGTGATGCATCGGGTGATTTTGTGTCTGAAGAAAAAGTACGATTGGAGTTGGCCTCGCTGCGCTCTGGCCATCAACAGAGGAATTTTTATCTTATAATATTGAAGCCCGGAAAAGTATGCGGACTTTTCCGGGCTTCTTTTTCACACGTGAGGCCGTAATGAAACGCTGCATTTTCCCTTTTGGGCTTTTTCCGTGAAGACGCGTTTGGAGCGGCCTGCGGGCCGCTCCAAACGCTTTATCAAAAATAAATTTTCCGCTGATACGGCCAGAGCGCAGCGGAGGACATTTTAAATGGTTTACGCCTTGAAATCCGCTGCCATTTCGCGCACATCCTCTGCGCTGAACTCGCCCAGCGGCAGAATGAGCCGGGCCAGCGTCTCCTGCGGCAGCGCAGCCAGAGCGGCACTTTCGTCACAGGCGGTATCGGCAGCAGGGAGCACGGTATGCACTCCGTTGCTGCCCAGCTCCACCCGGGCGTGATGACCGGTGGCAATGTACTGGATGCCCAGCTTGTCCGCTGCTGTCAGCAGGGCGGCAAAATGGGCCGTGTTGCCGGTGCCCAGCACCTCGGCGGGCTGTGCGGCAAGAGCTTCTGCGTTCAGGGTGATGCACTCAATGCCGAGGGCTTCCGCTGCCTGTCTGGCAGCCGCTGCCGCAGCCTCTTCCTCTGCGGCCAGGCGCACCACAGCCCCTACCACGGCAAAGCCCTGCTGCTGTAAAATACGCACGGCTACGCCGGATTCGGTGCTGCCGTTCATGCTGACCAGAACCTTATCCTGGCTCTCGTAGGTGTCAAACCCGCTGCCGGGCAGAAATGCGTCGCTCATGTTCCTTGCCTCCCGCCATGTGCTTTGCTCTGTGCGACCGCGAGCTGGTCGCAGCGTTCGTTCTCCGGGTGGCCGGCGTGGCCCTTGACCCAGATGTAGGTGACCTTGTGCCGGGCTTCCTGCTCCAGAGCCTGCGCCCAGAGGTCCGGGTTCAGGGCAGGGGAGCCATCGGATTTTTTCCAGCCCCGGCGCTGCCAGCCCTTGGCCCAGCCTTTCTGCAGCCCGTTGATGACATACTGGCTGTCCGAGCACAGGCGCACCTCGCAGGGCTCCTTGAGCTGGCGCAGCGCCTCAATGAAGGCGGTCAGCTCCATGCGGTTGTTGGTGGTGCTGGCGTCGCCGCCGCTCAGCTCCTTTTCGTAGACCTTGCCGTTGAAGCGGTAGCGCAGCACAGCGCCCCAGCCGCCCGGGCCGGGGTTGCCGCTGCAGGCACCGTCTGTGTAAACTTCAACCTGTTTCATGCGGTTCTCCTTGTTGTGCCTTATTGGATGAGATACCTTTATTAAGCGCGTTTTGTGCGGTTCTGTCAAGGGCAAATGTATAAGGCCGACCAGCGCTGCCAAACCTTGGAATTGACAAAAACGCCGGGAAATACTATACTTGTCCTAACAAAATGCGTATAGGGGCGCACCAGGGGTGTGCGCTCAGCCGTTCCTGCAGACAGGCCACGGTCGCACCGAACAGGTGGACTTACCTGGCACAAAGGCTCTTCCGGAACAAACAGCAGGCCGTTTCTCACCGGCTGTGCTGATCGAAAAATTCTATACGATGCATCCAAAGGAAGCCGATGCAGTTTTCAGGTGCTTCCCCGTGCACGGCGCAGTCATTTCCGCAACCGGAGATAGCTGCGCATTGCAATTCTTTTTGGAGGTCAGAATGGCACAATCGAACGAAATGAAAGAAACCAAGGCTCCCCGCGCAGCCGCACAGCCTGCAAAAGCAGCAGAATCCGGCGAGAAGCGCGCCCGCCCGGCCCGTCGGCCCTACTATAACCGCCGTCCCCGCCGCCCGCAGCAGCCCAAGGAGGCTGCAACGCCCATCCATATCTATCCGCTGGGCGGCCTGGGCGAAGTGGGCAAGAACATGACCGTGTATGAGTGCAACGGCGATATGATCATCGTGGACTGCGGCCTTGTCTTCCCGGACAGCGATATGTACGGCGTGGACATGGTCATCCCGGACTTCACCTTTGCGGTGCAGAACAAGGAACGGATCAAGGGTCTGCTGATCACTCACGGCCACGAGGACCACATTGGCAGCATTCCGTATCTGCTGCAGAAGATCGACCTGCCCATTTACGGCACCCGCCTGACCTGTGGTCTGATCAAGAACAAGCTGGAAGAGTTCGGCCTGGCCGGAAAGACCAAGTTCGTGGAGATCACGCCGCGCCAGAAGATCAAGCTGGGCTGCTTTACCGTGGAGCCCATCCATGTCAACCACTCCATCCCGGATTCGGTGGCCTTTGCCATTGACAGCCCGGCAGGCACCATCATCCAGACCGGCGACTTCAAAATCGATTACACCCCGCTGGCCTGCGGCGTTACGGACCTGTCCACGCTGGCAGAGTACGGCCAGAAGGGCGTACTGGCCCTGCTGAGTGACTCCACCAACTCGGAGCGCCCGGGCTTTACCGCCACCGAGCAGAAGGTGGCCGCAGGCGTGCGCAACCTGTTTGCCCGCGCCCGCAACAAACGCATCATCATTGCGACCTTTGCATCCAATATCTACCGTGTGCAGCAGATCATTGATCTGGCCGTGGAAGATGGCCGCAAGGTGGCATTCAGCGGCCGCAGCATGGTCAACAATACAGCCATGGCACAGGAGCTGGGCTATATGCACATCCCGGAGGGTACCCTCATCAGTGTGGATGAACTGAACCAGTACCCGCCGGAGCAGGTGGTGCTGATCACCACCGGCAGCCAGGGCGAGCCGCTCAGTGCGCTGAGCCGCATGGCTTCCTGCAGCCACCGCCAGGTGCGTGTCGGCCCCGGCGACTTCATCATCATCTCGGCCAACCCCATCCCCGGCAACGAGAAAAGCGTGACCAAGATCGTCAACGGTCTGCTGCTGCTGGGTGCAGAGGTCATCTACGAGAGCATGTACGACGTGCACGTTTCCGGCCATGCCTGCCAGGAAGAGCAGAAACTGATGCTCACCCTGACCAAACCCAAGTATTTCCTGCCGGTGCACGGCGAGTACAAGCAGCTGAAAAAGCACGCCCTCACCGCTGCCAGCCTTGGCATCCCCACCAGCAACATCCTGATCGCGGAGAATGGCTCCAACGTCATCCTCAGTCAGGATGAGATGAAGCTGGGTGAGCCGGTCACGGCCGGTGCCGTCATGGTGGACGGCCTGGGCGTGGGCGACGTGGGCAATGTGGTCCTGCGGGACCGCAAGCACCTGTCGGAAGACGGCCTGGTCATCATTGTGGCCACGGTGGACAGCAAGACCGGCAAGGTGCTGGCTGGCCCGGATCTGGTCAGCCGCGGCTTTGTCTACGTGCGCGAGAACGAGAGCCTGATGGACGGTGCTCAGAGCATCGTGGAAAATGCACTGGACCGCTGCGTGGACGAGCATGTCCGCGACTGGAACAGCGTCAAGACCCGCGTGCGCGAGGCACTGAGCAGCTATATTTACCGGCGCACCAAGCGCAGCCCGATGATCCTGCCCATCCTGATGGAGGTATGAGCAGCGGGCAAACGCAGCAATTGACCGGGAGGCGGAAGATTTCATGAAACAAAAACCAAGATGGTCGCTGGAAATGCTCACCATCAGCCTGGCGTTGCTGTGTGCACTGCTGGTGATCGTGCTGCTGATCCAGCGCCCGAAGGCGTGGGGCATTCTGCTGGCGCTGGTTGTGCTGTGGGGCGTTTGCACCTGGCTGTTCCGGTTCCAGCTGCGCCGCTGGGTCAACCGCTGGATACGCGGCACGACATTTGAAAATTCCAAGACCCAATTCAGCCTGGAGCAGCTGTCTCAGCCGACAGCAATGCTCTCCGGCGATACGGTGCTGTGGTACAACGAGGCCTTCCGCACCCGCATTCTGGGCGGGGCAGACCTGCTGGCCAGCCGGGTGCAGAAGGTTCTGCCCGGGCTGGATCTGCAGCTTTGCAGGGAACAGAGCGGCCAGCTGCTCACCTTGGCGGATGGCTTCTGGAATGTGCATAGTTCCACAGTGCCCGGCGGGGCCGAGTGCGCAACGCTGTTGGTGCTGAACGAGGAAACGGCCCTGCGCAAGGTGGAGGCCGAGTACAAGGCCAGCCGCCCGGGCTATCTGGTCTTTCTGGTGGATGGCTATGACGATGTGTTCAGCGATATGCTGGACAGCGAGCGTGCCCGCCTGCTGGAAGGCATCAACCGCATTCTGGAAGACATGATCGGGCGCGGCACCGGCTTTCTGCGCCGGGTGGCCAGCGGCCGCTACATCGCGGTGGTGGAAGAACGCCAGCTGGAACAGTTTGCCCAGAAGGGCTACGATGTGCTGGATAAGATCCGCGCGCTGGACCCGGGTGTGAACCTGTCGCTGTCCATCGGTATTGGCCGCGGGGCGAAGACCCTGCGGGATGCACAGGATATGGCCGCACAGGCGCTGGACATGGCGCAGGGGCGCGGCGGCGATCAGGCCGCTGAGATGACCCCGGACGGCTTTACCTTTTACGGCGGCGTGAGCCACGGCGTGGAAAAGCGCAGCAAGGTGCGCAGCCGCATCGTGGCGGACCAGCTGGTCAAGCTGATCCGGGAGGCCGACCATGTGGTCATCATGGGTCACCGCATGAGTGATCTGGATGCCATCGGCTCGGCGGAAGGCGTGCTGCGCATCTGCAAGATCTGCGATGTGCCGGCGGTCATCGCCGTGCGGAGGGAGGCGACCCTTGCAGGAAGCCTCATTGATGCGCTGTGCAAAGCCGGGCAGGAAGATGACTTCATTGACCCGAAAGCGGCGCTGCAGATCGTCTCCAAAAAGACGCTGTGCGTAGTTGTGGATACATACCAGGTGGGCCTTGTGGAATGCAAGGAGATCCTGGATAAGTGCGGCAAGGTGGCTGTCATTGACCACCACCGCAAGGGCGTGGGCTACATTGAGAACCCGGCCCTGATCTGCCACGAGCCCTATTCTTCCTCGGCCAGCGAGCTGGTCACCGAGCTGCTGCAGTATGTTGGCGGGCGGGACGACAAGCCCAACCGCGTGGAAGCGGAGGGGCTGCTTTCCGGCATCATGCTGGATACCCGGGATTTCACCCTGCACACCGGTGTGCGCACCTTTGAAGCGGCTGCTGCCCTGCGCCGCTATGGTGCAGAAACAGAGCGGGTACGCCAGCTGTTCGATGTGACCATGGTGGAGTACAATGCCAAGGCCGCGCTGGTGGAAGCCGCCCAGATGTACAAGAACTGTGCCATCTCGGTGGGCGGCGAGGTTGCTCCGGAGGCCCGGGTGGCCGTGGCGCAGGCCGCAAACGACCTGCTGACCATTCAGGGCGTGGAGGCCAGCTTTGTGGCGGTGCAGGTGGGCACGGGCGTGAACATCTCGGCCCGCAGCCTGGGTGCTGTCAATGTGCAGGTCATTATGGAATCCCTGGGCGGCGGCGGCCACCAGACCATGGCGGCGGCGCAGCTCAAACATATTACCCCGGAGGCGGCGCGTGCCCGCATCCAGTCGGCCATTGACCAATACCGCGCATCGCAGAAAAAGAGCAGTGCAGCGGAAAAAGCATAAGGAGAACACCATGAAACAGTACGATTACCTGATCGTTGGCGCGGGCCTGTACGGTGCCGTGTTTGCACACGAAGCCAAAAAGGCCGGCAAGCACTGCCTGGTCATTGACAAGCGGGACCACATTGCAGGCAACATCTACACCGAGCCGGTGGAGGGCATCAACGTTCACCGCTACGGCGCACACATCTTCCACACCAACAACAAGGCTGTGTGGCAGTATGTGGGCCAGTTTGCAGAGTTCAACCGCTACACCAACAGCCCGGTGGCCAATTACCACGGCGAGATCTATAACCTGCCGTTCAACATGAACACCTTCAACAAGATGTGGGGCGTTGTCACGCCGGCAGAGGCCAAGGCCAAGATCGAGCAGCAGCGCGCTGAAGCCGGCATCACCGACCCGAAGAACCTGGAAGAGCAGGCCATCAGCCTGGTGGGCACCGACATCTACGAAAAGCTCATCAAGGGTTACACCGGCAAGCAGTGGGGCCGCCCCTGCACCGAGCTGCCGGCCTTCATCATCAAGCGCCTTCCGGTGCGTTTCACCTACGACGACAACTACTTCAATGCACTGTACCAGGGCATTCCCAACGGCGGCTACACGGCCATGGTGGAAAAGATGCTGGATGGTACGGAAGTGCGCCTGGGCGTGGATTACCTGGCAGACCGCGAAAACCTGAATGCACTGGCAGATAAGGTGGTCTACACCGGCCCGGTGGATGCATACTTCGATTACAAACTGGGTGCCCTGCAGTACCGCAGCGTCCGTTTTGAGACCGAGGTGCTGGATACGGACAATTTCCAGGGCAACGCGGTGGTAAATTACACCGACGCTGAGACGCCTTACACTCGCATCATTGAGCACAAGCACTTTGAGTTCGGCACCCAGCCCAAGACGGTCATCAGCCGCGAGTACAGTGCCGAGTGGAAGAAGGGCGATGAGCCGTACTACCCCGTTAACGATGCGAAGAACGGTGCGCTCTATGCAGAGTACAAGAAGCTGGCGGATGCAGAGCAGAATGTGATCTTCGGCGGCCGCCTGGGTGAGTACAAGTATTATGATATGGACAAGGTCATTGAGGTGGCCCTGGACGTAGCAGCAAAAGAACTAGCAGAATGATTGGGAATGGCCTCCGCGTCTGCGGAGGTCATTTTCAATTGGTGAGCTTGTGCCTCTTGCTCAAAAACCATAAATGCGCTATACTATGAATACAAGTACTGCACCGGGTTTTCCGGTGAAAAGTGAGGGATAAACATGAAAGTGATTCTCAAGCAGGATATCAAGGGCATTGGCAAGAAGGACGAGATCCATGAGGTCTCGGACGGCTACGCCCGCAACTACCTGTTCCCGCGCAAGCTGGCGGCTGTGGCCGATGCCAGCGCTGTCAATGTGGCCCGCAGCAAGGAAGCTGCTGCCGATTTCCATGAGGCTGAGACTGTGGCTGCTGCCAAGGCTGTGGCAGCCAAGATCGAGGGCAAGACCGTGACCATCAAGGCAAAGGGCGGCGCATCCGGCCGCCTGCACGGCAAGGTGACCAGCAAGGAAGTGGCCGAGAGCCTGACTCAGCTGGCCGGCACCCCCATCGATAAGAAGAAGATCGAGCTGGAAACCAAGGACATCAAGGATGCCGGCGTGTTCAACGGCAAGGTGCGCCTGCATGTTGGCGTGGTGGCTTCCTTCAAGATCCAGGTGGAAGTGGAGCAGGTCTGATCCCCAGGCCTGGCCTGTCTGCGCCCCCTCAAAGCAGGGGGCGCTTTTTGGCTTTTCGGGAATTCCACGTGCTTTCGGCCAACCGCACGACCATGTGGTGGAAGGGCAAGGCACACCCGCTCAAGGAACCGGATGTATTCTGCAACATTGTGGAAAACCTGTTTCTGAACGGACACGAGAACGATGCAAAAGGATGACGACCATGCCGAACGAACGACATTATAACAATGAATTGAATCTGGAAAGCGTGGGCATCAACCAGCCGTACAACATGCAGGCGGAGCAAAGTGTGCTGGGTGCGGTGCTGCTCAAACCGGATACCCTCACCGACCTGGTGGAGATCATCCGGCCGGAGATGTTCTACACCCGCCAGAATGCGCAGATCTACTCCGAGATGCTGCGCCTGTTCACCAACGACCAGACCATTGACTTTGTCACCCTGCTGGATGCTGTTATTTCGGATGGCGTGTTCCCCAGCGCGGACGAAGCCAAGGTCTATCTGACCGGCCTGGCCGAGACAGTGCCCAGCATCTCGAACGTCAAGGCTTATGCTCAGATCGTGCAGGAAAAGTATCTGGTGCGCCAGCTGATGGATGTTGCCAAGGACATCCTGCAGGATGCCGGCGATGAGCCGGATGCCGATCTGCTGCTGGAAAACGCAGAGCAGCGCATCTATGAGATCCGCTCCGGCCGTGATTCCAGCGCGCTGACCCCGCTTTCTTCCAGCATGGTGGAAACGCTGACCAATCTGCAGAAGATCAGCGGCCCGGATGCGGATAAGTATAAAGGCATCCCCACCGGATTCCGCCTGTTGGATACCGTGCTGACCGGCCTTGGCCGCGGCGATTTGATCATTCTGGCTGCCCGCCCCGGTATGGGTAAAACCAGTTTTGCACTGAATATTGCCACCCGTGTGGCCATGCAGCAGAAAGTGCCGGTGGCTATTTTCAGCCTGGAAATGACCAAGGAACAGCTCACCAACCGCATTCTGTCCGCCGAGGCGGGCATTGACAGCCAGGCGTTCCGCACCGGTGCGCTGCGGGCCGAGGACTGGGAGTATCTGGCCCTTGCTACCGAGAAACTGCACGATGCGCCGATTTATATGGATGATACTTCCGGCATCACCATCACGGAGATGAAGGCAAAGATCCGCCGGGTCAACCAGGACCCCACCCGCCCCAATGTAGGTCTGATCGTCATCGACTATCTGCAGCTGATGACCACCGGCCAGCGCACTGAGAACCGTGTGCAGGAGATCAGCTCCATCACCCGAAACCTGAAGATCATGGCCAAGGAAATGAATGTGCCCATCATCGCACTGAGCCAGCTGTCCCGTGCGGTGGAAAAGCAGGGCAACAATTCCAGCCACCGCCCGCAGCTGTCAGACCTGCGTGATTCCGGTTCGATCGAGCAGGATGCAGACTGCGTCCTGTTCCTGTACCGTGATTCCTATTACGCCAGCCAGAACCCGGATGGTGCCGAAGTGGACGCGGATACCGCCGAGTGCATCGTGGCAAAGAACCGCCACGGCGAGACGAGCACGGTGCCGCTGGGCTGGGATGGTGCCCACACCCGGTTTATGGATGTGGACTTCAAGCGGTGATGCCATGCAGCAGGTAGAACAGCTTGTGGAACAGGTGCGGCAGTTCTGCCGTCGGCAGGGGCTTCTGGCCCCGGGCGGGCCGCAGAAGCTGGCCGCTGCCGTTTCCGGCGGGGCAGACAGCATGGCCCTGCTGGTGCTGCTGCGGGCGCTGCAGCCGGAGTTCGGTTATGAGCTCTCGGCCTGCCATGTGAACCATGGCCTGCGCGGAGCTGCTGCCGACCGGGATGAAGCGTTCGTGCGGGCCGAGTGCGCCCGGATGAAGATCCCGCTGCGGGTGTTCCATGCGGCAGAGCTGCAGGAGCAGGTGGGGGCCCCGCCGCCTTCGGCCAGTGAAGACTGGGCCAGGCGGCTGCGGTATGCCTGCTTTGCGCAGCTGTGCCGCGAGGGGATAGATGCCATTGCAACCGCCCATACTGCAAATGACCAGGCTGAAACGCTGCTGTTCCGGCTGGCCCGTGGCACCGGGCTGCACGGCGCGGCGGGCATTCAGCCAAGGAATGGCAGCTATCTGCGGCCGCTGCTCTGCCTGACCCGGCAGGAGACGGAAGCTGTCTGCAGGGCCGCCGGCCTTGCATGGGTGCAGGACGAGACCAACGAAACGGATGCCTATGCCCGCAACCGTCTGCGGCACCATGCGCTGCCGGCTTTGCAGAGCGTAAACGGTGCCGCGGTGGAAAATCTTTCGGCATTCTGTGAAAAAGCGGCCCGGGCGGATGCCTATTTTGCAGAGAAGGCCCGGCAGCTGCTGGAAATCGCACGTCTGGCACCTGCCCAGGCAGCAGACAGCCCCGCGAAAGGCGGCCCGGCGTGGCGGCTGGAGCCGCTGCAGGCGGCGGATGCACTGATTTTGGAAACGATGCTGCACGCCCTTGTGTCACCGGTACGGGACGCGGAGGAAAAATACATCCACCTGCTGTGTGCACTGGTGCGGAAAGGCAGCGGTGCTGTGCAGCTGACGGAGCGTGTTCGTTTTTGTGCCGGAGCAGGGCTTTTCTGGCAGGAGACGGCGGCAGAAGCCGGTCAGATATCGTTTTCTCCGCAGCCATTTCTGCCGCAGGGCAGGGCACGGTATCCGCTGCCGGGCGGGAAAACCCTGACCGCGACACTGATTCCAGTGGATTTTGAAGAAAAAATACAAGTCGTTCATAAAAAAGACTTAAAAAATCAGGCGGATTATGCTAGAATAACTACGTTGTATGCTGGCCTGTGTCTGCGCACACGGGAGCCGGGGGACGTGTACCGCCCGGCGGGCCGCGGCGTGGGCAAAAAACTGCGCAAGTGGATGAATGAGGCCGGCATTCCGCCAGAGGAAAGGGACGGCCTGCCGCTGGTGGCAGCGGGCAGTGCAGTGCTGTGGGTCGCAGGGGCCGGATTTGCCGACGGGCTTGCGCCGGATGAGACCACCACGACGATCCTGCAGATGGAAATTGAAACGTTGGAGGAAAATGATCATGAGTATGAACGATGATATCAAGACCATCCTGGTCTCAGAGGAAGAACTGAAGGCCAAGGTGGCTGCGCTGGGTGCGCAGATCAGCAAGGATTACGAGGGTAAAAACCTCGTGCTGGTCTCCATCCTGAAGGGCTCGGTGGTCTTTATGGCAGACTTGATGCGTGCGGTGAGCATTCCCTGCAGCATCGACTTCATGGTCGTGTCCAGCTACGGCGGCAGCAACACCACTACCAGCGGCCTGGTCAAGATCATCAAGGATCTGGACGGCGATCTGTCCGGCAAGGATGTGCTGATCGTGGAGGACATTCTGGACACCGGCGTCACCCTGTCCAATCTGGTGCCCATGCTCAAGATGCGCAACCCGAACTCGGTGAAGATCTGCACCATCCTCGACAAGCCCAGCCGCCGCAAGGCCGACATCCAGCCCGATTACGAGGGCTTCCAGGTGCCGGACGAGTTCGTGGTGGGCTATGGTCTGGACTACGACGAGAAATACCGCAACCTGCCTTATGTGGGCGTGCTGAAACCTGAAATCTACGAGAAGTGATTTCTCACTATAATTCATCCAAGAACTGGAGTTGATTTTTTTGCAATCGAAAAGACCCCGTTTGAATCCGCTGATCATTGCACTGGTGCTTGCCGCCGTGCTGACGGTGTGGTCTGTACTGGGCGGCTCCGGCAGTTCCGGCAGCACGTCCTCCATGGCCTATTCCACCGTGGTTCAGTATTTTGAAAACCTGCAGGTCACCAAGTTCTCGCTGGATCTCAACACTAGCGTGATCACCATGACCGTGAAGGAAGGCAAGCTTGCCCTGCCGGATGTTACCACCCAGAGCACCACCCAGGCCACGGGCGGGCTGCTGTCCGGTATGTTCTCGACCAATGACGAGGTGCAGACCGGCAAGAACAGCGATGGCACCGTGACGGTGCGCTATAAGCTGCCCTATGCCCGGATGTTCGTGGACCATGTGACCGACTACATTGCCGCCTATGATGCGGCAAACCCGGATTCCCCCATGGTGTACGATTACGGCGCTGTCAAGGAGAGCATTCCCTGGATGGAGATCCTGTTCTACCTGGCGATGCTGGGCTGCACAGGCTTCCTGCTGTTCACCATGATGCGCGGCGGCGGTGCAGGCGGCGGCATCATGAATGTGGGCAAGGCCAAGGTCAAGGACGAGCACGAGAACAAGAAGACTGCCACCTTTGCCGATGTGGCCGGTGAGGACGAGGAAAAGGAAGAGCTCAAGGAAGTCGTCGAGTTCCTCAAGAGCCCGGACAAGTTCAATACCCTCGGTGCCCGCATTCCCCACGGCGTGCTGCTGGTGGGCCCTCCGGGTACCGGTAAGACCCTGCTGGCCCGTGCCTGCGCCGGTGAGGCCGGTGTGCCGTTCTATTCCATCTCCGGTTCGGACTTTGTGGAAATGTACGTCGGTGTCGGCGCATCCCGTGTGCGTGACCTGTTTGACAAGGCCAAGAAGTCCATGCCCTGCATCATCTTCATCGATGAGATCGATGCGGTCGGCCGCCAGCGCGGTGCCGGCCTGGGCGGCGGTCACGATGAGCGCGAGCAGACCCTGAACCAGCTGCTGGTCGAGATGGACGGCTTTGAGGCCAACGACGGCATCATCGTTATGGCAGCTACCAACCGTGCCGACATTCTGGATAAGGCGCTGCTGCGCCCCGGCCGTTTTGACCGCCAGGTCTATGTGGGCCTGCCGGATGTCAAGGGCCGTGAAGAGATCCTGAAGGTCCACACCAAGAACAAGCCCCTTGCACCGGACGTCTCCCTGAAGGTCATTGCCCAGCGCACCGCCGGGTTTGCCGGTGCAGACCTGGAGAACCTCGTCAATGAGGCGGCTCTGCTGGCTGCCCGCCGCAACCGCAAGGCCATCACCATGGAAGACATCGAGGAGGCCTCGATGAAGGTCATGGCAGGCCCGGAGAAGAAGAGCCGCGTGGTCACGCCGGAAGAAAAGAAGCTTACTGCTTACCATGAGGCAGGCCACGCCGTGGCAGGCTTCTACTGCAAGCATCACCCCCGTGTGCATGAGATCACTATCATCCCGCGCGGCCAGGCAGGCGGCTACACCATGTACCTGCCGGAGAAGGACCGCAGCTATGTGACCAAGGGCGAGATGTTTGAAGACATCGTGTCCAGCCTGGGCGGCCGCGTGGCCGAGCAGCTGATCCTGGATGACATCTCTACTGGTGCCTCCAACGACCTGCAGCAGGCCACCAACATCGCCCGCCAGATGATCACCAAGTATGGTTTCTCGGAGCGGCTGGGCCCTGTGGTCTATGGTACTTCCCAGGAGGAGACCTTCCTGGGCCGCGACCTGGGCCAGGGCAAGGGCTACAGTGAGACCACTGCAGCCGAGATCGACAGCGAGATGCGGGATATCATCGACGAAGCCTACGAGACCTGCCGCCGCACCCTGACGGAGCACATCGACCAGCTGCATGCGCTGGCCAAGGCTCTGATGGAACGCGAGAAGCTCAACGAGCAGGAGTTCAACACCGTGATGGCGGGCGGCACCCTGCCCCCGCGTGACGGTGATGAGCCGGAACAGCCCGCAGCACCTGTTGTGGAGCCTGTGGAACCGGCTGAGAAGGCGGAGCCCGCTGAGCAGGCAGAACCGGCACAGCAGGCGGAAACGCCCGCTGCCGCCCCTGCTCCGGAGCAGGAGAATCCGAACCCCGAAGAATAACCACGGAAAGGAGCGAGTGTCGTGGAGGAAAATTTTAATCCGGTCGCACGGACGCGCGCAAATTATTATACGCCCGGCAGCCCGGTGCAGTTTGTCTGCGTGGAGCTGCTGCGCGGTGATGTCAGCGGAGAACATGCCGTCTGCCTGACCTTCAAGAATATTTCCCGCGTGACGTTGACCGCTCTGGAGATCCATTTCAAGTGCAAGGGTGTGGACGGCGTCATCCTGTGCGAGGATAAGTTCGAGTACCGGGATCTGGAAGTCAAGCCCGGCGAGTTGTTCGGCATGGACGATGCTGTGTTCATCACCCCCAAGGCCATTACCAGCGTGGACGTCTCGCTGTGCAACGTGTACAACGGCAAGCGGGTCGTGCATCTGGACTCCATCAAGCGGGTGCGCCTGCCGGCTCCACGCCGCCTGAGCCCGGAGCTGGAACGCGCCCTGGAAGCCCGCATGAACCGCCAGGAGCTGAAGTATCAGCCGCAGGTGTTTGAAAACGGCTGGTACTGCGCCTGTGGTGCCTTCCACCCCAAAGAGGAGGACACCGTGTACTGCAGCGAGTGCGGCTGTGACCGCATCCTGCTGCAGAATGCGCTGAACACCCTGCTGCAGCCGGAAGAGCCGGAGCAGGCAGACAGTGTGGAAACACCCATTGCCCCGCAGGAGCCTGCTGCAGAAGCGACCCGTGTCATGCCTGCACCGACTGCTCCGGCAGAGGCCACCCGTGTGGTGAGCGCACAGCCTGCCGCCGATGAGGCGACCCGTGTGCTGGGAGTACAGCCTGCGGAGGAGCCCACCCGCATTTTGGGGGCACAGGCAGCGCCCCGGGCAGAGCGCCCCGCAGAGCCGGAGGAAGCTTATACCCGTGTGCTGAACAGCACTCCGCGCCCGCCGAAGCCGACAGCGCCTGCAGCAGAGGACGGCACCCGTGTGATGCCGGCTCCTGCGCGCCGCGCTCCGCAGCCGACCCCTGTGCAGGAAGAAGATGAGGAAGATTACGAGGACGCCCGCGACGGTGTTGCTGAAACCCTCATCCGCTGGGTGCCGCCCATCACAGCCATCATCTGCGCAGCAGTGGCCCTGTGCGGCTTTGTGTACTACCAGTTCATGCTGTAACAAATCAGACAATGTCAGAGCGGAGGAGGCAGCGTGTCTCCTCCGCTTTTTGCGTAAAGGGAAAGGAAGTCAGAATCATGCCGGAAGAAGCCTTGCAAGTCGCTTTTGAGATCAAGACCGCCTGCGATGAGATCAGCCGCCGTCTGCTGCGCTGGCATTGGGAGCAGAAACCGGGGGCCCACAGCCTGGATGCGCTGGTCAGGCATCTGCAGCAGCGCCAGCAGGAGAGCCCGGATTACTATGACCGCCTGCCGGACCTGAGCGACAAGACCAGCTGGCAGCAGCTGGATACCACCCTTTGTATGCGGGTTCTGCTGGACCCGGAAAAGGATGCTGCCCGCCCGCTGGATCTGCTGGGAAGCACACCGCACCCGAGCGCTGCTCGCCATGCCTGCAACGCCGTGCGTGCGGCCCGCAATGAGGCCGCTCATGCAGCGGCAGCCGCGGACGGTGCGCAGGCTGCCATCCTGTTCAACGAGGCCATCGAGGCGCTGGAAGAAGGCTATGCGGGCACGGCCTTCAAAGAAAATGAGCTGGCCCGGTATTACCGGGAAGCCGAAGACTTTCTGGCCCGGTGCGGGGCAAAAGAGCCGGTGGCCCAGGCAAAAAAGCTGGCACAGAAAAAGCAGCCTGCCGCAGGCAAGCCCAGCCGGAGCACTTCTCAGCCGCGGAAGAGCAGCAGCACGTCTGCCGCGCGGCGCAGCACGGCCAGGAACAGCAGTGCCAGCCGCCGCAAAAAGAAGCAGAATTCCAACCGCGCCATCTGGATCACCCTGCTGGCAGTGGTGGTGCTGGGGCTGCTGGTGCGGGCCTTCAGCATGGGCATTTTTCACAAATAAGGGACACCCGGCGGAAGAAACTGGAAAACGCGAAAGAAAGTGCGGGTTTTGCTTGGACGGAATTGTGCAGGTTTTATAAAAAATTGCGCGGCGTCTGGTTGGAAAACCGGGAATTGCACCTCTTGCAGGAACGGTCAGCGGGGCTTATAATAAAGTTGAAAACGTTTACACGTTGTGATACGGGAAAAGAGCAGAGGGAAAACCGCACATGACCATCAGTGATATTGCAAAAATGGCTGGCGTATCCAGCGCAGCGGTCAGCCGCTATCTCAACGGGGGGCCGCTCAGTGAGCAGAAGCGTGCCGTGATCCGGGATGTGATCGAAAAGACCGGTTACCATCCGGATACCGCCGCCCAGACGCTGCGCACCGGCAAAGTGAATCAGATCGGCGTCATTACGCCCAGCATCAGCTCCCAGTCTGTGGGGCAGATCACAGCCGGAATTGCCAGCGAGCTGGATGCCCAAAATTACCTGATGCTGCTGGGCAACACCGAGCTGGACGACCAGCGGGAGCTGAGCTACCTCACCGTCATGCAGCGCAACCATGTGGCAGGCATCATCCTGCTGGGAACCTATGATTCACCGCAGCTGGAGCGTGCCTTCAGAAACTGCAGAGTGCCGCTGGTGGTCACAGGCCAGCGCTTTGCCGAGGTGCCCTGCGTATTCAATGATGACCGCAGTGCTGCCCGGGACCTGACCGAAAAAATGCTGGAGCGCGGCCGCCGCTGCATTGCCTACATTGGCGGCACGGAGCGGGACGCGGCTGTGGGCGTTGCCCGCCGCATGGGTGTGCAGGATGCCCTGCAGGCCGCAGGCCGGAACGGGGAACAGCTGCCGCGCATCTGCTGCACGGAATTCTCCATGGAGGAGGGCGAGCGCTGCATGAAGGAGCTGCTGCTGCGCTGCCCGGAGCTGGACGGCGTGGTCTGCGTGACCGATACGGTGGCGCTGGGGGCCCTGACAGCGCTGAAAGCAGCTGGCCGCAAGGTTGGGCAGGATGTCAGCCTGGCCGGCATTGGCGACAGCTGGGCGGGCAGCGTGGTGGAGCCGGGCCTGACCACCATCCGTTTTTATCAGAAGCAGGTGGGCGAAGAAGCTGCCCGGATGCTGCTGCAGATGATCGAACAGGGGGCAGAGAGCGGCCCCATTCGGCAGGTAACGCTGGGCTACAGTCTGGTCGAGCGCGGCTCGATTTGAAAAAAGGAGAACCTATGGACGCAAAGCTGATTTTTCTGGACATTGACGGCACCTTGCTGCCGCCGGGCGACGCTGCCATTCCGGCCAGTGCACTGACGGCGATGCACAAGGCCCGCGCCAACGGCCACAAGCTGTTTTTGTGCACCGGGCGTAACTACCGCATGACCTCGCCCCTGCTGCTGCAGTTCCCCTTTGACGGCTACATCTGCAGCGCTGGCGGCTATGTGAGCTGCGGGGAAAAGCTCTTGGTCAACATCCCGATGGAGCAGGAACAGGTGGACGGCCTGTGCAGGGCACTGGGCAGCCACGGCGTGGAGTATACGCTGGAATCCCGGGACGGCACCTTTGGCGGTATGAAGATGATGGAGCGCTGGATGACCCCGGCAGAAGAGAAGACGGAGCTGAACAGTGAGGCGGCCCGCTGGCGCAAGGCCATGCGCGACGGCATGACCATCAGCCCGCTGTCGGCCTATGCCGGCCAGCCGGTGTATAAGATCGTGTACATTGCAGAGCATAAGCAGGATCTGGACGAGGCAAAGCGCCTGTATGCGGATCAGTTCGTGTTCTGTGAAAGCAAGCTGGATGAGCTGGGAGCCGGGTATGTCAACGGTGAGCTCATCAACCGCAAATTTGATAAGGGCACCGGCATCCGGGCCATCTGCACATACCTGAACCACCCGCTGGCAGACACCATCGGCTTTGGCGACAGTGACAACGACCTGCAGATGACCGAGGCTGCCGGGCTGAGCGTGTGCATGGCCAACGGCTCCGAGAACCTGAAAAGGCTCTGCGACCGCATTGCACCCTCTGTGAAGGAGGACGGCATTGCAAAAGAGTTCGCAGCTCTGGGCCTGATTTGAAGAAGAATGCATGAAAAAAGAGGGATGATTCCTGCAGGAATCATCCCTCTTTTGGGTTCTCGTTTAGTAATGCAGCTTGTCAGCTGTCAGCGTTTCCAGCACGGGCAGCATGGCAGCGGCTTCCGCCTTGGCGGCGGGCAGATCCATATCACGGTAATTGCCGCATTCCACTTCGCTGGCACCGGGCACCGCGCCCTCAAAGGCTGCCATAAAGCGGAAGGACTCCACCGTCAGCTGCAGGGCCTCGGCGGGGGTAAGACCCCGGGTCAGCAGGTAAAAGCCGGTACGGCAGCCCATGGGGCCGACGTAGATGACGCCATCCTTGAAAGCACTGTTGCGCGCATAGGTGGCAAACAGATGCTCCAGTGTATGGGCAGCGCCGGTGGTCAGGTAATCACCCTGATTGGGCTTTTTCATGCGGATATCCCAGGTCAGCACGTCGCCATCCTGGCGGCTCAGGTACATGCCGCGGTCCAGTTTGGTGTGGTCCACGCAGAAGCTTGCAATGCGTTCCATATGCATCCAGCCTTTCTGCTTAGCCCTGCAGGCGCTGCACGCTGCCGTGTGCGCAGTCCACAGCGATCATCAGGCCATCGCGGATGTGTGCGGTAGCACCGGCGGCACCCACGACGGTGGGCTTGAGCAGTGCCTTGCCGGCAATGGCGGCATGGCTGTTCAGGCCCGGCTCTTCCACGACCAGAGCGGCAGCGTCACGGACGTAGCCCAGCATCTCATTGTTGGTGGAGGGCACGACCAGCACCATGCCCGGCTTGAACTTGGCGCGGACTTCTTCCAGCGTGCGGCAGACACAGGCCTTGCCGGTAGCGCTGGTCACGTCTGCATTCTCGCGGCCGACACCCACACCGGTGGCCAGGCAGTTGCCCACCATGTGGATCTTGATCATGTTGGTGGTGCCGGAAACGCCCACGGGCACACCGGCGGTAACAACAGCCAGCTCGCCGTTGTGCAGGTAGCCATTCTCCTTGGCCAGAGAAGTGGACATCTCGATCAGTTCATCGGTGCTGTGGGCCAGAGCCATCATCAGCGGAGTGATGCCCCAGCTCAGGGCCAGCTGACGCTGCACCTGCTCCTTCATGACGCAGGCAATGATGGGCTGTGCCGGGCGGTACTTGCTCAGCAGGCGGGCGGTGTTGCCGGACTCGGACACGGTGACGATGGCAGAGGCGTTGACGTCCTTTGCGGTCAGGCAGGCAGCGTGTGCGGTAGCATCGCTGACGCTGATCTTGCCGGTGGTGGCGTCGGTCGGGCGCTCACGATAGTGCTCTTCCATCTCGGTGCGCTCTGCAATGGCGGACATGGTCTTCAGTGCCTCCACCGGGTATGCACCGGCAGCGGTCTCACCGGACAGCATGATGGCAGAGGTGCCGTCGTAGATGGCGTTTGCCACGTCAGAGATCTCAGCACGGGTGGGGCGGGGGTTGACGATCATGCTGTCCAGCATCTGGGTAGCCGTGACGATGGGCTTGCCGAAGGAGAAGGAGCGATCAATGATGTTCTTCTGGATGCCGGGCAGCTCGGTGAAGTCGATCTCAACGCCCAGGTCGCCGCG
>ERZ808240.1412-NODE-1412-length-29976-cov-7.002774_pt1 | contig 29976 bp, 20 predicted proteins | sample MGYA00521084_ERZ808240 | MGnify/ENA primary metagenome ERZ808240 (study PRJEB31516, sample SAMN03275571) | gut metagenome | biome: mammalia-associated habitat; material: feces | host: Papio cynocephalus | place: Kenya | collected 2012-08-06 ... | reverse complement strand
ACGGCAACCGCCTGCACGACAAGCCCAAGGACGTGCGCGCCGAGCTGACCGACGTGCTGCAGCGGGCCTTTGACCGCGGCGGCAGCGTCATCATCCCGGCCTTCGCCGTGGGGCGGACGCAGGAGCTTTTGTACCTGCTGCGCGAGATCAAGCAGAAGAAGCTCGTGCACGGCCATGACGGCTTCCCCGTCTACCTCGACAGCCCGCTGGCTGAGGAGGCCACGAGCGTCTTTCTGCAGTGCGATGCCGACTGCTTTGACCCGGAGACGCAGGAGGTCCTGAAAAGCGGCCAGAACCCCATCTGGTGCCCGGGGCTGCAGCTTGCGCTCACAGCGGAGGATTCCAAGGCCATCAACAGCGATCCCCGGCCCAAGGTCATCCTGTCCGCCAGCGGCATGTGCGACGCGGGCCGCATCCGGCACCATCTGAAGCACAATCTGTGGATGGCGGAGAACATCATCCTCATCGCAGGCTACCAGTCGAAGGGGACGCTCGGCCGGGCGCTGCTCGACGGGGTGAAGGAGGTCCGGCTGTTCGGCGAGGATATCGCCGTGAACGCCGAGATCGCCGTGCTGCACGGCACGAGCGGCCACGCCGACCAGAAGGGGCTGCTGAACTGGGTCGAGGCGTTCGAGCGGAAACCCGAGGTCGTCTTCATCAACCACGGCGACACGGAGGCCTGCGAGGCCTTCCAGGCGCTGCTGCAGCAGAAGGGCTATGTCGCCATCGCGCCGTTCTCGGGCGCGCAGTTCGATCTGGCGGCCGGGAAGCTCACCGCCTTCCCTGCTGGCCGGCCCATCGCCAAAAAGGGCGCAGCGCGCAAGAAGAGCGTCTTCGACGCGCTCATCGCCGCGGCGCAGCGGCTGCTGCTCGTCGCGCAGGGGTGCAGGGAGCGGCCGAACCGGGACCTTGCCCGCTTCACCGCACAGATCCAGGCACTCATCGACCGTTGGGAAAAATGATCGCAAAACGCCCGGTATGCCTTGCATACCGGGCGTTTTCTGCGTTAAAAGTCTGTTTTTCTGGCAGGATACATGGCACCTACGGTCGCCGTAGGTGCCGATGCCCACATCGGCCCGTGAAGCAACTTCGAATTCGCCGCAAATTTTCATAAAAAGCAATTTGTTCTGCCGGGGCGATGTGGGCATCGCCCCCTACGCGCAATTTAAAAATTCCAGGCGAACCATGATCATCACATACCGGGCGTTTTCTGCGTTTTTTACAGCTTTTCCAGCGCTGCGGCGGGGATGCGGACGTCGTCCGCGGTCAGATCGCTGCGGAAGGTGAACTGGGCCGCGAGGGAGGCCTGGGTATCCACGGCTGCGACCTGCACGCTGCCGCCAAGCTCCACGCGCAGGGCCGTGATCTTGCCGTCCTGCACGTCGAGGCTGATCGTGCCGGGCTGATACGTCACGTTCAGCTTCTCCGCGTCCGGCGCGATGGCACAGGCGGCCTGGCGCGTCCGGTCGGCGCTGAGGGTGAGGGTGTAGGTGTAGCCGGACTCCGTCTGCGTGCTCGTCACGCCGCCCTCGAGGCAGGCGCGGTAGGCGATGTCGAGCAGATCGGCGCACTTGGTAAGCGCCTGTTCGCTGGCCGAAGCCGTCTTGCCATCCTTCGTCAGGACCTTCTCCCCTGCGAACCAGAGCTCCACGCTGCCTGCGCGGATGCCGCTGACGCTGCGGCCATTCTCGGTGGTACGGAAATAGTCGAGCGAGGTATTGAAGATCACCGGGCCGCAGTTGGCGGTGAGGCCGACGCGGGCGGCCAGCGGGTCGCGCTTGCCGAGCTCCGACACGGCGGAGATCACGCGCAGCAGGTCCTCGGTCAGCTCGAGCTTGCCCTGATAGCCGCCGCCCGCCATGGCGTCTGTGACGGCCTGGGGGACGCTGTGCGGGGTCTGGACGTCGGGCTGGATCGTGAGCTCCGCCCAGACGTTCATCGGCTGGGTCACGCCGCCCGCGTCCTGCGCCTCGCAGCTGCCGGAGGCTTCGATCGAGCAGATCTCGCCGTCCTGCACGTGCATGCAGAGGTCGATGCTGTCAACGGCGGAAAGGGAGTCCGCGATCGTCGGCGTCAGCAGAGAGAGCGCCTGCTCGGCGTCCTGGCCGTAGGCGGTCACGGAATAGACCTCCTCGCCGCTTTCGCGGGCGTAGGTCACGTCCGTGGCGTTATAGAGTTCGAGCAGATGCTCGCCGAGCGTGGAATAATCCGGGAACAGGCCGCTCGTGCGGTAGGCACTGCCGTTTTCCAGATAGATCGAGCCGTCGTAATAATACAGCTGCACGCCGTTTTCCTCGATGCAGAGGATCGATTGGCCGTCTGCCTGGGTGCGGAACAGGTGCGCGTCGGTCTGCAGCGTCTCGTCGCCAAGGTCCATCTGCACGGAGGCGTCCATGTCCAGCTCCTTGCGGGCCGAGAGATTTTTGAGCAGCAGCAGGGCGTCGACGCTGCTTTTGAGGTTTGCCCGGTAGATCAGCACGCCGGCCGTCAGCGCGGCGGCGAGCACCAGCAGCACGATCAGCCAGACGCGGTGCCTGTTCTTCCGCTTTTTCGCCTGTTCGGGCGTGAGCGGCGCGGGCGGCGCGGGCGGCGCGGGCTGCGCGTCGGCTTCGGGTACGCCGATGGCGGCGTCATTCGCGTTCTGCTCGTCCTGCATGGCCTTGCGCAGAGCCTGCATCTGGCGGCGGCGGGCCTTGCCGAGCTTATGGATCAGGTGGATGATGAGCAGCACCAGCAGCGCCGCGAGCCCGGCCAGCACGATCCACACCCACCAGACGGGGAAGGTGGAGAGCGCCGCCATCTGCACGGTCTGGCCGGAGGCCTCGAAGCTCAGATAGCTGCCGATCTTAGTCGTTTTTGCCCTCTGCCAGACGCCGTTGGCGTTCATGAGGTAGATATCCGGTGTGCCCTTCTGCCCGTCGGGGACGCGGAAGCGGATGGTGTGCGTGTCGGCCCCATCCTCCGGCAGCCGCAGCTGCCACTGCTCGATGACGGACTTTGCCACATGCGCCGCGGGCGCGTGGCCGTCCGAGATGTTCTGGAAATACTTCCGGATGGCCTCCGGAACGCTGGCGGAGATCTCACCGAAGGCGGTGGGGGTGATGGCCTGCGGCTGCGCCTGCAGCCGGTCGGTATCGGAGAAGGCGCCCTCGGCCAGGAAGACCGGGCGGCCGTCGTCCCGCTGCGCGTCGCTCGGCAGGGCGTCGACGCAGGCATGGTATTCCGCCATGACGGTGGTGTCAAAGGTGACGGAATTGAGCGTGGGGGGATCCCACACGCCGTACTGGCCGTCCACGGCTGGGATGTCTGGGTAGGCGCTTTCGTCCAGCGACTCGCCGTAGCTGACCTCGACCGTCTTGAGGACCGTTTCGTCCGCGACGAACCGGACAGTGAACGTCCGGAAGGCGTCGGGGAGGTTCTCGTCTTCTGCGAGCGTCCGGTAGGCGATGGGCTCTGCCTCACCGGCGACGCTCCTGCCGTTCAGGCCCGCGAGCGCGTCGGAGACGAAGCGGTTCTGCGCAAACGCGCCCGCGTCGCTGCCCGCGATCGCACCGGCGTACTGCTCATACGTGCCGGTGCGGACGAGCGCGGTGCAGCCGGAGACGGTGCTGCCGCCGCCCGTGATGCTGTCCGTTACGCCGCTGCCGACGATGCCGCCGAGGTATCGACCGCCCGACAGCTCACATTTTGCATAGCAATTCTCGATGGCAGCGCTGCAGATGCCGGCCACGCCGCCGACGTAGTCGCCGCTCTGGCTCTCCACGCTGCCGTAGGCCTCGCAGCCTTCGATCAGGCCGAGGTCCATCCGGCCGCAGATGGCGGCCGCGCAGTCCTTCTTGGCCGTGACAGTGCCGGTCGAGACGCAATCCTGCAGCAGCGCACGCAGCTCGTACTGCTTGCGCTCCGCAGTCGACAGGCTCTGGCTCACGTCGCTTTCCGGGTCGACGCTGTATTCCAGGCCCATCGCGCCCGCGATGCCGCCGACGTTGCGGTCAGCCTGCACCGTGCCGGTATTCTCGCACGCGCGCACCGCGCCGAGGGTGATGCTGTCCGGGTCGGTCTGCGAGCCGTCGGTGACGAGGTCGCGGTTTTCCAGCTCGTCCATGGCGGAAAAGACGGTGTCGTTGATCTCACCGAGCTTATCGCTGATGGCCTGCACGTCGTTCTGCAGCGTCGCAGAGAGGTTCGCGGTCTGCGAGCCGATGGCGCGCAGCTGCGCGCCCATGCCGCTCAGGGCGGAGGCCAGCTCCGGCATGGAGGCGTCGGCGTTCATCTGCAGCGAGGCGCTGAGTGCGCCGCTGCCGTCCGTGCCGCCGGAGAGGGAGACATCCGAAGGGTCGACAAAGCCGCCCACGCCCGCGCCGATCCCGGCGGACGTGCTGCTGCCGATCTCCAGCGGGTGCGTGTCGATGGTGAGGTCCGCGTCCTTCCCGGCACCGATGGCGGCCCCGATGCCAGCGGAGGCGTCGCCCACGGTGAGGTCGGCCCCGCCGGTCACGCTGCCGCCGGCCAATGCACCGGCGTCGATGGTGGCGGTGGCGCGGAGGTTGTTGGCTGCGTTGGCTGCGCCGTCGAGATATGTGCCCATCCCGGCCAGCTGCGAGCCGAGGCTGCTGGCTGCGCCGCCCGCGTCCGCGGTCGCCTGATCGGTCAGGGTCTTGAGGTCCTGCAGCTGCGTCTGCAGCTGGTCCTTCGTGCTTTCGGACACGGTCACGGCTACGTACGGCTCGACCTGGCCGGCGATGCCGCCGACGTCCTTGCGGCCGAGGATGGTCCCCTCGTTCGTGTTGCTGCGCAGATACCCGCTCGTCGAGCCCGCGATGCCGCCGATGTTGTAGCCGACGTGCTCATAGCCGACCGTGCCGGTATTTTTGCAGCCTGCGATCAGGCCGGTGTTGGTCCCGGCGATGCCGCCGGTCTCGGTCGTGGTGAGGAAGGTCTGCGAGGTGGTGAGGTTGGCAAGATCGAGCGTCGTGTCGATCTGGATGTCGCTGAGACTCAGCGACGCGTCGACGTTATTGGTGTTGATGCTGCCGGTATTCGTGCAGTGGCGGATGATGCCGGCGTTCAGGCCCGCGATGCCGCCCGTGGCGTTCGTCGCCTGGACCTTGCCGTCAAACGTGCTGCTGATGATCTGCCCGGAGACGCGGTTGACACCCGCGATACCGCCGATCTGTGTGCTGCCCTGCACCATGCCGGTGAAGCTGCAGCAGACGATGCGGCCGTAGTTTTCGCCCGCGATGCCGCCGGCGACGATCTTGTCGCCCGCCGCGGCCACGGATCCAGCCACGTTCAGATCCTCCACGCTGCCACCGGACAGGATGACGGCGAACAGGCCCGCGGGGCTGTAGCTGCCGGTGAGGTTCAGATCGGAGATGGTATGGCCGCCGCCGTCAAACGTGCCGCCGAAGGCGGCCGCGGGCGTGTAGTCCATCCCTGCCAGCGAGATATCCGCCCGCAGGATGACCGTTTTTCCGGCCGACCAGGTATCGAGCGCGCAGCTTTTTGCAAAGCTCGCAAAATCGCTGGCGGAATCGATGTAAATGGTATCCGGGCCGTCCGCCGCCGAGGCCGTCAGGCCGAGCGGCGCGAGCAGCGTCAGCGCCAGGAGCGCCGCGAGCAGCCGCAGCGCGGCTTTCTGCTTATTCTTCATGTGCTTCAGCCTCCTTTTCCTGCGGCTGTTCGTCCTGCGGGGCGGCTTCTTCGCCGGGCTCCGGCTTTGGCCCCGCCTCGGGCTCTGGTGAAGGCGCCGGGTCAGTGTCCTCGCCGGGGTCCGGATCGGTCTGGCCGGAGAGCAGGCTGATGTTCACATCACCGTCGACATAGGCGTGGACGATGCCGTGGATCTGGCCGCGGATCTCGCCGCGGACCATGCCGTCGATGCGCACGCGGCCGGAGGACTGGTGCTGCGAGACCGGCGTGGGCACGTCGAAAGAGGTCTTGTCGATGACCTTCTCGCCGAGCAGCAGGATCTGCGGCAGAATGAACATGACGATGAGGATGGTGATGATGGTGCCGCGCCCGAGGCTGTCGCCGATACCGGCGATGGCGGCGTTGGAGGTCATCTGGCCGATGAGGATACCGGCGATGACCATCATGAGGCCCGAGGTGATGATCGTCGGGAAGGCGAGGTTCATGGTCTCGATGATGGCGTCCTTTTTGGGCATTTTGTCCTTGAACTCCATGAAGCGGCTGGTCGTGACGATGGCGTAGTCGATGTTCGCGCCCATCTGGATGGACGAGACGACCAGATAGCTGAGGAAGAACAGAGGGCTGTTCGTGATGGTGGGGATGCCGTAGTTGATCCAGATACTGCCCTGGATGACCAGGATCAGCAGCACCGGGATACCGGCCGATTTGAACGTGAACAGCAGAACGACCAGCACGATCAGGATGGACAGGACCGACACGACGACATTGTCGCGCGCGAACGAGGCCTTGAAGTCCTGCTCGGACGAGGAATCGCCCACGACGTACACGTCGCCGTCCGGATAATAGCTGCGCGCGACGGCGCGGATCTGGTCGAGGAAGTTGTAGGTCTCGTCGCCGCCCACGGGGAGGTTCAGATAGACGAGCATGCGGCTGTAGTCGTCGGACTGCAGCTGCTTTTTCGCGTTCGTGATCTGCGAATAGGCGTCCTCGAGCGTCTGGGTCATATCGGCGTCGAGCGAGACATAGCCGTCCTGCATCTCGCCGTAGAGGAAGGTGAACATATCGATGAGCGGCACGGAATACTTGGGCAGACCGCCGATGATCTTGCCGTAGTTGCCGCCGTCGGCCGCATAGGCCGCGTATAAGAGCTCCGCGACTTCATAGTCGAGATCCGTCAGCTCGGAAAACTGCCGCGGCGTGAGCGCGTCGGTCAGCATATAGCCGCCCATCGCTTCCACGTTGGAAAGGCCGAGGGTGGAGTCGACCTCGTCATAGGTCCCAAGCTCATCGAGGAGCTTCTTTTCCGACGCGTAGTCCCCTGCCGGGACCACGACGGCGACCATATTGCTCGAGCCGAACGTGGTATCGATCAGATTGTCCGCGACCTGCTGCGCGGACTGCTTGGTGGTCTTCAGATAGCTGAAGCCGTAGACGTACGGGCAGTTGTTGGCGAAGAGCATGGCCACGATGATGACTGCGAGGAAGATGGGCGGAACGATCTTCTTCGTCGCGTAGGCGAAGCGGCCGACAAAGGGGATCTTCGGGACGAAGTTCTTATGGCGCGTGGCGTCGATCTTCTTGCCGAAGAGCATGAGAAGGCCGGGCATGAGGAAGAACACGGCAAAGAGCGAGAAGAAGATGGACTTGATCAGGCAAATGCCGAGGTCAAAGCCCAGGCGGAACTCCATAAAGAGCATGGCCACCAGACCGCCGATCGTCGTGAGGCTGCTGCCGCAGATTTCCGGCACGGCCTTGCTGAGCGCGACGATGACCGCCTCGCGGATGGGAAGCTTTTCATGCTCCTCCTTATAGCGGTTGCAGAGGATGATGGCGTAGTCGACCGACAGGGCCAGCTGCAGCACGATCGTGACGGAGTTGGACACGAACGAGATCGTCCCGAGCAGAAAGTTCGTACCCATGTTCAAGACTGCCGCCGCGATGAACGTCAGCAGCAGCACCGGCACCTCGGCATACGTCTGCGACGTCAAAACCAGCACCGACACGACGACGATCGCCACGATGATAACAATGACGCCGATCTCCTGCGCGAGCGTCTTGGACGCGGTATCGCCGAAGGTCGCGGAGACGTACATGTCGTAGCCGTCAAGGGCAGACTCGATGTCGTTCATGACGGTCTCGCAGCGGTCGTCGTCCTCGGAATAGTCGAAGGTGATGTCGTAGAGGGCGGAGGCGTTGGTATAGTGGTCCCTGGTGTCGTCAAAGCTCACGCTTTGCACGCCGTCCATATCCGCGATCTGCTCCGAGACGGCCTGCGCCTCGTCATACGAGATGTTCACCAGCATGAACTTGGCCGTGCCGAAGGTGGTGAACTCGTTCTCCATCAGGTGCAGGCCCTTGTAGGTCTCCGAGTCCTTTGGCAGGTAGGCGGACAGCTGGTTTTCCACCTGCACCCAGCTGCGGGAGAAGACCGAGAAGACCAGCCCGATCGCAACGATCAGAAAAATCAGATTCCGTTTGTCGACGATGAAGCTGGCAAACTTGTACATGAAGCCCTCTTCCCTGTTTTTCGGTTCCTGACTCATAATTCACGCTCCTGTGCTATTTTTACCTCTTAAAATTTTTCATTCCAGTTTAGCACACAACGCGCCGAAATGACAATATGCAAGCCGCACAAAATGCGTAAAAAAATCCCCGCCCGGCGGACAGGAAGCCGGGTGGAGATTCTGATCATTCTTACGCCTCCAGGCGGGCGCGGATGGCGTGCAGGAAGTCTTCACTGGTGACGGCCTTGGGCGCGGGGCCTTCGACGAGACCGGCAAGGTCCTTCGTCATGACGCCCGCGCGGATGGTGTCGAGGCTCGCGGCCTCGAGCTTATCGGCAAATGCCGCAAGATCGGCAAGACCGTCGAGCTGGCCGCGTTTGCGCAGCGCGCCGGTCCAGGCGAAGATGGTCGCCATGGGGTTGGTCGAGGTCTTTTCGCCCTGCAGATACCTGTAATAATGGCGCGTGACCGTGCCGTGCGCGGCCTCATACTCCGTCGTGCCGTCCGGCGCGACGAGCACGGAGGTCATCATGGCGAGCGAGCCGAAGGCCGTGGAGACCATGTCGCTCATCACGTCGCCGTCATAGTTCTTGCAGGCCCAGATGAAGCCGCCGCGGCTGCGGATGACGCGGGCGACCGCATCGTCGATCAGGGTATAGAAATACGTCAGCCCCAGCGCTTCAAACTGCGCTTTGTAGGTCTGCTCGTATTCCTCCTCGAAGATGCGCTTGAACGCGCCGTCGTAGACCTTGGCGATGGTGTCCTTGGTGGAGAACCAGAGGTCCTGCTTCGTGTCGATGGCATACTGGAAGCAGGCCTTGGCGAACGAGCGGATGCTCGATTCCTTGTTGTGCTCGCCCTGGAAGACGGCCGGGCCGTCGACCTTCTGGACGAGGACGGTCTGCTCCTTGCCGGACGCGCCGCGGAAGGTCATGGTGCACTCGCCGGGCTCGTCTGTGGCAAAGCTCACGGACTTATACACGTCGCCGTAGGCGTGGCGGGCGATGGTGATGGGCTTTTCCCAGTTGCGCACGACGGGCTTGATGGAATCGAGCAGGATTGGCGCGCGGAAGACCGTGCCGTCCAGAATGGAGCGAATGGTGCCGTTCGGGCTTTTCCACATCTCGGTCAGCTGCGGATATTCGGCCATCCGCTGCGCATTCGGGGTGATCGTCGCGCATTTGACGGCCACGCCGTATTTCCGTGTGGCCAGCGCCGCGTCGACGGTGACCTGATCCTTCGTCTCGTTGCGGTGCAGCAGGCCAAGGTCATAATATTCAGTCTTCAGCTCGACGAACGGGCAGATCAGCTCGTCCTTGATCATCTTCCAGAGGACTCTGGTCATTTCGTCGCCGTCCATTTCGACGAGCGGCGTTTTCATTTGGATCTTTTCCATGCGATTCTCCTTATCCGCGCTTGGCGTAGTAGTTCATCAGACAGCCGTCGAGCAGAATCTCCCGCTCGTCGCCGGTCAGGCCCCGGACGTGCAGCACGAGGGGCATTTTGCTTCCGTCGGCGCGCAGGACCATGGCCGGGAAATCCTCACTCCCCTGCCCGACCAGCTTCCGCACGTCCGGCACGAAGACATAGTCGCCCGGCTGATGATCAAACGGCGTATCCGCATCCAGCGTGAACGGCAGCATGCCCCAGTTGATGCAGTTGCTGCGGTAGCGCTTGGTGGCAAATTCGTAGCAGATGTTCGCAAAGCCGCCCAGAACCTTCTGGCACGAGGCCGCCTGCTCTCTGGCAGAGCCGTCGCCGGGCTTGTTGGCGAACACGCAGGAGCCGAACTGGGTGGTCTTCATCAGCGCGTCGGCGTCGCCAAAGTGCGCCAGCACGGCGTGCAGCGCCTCGGGAGAAGCATCGGCTCTGCGTTCGGCTTCGAGCGCGGCGATCTTCTTTGCGCGCGGCACATAGTCCGGCACGCGGCGCGAGAGCGTGAACTCCGCCAGCCGCAGGGGGTTCGAGCGGTAGGACGAGGTCTCGCCGGACGGGATGAGCTCGTCCGTGGTGGTCACGGGGTCGTGGATAACGGCGGCCAGCTCCAGCAGGAGGTTTTCGCCGAGCTCATACATCTTCGGCCAGTCGGTGATGTTCGGACCCATGATGAGCTTCGTCCCGGGCTGCGGATGGCCGAAGCCGTTGTAGACGCGGCGGGCGTAGACCGTCTTGTCAAAGACATAGGGGTGACGCTCCGGCTCGTAGTCCAGCGCGTCAGCCGGGGTGATGCGGCCGCCGTTCTTCGCCGTCGCGGCGATGGAGCGCGCGTCCATCAGGCACACGCCCGCGAACTGCCCTTCGCCGGGCTTCGAGCCCTCGCGGTTCGGGAAGTTGCGCGTCGTATGGCGGAGCGACAGGCCGTTGTTGGCGGGCACGTCGCCGGCGCCGAAGCACGGGCCGCAGAAGCTGGGCTTGATGATCGCGCCGGTCTCCAGCAGCTCGGCTGTCACGCCCATGCGCGTCAGCGCAAGGCTCACGGGCACGGACGTGGGATAGACGTTCATGGAGAAATAGCTATCGCCGATCGAGCCGCCGCGCAGGATCTGCGCAGCCTCGTCGATATTGTCAAACATGCCGCCCGCGCAGCCCGCGATGATGCCCTGGTCGGCCCAGACCGCGCCGTCATGGATCTTATCCAGCAGGTGCACGTCGGCCTTCGGCCAGCGCTTTTTCGCCTCGGCCTCGACCCCGGCGAGCAGTTCCTGTGCATTGGCAAGGAATTCGCGGATGGGGTAGGCATTCGACGGGTGGAACGGCAGGGCGATCATCGGCTCGACGGCGGACAGGTCGATCTCGACCATGCGGTCATAATACGCGCCGTCGCCGGGGGCGAGCGCCTGATACGCCTCCGGACGGCCGTGGATCTCGAAGAATTTCTTCGTCTCTTCATCGGTCTGCCAGATGGAGGACAGGCAGGTGGTCTCGGTCGTCATGACGTCGATGCCGTTGCGGAAGTCGATGGGCAGGCTGGCAATACCAGGGCCGGCGAATTCCAGCACACGGTTTTTGACGAAGCCGGAGGCGAACGTCGCCTGTACCAGCGCGAGCGCCACATCATGCGGGCCGACGCCGCGGCGGGGCTTGCCCGTCAGATAGACCAGCACGACCTCGGGCAGGTCCGCGTCCCACGTGTGCCGGAGGAGCTGCTTGGCAAGCTCCGGCCCGCCCTCGCCCACGGCCATGGTGCCGAGCGCGCCGTAGCGCGTATGCGAGTCCGAGCCCAGGATCATCGCGCCGCAGGCCGCCATCTGCTCGCGCGCATAGGAATGGATGACGCTCTGGTTGGCGGGCACGTAGATGCCGCCGTATTTTTTTGCCGCGGACAGGCCGAAGACGTGATCGTCCTCGTTGATCGTGCCGCCGACGGCGCAGAGGCTGTTATGGCAGTTGGTCAGCGCGTAGGGGATGGGAAATTCCCGCATGCCGCTGGCCCGGGCCTGCTGGATGATGCCGACGTAGGTGATGTCGTGCGAGAGCATGGCGTCAAAGCGGATCCGGAGCTTTTTCTCGTCGCCGGACTGGTTGTGCGCCTGCAGGATGCGGTAGGCCATCGTCAGCCGCCGCCCGTCCTCCGGGCGGATGGAAGCGCTGCTCTGCGGCACGCCGCCGCAGAGGAAAACGCCGTGGTTCGTCAGTTTCATGGTTGGTCCTTCCTTCCGGTCGGTTTTTCTTTTGTTACACTTTATCACAGAAACGCGTTTTTGAAAAGTATTCCTGCAAAAATTCATAAATTCTGCTTTTTTCACAATCCAGCCAGCGGTCAGCGGCCGTTTTTGCAGGATTTCGCATTGCCTCCGTCATTTCCTGCGCGCCGTTCTTGCATTTTGCCGCCGCTTCCGGTATGATGGTCAAAAAAGCGGAAGGAGGGGTCGGATGGCGCAGTATTACATGCTCAACAAGCCCCGCGGGCTTCTGACCGCCCGGCGGGACGCGCGGCGCGAGACCGTCATGCGCTGCTTCCCGGAGGCGCTGCAGCAGACGCTGCATCCGGTCGGCCGGCTCGACAAGGACACGGAGGGGCTGCTGCTGTTTACGGACGACGGGATGCTCGATGTGCGGCTGCTGCGGCCGGAGCGGCACGTGGAAAAGGAATACGAATACCGCGCCTTCGGCCATCTGGACGAGGCCGCCCTGCGGCAGCTCGAGACAGGCGTCATGCTCGCGGATGGCCAGCCGCTCTCGCGCCCGGCGCGGGCCGCGCTGCTCGCGCACACCACCATCGGCGAGAGCGAAGCGTACCTGCCGGAGCGGTTCCGGGAGAAATACCTCAAAAACCCCGGCCGCCCGGTCACGGCCGGGAAGCTCTGGATCACGGAGGGGCGCAAGCATCAGGTCAAGCTGATGGTCAAGGCCGTGGGCGCGCACGTGTTCTATCTCAAGCGCTGGGCCATCGGCCCCATCCGCCTCGACGCCGCCCTCGCCCCCGGCGCCTACCGCCCCCTGACCCCCGAGGAGCTGCATGCGCTCGGTTTGTAGTCCGATTTTTACAGGGCATCGCAGAAACCGCGCCGCATATGTAGGGGCCGATGCCCACATCGCCCCCTCGGGCAGTACGGATTCGCCGGAGTTTTTCGTAAAAACCGGCACATCCTGCGCGGGCCGATGTGGGCATCGGCCCCTACGAAAAAATCAGAAAAACGCAGCATGAGACGGACTGCGCGGTCTTTGACAACCAGAAACGCCCCGGGCGGCGGTGCCGCCCGGGGCGTGTTGGGTTTTGGGATCAGTCGATGTCGACCCAGTCGTAGCCGAGGTAGGTCGTGAACGCTTCCTTGAGAATCTCTTTGTAATGGCCCTCGCAGATGGCGGTGTGGTGCTTGAAGCCGCCCCTGGCGAGCGTGATGCACTTGTCCTGCAGGTGCGGGATCTCTGCGACGCCGCCGCAGCCGAAGTAGCCGTCCTCGATGGGATCGTCGGTGAACTTCGCTTCAGACGCGTAGATGACGATCTTGCCGTCCTTGGTCTGGCAGTTGGAGATAGTGATAGGCATGGGCTTGATGCGGCCCTCGTTGCAGCCCCAGCCGGAACCCGGATCGTTTTTGGCGAACATCTTGTGCTCGGTGACGGTGCCCTTGCCGGCCATCAGCGTCTGGGCGACCGGGCCGCAGTGGAAGAGGATGATCTTGTCCTCGTCATCGCCGTAGTTGTTGTTCCAGTCGAGCACGGCAGCCGGGCCTTCGGAGGCAAGGCTCATGGCTCGCATGGAGATGGCGGAGCACATGTCGATCTCGCAGGAGGCGACGATGCCGCGGTCGTTCAGCTCGGAGAGCAGGACGCACGGGCAGATGCGAAGATAGGTCTCCATCTCGTTCCAGCAGCGAAGCGCCAGGGCGTCGAGGTGGTATTCTTCGATGTACTCGTCGAGCACGACGGAGACCTTCGCCAGCGTCAGGGCGTTGGAGGCCGGGACCTTGGAGAAGTCGGTGTAGTTCTTCAGATGCTCGAGCTTGGCCAGCACAACAGCGTCGTCGTCCGCCTTGGCGCGAACCTTTTCAAAGACTTCGGAAAGATCGAATGATTCAACATTGATGCCTTTTTTCTGCATGGCCAGCTCGTCGAAGCGGACGGTCTTGAACGCGGTGGTGCGCGCGCCGATGCAGCCGAGGTTGAAGCGCTTCATGCCGTTGACGACACGGCAGATGGCGGCGAAGTCGCGCAGGTTCTCCTGGAACTTGGCGCTCAGCGGATGCACGACATGGGGCTTGAGGACCGTGAACGGGACGTTGTACTGACAGAAAACATCCGTGACGGAGAACTTGCCGCAGTAGGCGTCGCGGCGGTGGGCAAAGTCCATCTTGCCGATCTCGTCGGGATAGGCCTGCATGAGGATGGGCACGCCCGCGTCCTGCAGGGCGGTGATGGCGCCGTTTTCGTCGGCGAAAATGGGCATGGAGAAGATGACGCCGTCATACTGGCCCTCGTGCTCCTTGAGCCACTTGGCGTAGAGCAGGCCTTCGTCACGGGTCTCGACGCCGCCGTAGCGGGTCAGCTCTTTGTCCATCATGATGTAGTCATAGCCCGCGTCGGTGACGGCCTTGACCATGTCGTCGCGTGCGCCGTAGATCAGCTCGCCGGGCATGAAGCCGCGGTTGCAGAAGCAGAGGGCAAAGGTCATTTTTTTCTTCATGAGTGCTTCCTCCTGATAATTGTTGTTCATTTGCACGGCGTCTGCGGCGGTTTTCCGCCGCAGACGCTGTTTGTACGATTGGATTTAGCCGAAAAGCTTTTCCTGGTTGCCTTCGATGCGGAACGAGCGGATGATCTCGCAGGTGCGGGTGTAGACGGCTGCGCGGGCCTTCTCCACGTCGTCGGTCTCGGCGAGCGCACGCTCATAGGTCTGGCGGATCTCGGTGCCGACGTTGATCTTGGCGATGCCGTTGGCGATGCCGTCCAGGATGCACTGGTTGTTGATGCCGGAGCCGCCGTGCAGGACGAGCGGAATGCCCGTGATCTTGCTGAGGTCGGCGATGTGCTGGATGTCCAGACGGGCCTCGGGCTTCTTCTGGTTGCGGACGCCGTCGGCGATCGCGCCGTGGATGGAGCCGACCGCCACGCTCAGCCAGTCGCAGCCGGTCTCGACGGCGAAGCGCTTGGCCTCGTTCAGGTCGGTGAAGCCCTTCTTGGTGCGGAAAATTTCCTCATAATCCATGTTCGCACCCGCGCCCTCGTGGCCCATGACGGAGCCGAGCTCGGCCTCGCAGGCGATGCCGTTGGCATGGGCGAATTCCGCGACCTGCTTCGTGGTGGCAATATTCTCTTCCAGAGGCAGGCGGCTGCCGTCGACCATGACGGACTGGTAACCGGCCTTCACCGCACGCTCGAGGATGGGCATGAAGTCCACGCGCTTGTGGTCCTCGTCGATGACGGGCACATGGTCGAGATGCAGCAGGGTGTACTTCGGGTCATAATACTTGAAATATTCCTCCGCGACAGCTTCCAGGCTCTTTGCCTCGAACTTCTCCCACTCCAGACGCGCGACCTGCAGCATGGCGACGGTCTTCTCGTCGATGATGGCCTGCGCGACGGGCTTGGCCATCGGCAGATAGGGAATGTTGAACGCCGGGACGATGGTATGGTGCTGCCATGCCAGTTTGACTGCTTCCTGTGCTTTCATTGTGTTGTCTCCTTTGCTTTGATACCTGTTTTGCCTGGATGCTCAGTGCTGCTTCAGTGCAGACCACTGCGCCTCGTTTTCCACAAGCGTCACATGGACGCTGTAGGTCTTTGTTTCGCCGGGGGCCAGGAACTTGAGCGTGCCGTTCTCGCGCATGACGTTGCGGCCGTCGGGCGTGCAGTTGCCGGGCTCGAGACCCATGACGTAGTCCTTGACACCCATCATCTTCCACTGCGTGAAGCAGTCGAGGCTCTGCGAGTCGAACGAGATCGCAAGGCCGTAGCCGCGGTCATGGCTGAAGATGGCGGCAAAGCCGGGCTTACCGTTAAAGGCGTGGTAATAGCACTGCTCCTCAAAGCCGGGCGTCGGGGTGAGGACCTTGTTCCAGGTGCCCAGATCCTCGGCGGCGTGGGCGTTGCGGGGCTTGACCTCGGCAGCGGGGATATAGAGCTCGGACGCCTCGGACAGAAGCGGGTAGCCCATGTTCATATGGTACAGGACCATGAGCGGCGACGCTTCGCCGCCGACGTTTTCGATCTCGTCGGTGATGGTGAGCTCGCTGCTCGTCTTCGAGCAGGTGATCGTGCGGGTGAGGATGAGCTTTTCCGCGAAGATCCGCGCATGGCACATGACGGCCTTGATCCAGATCTTCTCGTCGTCCATGTCCCAGGACACGCGCTCGGCCGGGATATTGCCGACCGCGCCGTGCAGCGGCAGGCGGACGCCCTCGTCCGTGCAGGGCGCGCCGACGGCGAGCAGGCCGCAGGTGGTCAGAAAGCCCGCCGTGAAATTCTTGAGCCAACCGTCTTCCTTGTCATCGTAATATTCCGGGGCCACATAGCCATTCACCGAGAAAAAGCCGCAGTTCTCCCCGCGGAAGCTCAGGCGGGAGATATCCGCGCAGCGGTCGGCGGAGACGGTGAATTCCAGCCCCTTGCCGTTGCGGACCTGCAGCAGGCGCATGCCGTCGCCCTTGCCGCCGGTCAGCCGGACCTCCTCCACGCCGAACAGCTGGGATTCGTGTCCGTAATACGCGCTTTGATCCATGTTCGTTCTCCTTTCGTGTCGGGCTGACGCCCCTGGCAGCTTTGGTTCTTCTATACCAGAATAGCAGGAAATTCGTATTTGGACTAGTGATTTTTGTACAGTAGATGATTTTTTTATGCTTTTTTGTGTCCGATTGGCCGTTTTCGGCTGTTTTTTCCTATCCGGTCCCATTGTCTTCCAGTTTTTTCCGGTATTCTCTTGGGGAAACGCCAAATTTCCGGTGAAAAACCTTGGAAAAGTAGTTGTAATCGAAAAAGCCGACGTTGGCCGCGATCTCCGAGATCTGCATCGAGGTGGTGCGGATCAGCTGCTCGGCCATGGCGATGCGCTTGCTGCGGATGTAGTCGGCAACGGAGGCATTGAAGTTCGCGTGGAACATCTGATACAGCTCCGCGCGGGAGATGGAAAAGTGCGTACACAGATGCTCGATGGACAGATCCCAGGCGATGTTGTCGTTGATATACTTTTCGATCTGCTGCGCCGTGTCGAGACTGCGGACCTCGAGCATCCGCTGGTGATAGATGTGGCTGATGCAGGCGTCGAGGATCCTGCAGGCTGCCTGGATCGTCCTTGGAGCATAGTGGATCTGCATATCATAGAGTTCATGACATTCTTCTTCGCAAATGCCAAATTGCGCGGCGTACTGTGCAATTTTATGGAATTCTGCATCCATGCCATACGTTGCCTGCCCGATACATACGAATGCAACGATGACGCCCTCATAATAAAGCGGAGCAAGATATTCCGTCAGTCCGGCATGACACTGATATTGCAAGGGCTTTCTGGTTCGCCTGCATATCTGCATATGCATCTCGTCGCAGCTCCTGCAGCGGCTGTCAAACTCTTCTATTTCTCGCATACGTGCACAAAAAGGGTACAGCTTTATGGGGGTCGATGCGCATTCCTGATAGTCTGTGTCAAAAATGCAGAGTTTCATATCCGTCAATGTACAAAAGTCGTTCAGCAGCTCCGTCAGTCCGGCGTTTTTCAGATCCAGCATGGAGGCGGCTCCTTTCGGAAAAGTAGTAAAATCGTATGAGAAGTCAAGTCGGTTTTTTCCCTGTTTTCTTGTTTTTTTATTTTATCAACATAAAAAAAGGAATGATATATGGCAAAGTGCACAAAAACAGGGCTTCCTTTTTTACGATCTCGAAGATGTTTTTCTCTACTTTGGAAACGTTTTTTACTAGTCCTTTCATTTTCCGCATGCTAAAATGTAAAAGCAAACGGAAAGCTTCCGTTTCAATACAAATTTAGGAGGAACTCACACATGAAAAAGATCATCGCTTTGCTGCTTGCAGTGATGATGGTTCTGGCCATGGTAGCCTGCGCTGCCAAGACGACCGAAACCACCGACGCTCCGGCTGACGCCGAGACCACCACCGATACGGCCGAAACCACCACCGACACGACCGAAACCACCGAGCCCGTTGAAAATACCGCTGACGAGGCTGCTTCCGAAGGCAAGACCGAGCTGAACATCGGCGTTCTCGTCTGGAAGTACTCCGACACCTACGGCTCCTCCGTCCGTGTTGCCATGGACAAGTACGCCAAGGAGATCGGTGCTGAGAAGGGCCTGACCATCAACCTCGAGATGCAGGACGGCAACGATGACCAGGCCACCCAGAACAACCAGGCTGACGTTATGTTCGCCGCCGGCAAGGACCACATCATCATCAACCTCTGCGACACCTCCGCCGGCCAGTATCTGGTCGACCTTGCCAAGCAGTACAATGTTCCCATCTCCTTCTACAACAAGGAGCCCGTTGACTCCGCGATCGTGACCGGTTCCAACTCCATCTTCGTCGGCACCAAGCCCGAAGAGGCCGGCATCATGCAGGGCGAGATCCTCGCTGACCTGTACGCTGCTTCTCCCGAGAAGGTCGACAAGAACGGCGACGGCAAGGTCGCTACCCTTGAGTTCGAAGGCGAGATCAACAACCCCGAAGCCATCGCCCGTACCGAGTACTCCCTGTCCACCGCCATTGAGAAGGGCGTTCCCTGCGAGATGATGACCGAGAACCAGGTCGCCAACTGGGATACCGCCAAGGCGCAGGAAATGATGACCGCGCAGATCGCTTCCCTCGGCGTTGAGAACATTGAAGTTGTCTTCTGCAACAACGACGACATGGCCATCGGCGTCATCGCTGCTCTGAACGAAGTCGGCTACAACCTCGGCGACGGCGGCGACGAAGTCATCGTTATCGGCGTCGACTGCACCGACACCGCTGTGGAATACATCAACGCCGGCAAGCTCTACGGTACTGTCAAGCAGGACGGCGACGCCATGGGCAAGGCCAACATCCTCATGGCCATCAACGGCGCTCTGGGCAAGGATTGGCTCGACGGCACCGACTACACCATGGCTGACGACGGCTACTCCATCCGTATCCCGTACGCAAAGATCACTGCGGAATAATCCTTATACTGCTGATCTTGTAAGCTGCATGCAAACGAATCAGGTGGCCCCCCTGGGGCCACCTGATTATTCAAAAAGGAATTGGTGATACACTTGGAAGAAACTTACCTGCTCGAAATGCTCGATATCGAAAAGCAGTTCCCGGGCGTCAAGGCGCTGGACCATGCCAGACTCCAGCTGCGTCCCGGCTCCATCCACGCCCTGATGGGCGAGAACGGCGCCGGCAAATCGACGCTCATGAAGTGCCTGTTCGGTATCTATAAAAAGGACGCGGGCTCCATCCGGATGAACGGCAAGGAGATCAACTTCGTCAACCCGCGCAACGCCCTTGACAACGGCGTCGCCATGGTGCACCAGGAGCTCAATCAGGTGCTCTACCGCAGCGTCATGGAAAATATGTGGCTCGGCCGCTTTCCGCTGAAGGGCGGTCTGGTCGACCATAAGAAAATGTACAACGACACCAAGGCCGTTCTGGACGATCTGGAGATCAAGGTCGATCCGAAGACGATCATCGGCACCATGGCCGTTTCCCAGCGCCAGATGCTCGAGATCGCGAAGGCCGTTTCCTACAATGCCAAGATCCTCGTGCTTGACGAGCCGACCTCCTCGCTGACCAGCGAAGAAGTCGAGCATCTGTTCCGGATCATGCGCCGCCTGTGCGAGCAGGGCGTCGGCATCATCTACATCTCCCACAAGATGGACGAGATCAAGCGCATCTCCGACGAGGTCACCATCATGCGTGACGGCCAGTGGATCTCCACCGACAAGACGGAGGGTCTCTCGACCGACGATATCATCAAGCGCATGGTCAACCGTGAGATGACCAACCGTTTCCCCGCCAAGGACAACGTCCCCGGTGAGGTGCTGATGGAGGTCTCCCACCTGACCGGCAGATACATGCCCACCTGTCAGGACGTCTCGTTCCAGCTCCGCGCGGGCGAAGTGCTCGGCGTGGCCGGTCTGGTCGGCTCCCGCAGAACGGAGCTTTTGAGCACCATTTTCGGCATCATGTCCAAGGAGAGCGGCGAGATCACCCTCAAGGGCAAGCCCATCTCCAACAAGACCCCGCGGCAATCGATCAAAAACGGCTTTGCCATGCTGACCGAGGAGCGCCGCGCCACCGGCATTTTCCCCTACGCCAACATTCTGTTTAACACCGTAATTTCGAACCTCGGTTCCTATAAAAAGGGCCCGCTGCTTTCCGATAAAAAGATGGCCTCCGATACGGACTGGTCCATCTCCTCCATGCACATCAAGACGCCGTCGCAGAAGACGCTCATCAAAAACCTCTCCGGCGGCAACCAGCAGAAGGTCATTCTTGGCCGCTGGCTTCTGACGCAGCCCGACGTTCTGCTCCTCGACGAGCCGACCCGCGGCATCGACGTCGGCGCCAAGTACGAGATCTACGAGCTGATCCTGCAGCTTGCCAGGCAGGGCAAGGCTGTCATGATGGTCTCTTCCGAAATGCCTGAGCTGATCGGTATCTGTGACCGGATCCTTGTCATGAGCAACGGCCATATGGCCGGCATCCTCGAACGCGGCAAGGACTTCGGCGGCGTTGAAAACGAACAGGAAACCATCATGCGTCTGGCTGCGCAATATGTATAAAGAGGTTGAGAAAATGACGAATTCTAAGAAAATGAACCCGCAGAAGCTGAAGGATACGCTGCTCAAGTACGCGCTGTACATCATCCTGCTTCTGCTCCTTGTTGTCATCGTTGCCATCAAGCCGAACTTCCTCTCCGTCGGCAACCTGATCTCCATCCTGAAGCAGGCTTCCACGAAGGGCATTCTGGCCTACGGCGTCGCGGGCATCATCATCCTTGCCGGTACCGACCTGTCCGTCGGCCGTGTGCTCGGCCTCTGCGCGGCTGTCGCAGCCTCCATGCTGCAGTCGGTCACGTTCGCGTCGAGATACTATCCCAGCATCACTGAGCCTCTGCCCCTGATCCTGCCGTTCCTCGTCTGCGTGGCGATCGCGGTCATCATCTCCGCGTTCAACGGCTTCGGCATGGCCAAGCTCCACATGCACCCCTTCATCGTCACCCTGGGCACGCAGCTGATCTCCTACGGCCTGTGCTGCATCTACATCGAGAACCAGCCCTCCGGCTCCACGCAGGCCCTGTCCTCCCTGGACTCCCGCTATGTCGGCCTGGCGACCGGCTCGGTCGACATCTTCGGCTTCAAGCTCCCGTACCTGGTCATCATCTTCCTGCTGCTGGGCGTTGTGACCTGGATCGTGTGGAACAAGACCCGCTTCGGCAAGAACATGTTCGCCGTCGGCGGCAACTCCGAGGCTGCTGAGGTCTCCGGCGTCTCCGTCACGAAGACCATCATGGGCGTGTTCCTGTACGCCGGCCTGATGTACGGCATCGCCTCCTTCCTTGAGGGCGCGCGTATCCAGTCCGTCGGCACCGCGACCGGCATCAACTACGAGCTCGACGCCATTGCAGGCTGCGTCATCGGCGGCGTCTCCTTCAACGGCGGCATCGGCACCGTCCCCGGCGTCGTGATCGGCTCGATCATCCTGCAGGCGATCAACTACGGCCTGTACTTCCTCGGCGTCAACGCGTATCTCCAGTACATCATCCGCGGCGCGATCATCATCATCGCAGTCGCCATCGACGTGCAGAAGTACGTTGCAAAAAAATAAAATCGCTGCGGTTTCTTTACAAATGCGCTGTATCCAATTATACTGGATACAGGAGCAGCGGGCATAAACGTCCGCTGCGCAGCAGGATCTTCCAGGGGGCGCGTTGCTGCTGCAACGCGCCCCTTCATTTTAAGGGCGGCACCACAAAATGCTGCCCTGGATCTCATATGAAGAAAGGACGATTCACCATGGTCACCATCCAAAAAGCCGCCCCCTGCTCCAAGGGCTCCGTCGCCTCCATCACGCTGGAAAACGCCAACGGCATGCGTGTCACGCTGCTGTCCTACGGCGCAACGGTCCAGTCGATCGTCGTCCCGGACAAAGACGGCCGGATGACCGACGTGCTGCTCGGCTATGACCGGGCAACCGACTACGAGGTCAACAGCGGATATCTCGGCGCCTGCATCGGCCGCAACGGCAACCGCATCGCCGGAGCCGCCTTCTGCCTGAACGACTGCCGCTACACGCTCACCGCCAATGAGGGCAAAAACCAGCTCCACGGCGGTCTGTGCGGCTTCGACAAGAAGATCTGGAGCTATGCCTGCCGCGAGGACAGCGTGGAATTCACCACTGTGCTCGCCGACGGCGAAGAGGGCTTCCCCGGCCGGATGGAGGTCGCCATCACCTTTACGCTCGATGACGAAAACGGCCTGCACATCGACTACCGCGCTGTTTCGGATCGCGATACCGTCGCCAACTTCACGAACCACGCCTACTTTAACCTCAACGGCCACGGCAGCGGCGACATTCTCGGCCATACCCTGCAGCTGCAGGCCTCCGCCTTCACTCCCGCGGACGAGCACACCATGCCGACCGGCGAAATTACCCCCGTGGACGGCACCTGCATGGACTTCCGCGCCCCGAAGACGATCGGCAGCGGCATCCATGACCCGCTGCTCAAAGCCTTCGGCGGCTACGACAACAACTTCTGCCTGGACGGCAGCGGCCTGCGCAAGGTCGCCGAGGCCGTGGGCGACAAGTCCGGCATCGTGATGGAGGTCGAAACGACGCTTGAGGGCGTGCAGCTCTACACCGGCAACTTCCTGTCAGACCGCACCGGCAAGGGCGGCGCGCACTACGGCCCCTTCGGCGGCTTCTGCCTCGAGACGCAGCACTATCCCGACGCGATCAACCAGCCCGCGTTCCCCTCGCCGGTCCTGCGCCGCGGCGAGCAGCTGCATGAGACGACGATCTACCGCTTCGGCGTCAGAAAGTGAGGTCCCACGCTATGATCAGTCTTGGTATCGATATCGGCGGCACCGGCTGCAAATGCGTCGCCTTCCGCGATAACGGCAAGCAGGTCGCCCTCTCCTACCGCGAATATCCCACAAAGCCCGGCGAGGTCAACCTCGACGCGCTGGCGCTGCGCGAGAGCGTCTTCTTCGTCATCTCCGACTGCGTCCGCAAGCTGGAGGACCCGAAGGACGTCGCGGCCATCACGGTCTCCTCCTTCGGCGAGTCCTTCGTCCCCGTCGACAAGGACGGTCAGCCGCTGACCGACATCATCCTCTACTTCGCCAACACCGAGAGCGGCGCGTTCACCGACCTCGTCAACGCGATCGGCGCGGAAAAGTTCATGCGCATCACCTGCGTCCTGCCCGACGCGTCGTACTCGCTGGCCAAGATGCTCTACTCGCTCAAGGCCGCGCCGCGGCCCGTGTGGAAGTTCCTGTTCATCGCGAGCTATATCTGCTTCTGCCTGTCCGGCGAGAGCGTGGCGGACTATTCCCTCGCCTGCCGCAGCATCCTCTTCGACGTGCGGAAGCTCTGCTGGTCCGACGAGCTGACCGCCGCCTGCGGCATCGACCCGGCCACGCTCCCCACCGTCCTGCCGACCGGCTCGTGCGCCGGGACGCTGCTGCCTGAGGTCGCCGCGCAGTTGGGGCTGCCGCAGAGCGTCAAGGTCGTCATCGGCTCGCATGACCAGATCGTCAACGCGCTCGGCTGCGGCGTCGCCGCGCCCGGCGACGCGGTCGATATCACCGGCACGGTCGAGTGCATCTGCCCGCTGTTCGCCTCCATCCCCGAGACGCTGGATTTTGAGCGCGAGAACTACGCCTGCGTCCCGTATCTCGACGGCAAGGGCTACGTCACCTACGCCTACAACATTTCCGGCGGCGCCGTCGTGCGCTGGTACCGCGATTCGCTGGCCTTCTATCTCAAGGAGGCAGCAAAGCAGCGCGGCTGCTCGGTCTACGACATCCTGAACGAGACCTGCCCGGCCGAGCCGACGGGTCTGATCGTCCTGCCGTTTTTGCAGGGCATGGGCGGCACGCCGGACGTGCTGACCGGCGCGCGCGGCACGATCTACGGCCTGAGCATGCACACCACGCCCGCGGATATCTACCGCGCCATCCTCGAGGGCCTGACCTTTGAGATGCAGTACAATCTGGAAAAGCTCGCAAAATACGATATCCACCCGACCAAGCTCTTTGCGGCCGGCGGCGGCGCGAAATCGCCTGTCTGGCGGCAGATCAAGGCCGATATCCTGAACGCGGAGCTGCTGCCTACGCTGGCCGAGGAGGCTGGCGCACTCGGCAGCGCCATCCTGGGTCTGGCCGCCGCGACCGGCGAAAAAGACCGCACGGCCCTGGCCGCCCGCTTCGTCCGCTACGGCGAAGCCTCCCGCCCCGACGCCGAGCGCCACGCCTACTATCAGAAGCAGTACCAGCTCTACAAGGACCTGCGGGAGTTTGAGGTCTGCCACGTCAAGGGCTGAGGCGCAGGATGGCCACCGGAACTGTATTTGACATCAAGCAGATGGCGATCTACGACGGCCCCGGCATCCGCACGACCGTCTTTCTCAAGGGCTGCCCGCTGCGGTGCATGTGGTGTCACAACCCGGAGGGGCTCAGCTACGAGCCGCAGCTGATGGTCTCCGACAACAACTGCCTGCACTGCGGCGCCTGCGTCCGCGCCTGCCCGAACGGCGGGCAGCACTGCACGGCCTGCGGCCGGTGCATCCGTGCCTGTCCGCAGGGGCTGCGCAAGCTCTGCGGCACGCGCTATGAGGCTTCGGCGCTCGCCGAAAAGCTCCTGCGCGACAAGGACTATCTGACCGCCATGGGCGGCGGCATCACCTTCTCCGGCGGCGAGCCGACCGGGCAGCCGGAATTTCTCCTGGAGCTGCTGGACCGCACCGCCGCCATGCACCGCGCCATCGAGACCAGCGCCTACTGCAGCGGCAAGGTCTTTTCCGCCGTGCTCGAGCGCGTCGACTATGTCATGATGGATCTCAAGCTCATGGACCCGGAGCGGCACCGGCACTATACCGGCGTGCCGAACGAGCCGATCCTGGAAAATCTGGAGCGGCTGAAGAAAAGCGGCAAGCCCTTCCGTATCCGCATCCCGGTCATCCCGGGCGTCAACGACTCGGATGAGAATTTTGCGCAGACCGCCCTGCACCTGACGGACGCGCCCGCGCTCGAGCAGGTCGAGCTGTTGCCCTACCATGTGACGGCGGGCGCGAAGTACGCCATGGTCGGCCGGCAGTACCGGCCGGAGTTCGACACCGCGGCCGCCCCGAACCTCAACACCGGGATCTTCCTCGCCCACGGCATCGCCTGCACGCATCTGTAGTTGACAAACCTGTTTTCCATCGTGTATGATAATATTAACGTTAATATTCCTGATTTTCATGCACTTTTGCCGACACAGGAGGGGCTTTTATGAAAACCGAACATATCCAGAAGCAGCTGGACTTCTTTGTCCGTGACAAGTCGCACCACGCCTACCGCAAGCCTGCGGAGGATCCCCACGCGCTGGCCGCGCAGTTCGCCGCGCAGGGGCTTGACGACATGCAGCGCTCCGTCGGGCGGCTGCGCCATGTCCTCGCGCAGGAGACGCCGGTCGTCTTCCCCGACGAGCGCATCACGCTGCTGCGCACCGTGCGCACCATCCCGGAGATCCACACCGAAGAAGAGGACCGGAAGCTGCACGAGACCCACGCCTTCCACGAAAACGGCCGTGTGTTCAACATGTGCCCGGATTACGGCATGCTGATGGCCGACGGCTTCACCAAAAAGGCGGAGAAGATCCGCGCGCAGCTGGAAGCCGCCCGGACGCCGGAGCAGAAGGAATTTCTGCAGGCCATGCTGGACGTGCTGGACCTCGTCACGGCCTTCGCCGCCCGCTACCGGGAGGAGGCCGTCCGCGTCGGCAACCAGACCGTCGCCGACGTGCTCGCCTGGATCCCGGCCAACGCGCCCCGGACGCTTCTCGAGGCGCTTCAGTTTCTGCGCCTGCTGCACTACGCCATGTGGTGCAACGGCAACTACCACAACACGCTCGGCCGCATCGACCAGTTCCTGTACCCCTATTACCGGCACGACGTGGACGCGGGCCTGCTGACAAAGGACGAGGCGCTCGAGCAGCTCGAGGAGTTCTTCATCTCCTGCAACCGCGACAGCGACCTTTATATCGGCATCCAGCAGGGCGACAACGGCCAGACCATTGTCCTCGGCGGCTCGAACGCAGACGGCTCCGACGCCTATAACGAGCTTTCCGAGCTCTGCCTGCTCGCCAGCCGCGATCTGTGCCTCATCGACCCGAAGGTCAACCTGCGCGTACACAAGAATACGCCGCTTTCCGTCTATGAGCTCGCCACGACGCTCACGAAAAAGGGCCTCGGCTTCCCGCAGTACACGAACGACGAGATCGTCGTCCCCGCGCTGCTGCATTGGGGTTATGACAGGGCCGACGCGTACAACTACACCCTGGCCGCCTGCTGGGAGATCCTTGTGCCCGGCTATATGGACCTCGTCAACTGGGACAGCCTGAACTTCCTCAAATCCGTGCAGGACGCCTGCGAGCAGCTGCCCGCGTGCGAAAGCTATGAGGCCTTCGCCGCGCTCGTGCAGAAAAACATCGCCGCGCAGGCCGAAGCACTCATGGCCGGCACGAAAAATGTCTACAAGGAGCCGTCTCCGCTCGTGAGCCTCATGTGCCCGGACTGCCTCGAGCAGATGCGCGATATCTCCGCGCCCGGCAAGTACAACAACTATGGCTTCCACGGCGACGGTCTGGCGACCGCAGCCGACTCCATGGCCGCCATCCGCAAATACGTCTATGACGAGAAGACCTTCACGCCCGCGCAGATGCTCGACATGCTGCACGCCGATTTCAAGGGCTACGAGCGCGAGCAGAACATGCTCCGTTATGAGGGCCCGAAGTTCGGCAACGACGACGATTTCGTCGATTCCATCGCCGTGCAGCTGCTCGACTGGTACGCCGACGCGCTGGAGGGAAAGAAAAACGACCGCGGCGGCTGCTTCCGTGCCGGCACGGCCTCGGCCATGTATTACATCTGGCACTCCAAAGAGGCGCCCGCCTCCCCCGACGGCCGCAGCGCGCACGAGGCTCTGCCCTGCAACTACTCCCCGTCGCTCTTCGCCCGGTGTGAGGGCCCGATCTCCATCATCAAATCCTTCGCCAAGCCGCACCTGACGCGCGTGGCCAACGGCGGTCCGCTCACCATCGAGCTGTCCGACACCATGTTCCGCAATGACGACGCCATCCGCAAATGCGCCATGTTCGTCAAGAGCTACATGGACCTCGGCGGCCACCAGATGCAGATCAACGCCGTCAACCGCGAGCGGCTGCTCGACGCGCAGAAGCACCCGGAAAACTACCGCAATCTCATCGTGCGCGTCTGGGGCTGGAGCGGATACTTTGTCGAACTGAACGAAGTTTATCAGAACCACATCATCAAACGGACCGAAATGATCCTGTAAACCGCAAGAAAGGAAGAACACTATGCTCGAAGCACTGAAAGAAGAAGTTTTGAAGGCCAATCTGGAGCTGCCGAAGCACGATCTTGTCACCTTCACCTGGGGCAACGTCTCCGCCATCGACCGCGCGAGCGGCCTCATCGCCATCAAGCCCTCGGGCGTGGAATATGACGAGATGACCGCCGACGATATCGTCCTCGTGAGTCTTGAGACCGGCGAGCGCGTCGAGGGCCGTCTGAAGCCCTCGTCCGACACGCCGACGCATCTGGAGCTCTACCGCGCCTACCCCTCGATCGGCGGCATCGTCCATACCCACAGCCGCTGGGCCACCAGCTTTGCGCAGGCCGGCGCCGGCATCGACGCCATGGGCACCACGCAGGGCGACTATTTCTACGGCCAGATTCCCTGCACGCGCAGCATGACCCCCGAGGAGATCCAGGACGCGTATGAGAAGAACACCGGCCTTGTCATCATCGAGGAGTTCCGCCGCCGCGGCATCGACCCGGTGCAGATCCCCGCCGTGCTCGTCCATAACCACGGCCCGTTCACCTGGGGCAAGGACGCGGACGAGGCCGTCTATCACGCCGTCGTCCTCGAGGAAGTTGCGTTCATGAACTTCCACGCAAAGATGCTCAATCCCGCCGCCGGCCCCATGCCGCAGGTCCTGCTTGACAAGCACTATCTGCGCAAGCACGGCGCGAACGCCTACTATGGCCAGGGCTGACGCCATGAGTCAGGAAGCCCTGCAGGCCTGCATCCAGGACGAGCAGACCTATCAGTTCACCCACTTCTCGCACCGCGACGCCTGGGAACTCGGCCACGCGCTGGTCAGCGCCTGCGAGCAGATGGGCGCGCCGCTCGCCGTGGAGATCGAGATCAACCACGTCATCGTCTTCCGCTACTACCCGGACGGCACCGGTGCATACCACGAGCAGTGGCTGCGCCGCAAGCGGAATCTGGTGAATCTGCTTGAAAAAAGCTCCCAGCGCGCCTTTTACGAGCTGGAGGTGAACCGCGAGGATCTCGAGCGCGACTGGCTGCTGCCGCGCAGCGACTACGCCGCGTGCAGCGGGGCCTTCCCCATCCGCATCCGCGGCGGAAGCGTGATTGGCGTCGCCGCCGTCTCCGGCCTCCCAGACCCCGGCGACCAGATCGCCCTCCTGAACGGCCTCCGCGCGTATTTCGAGACACAGCAGACATGAGACAGAAGTACACTTGATAGGGGAACTGCTGCATGACATTGGAACGGATCATCGCAGAACTGCATTACCCCGACGCGATTGAGCGAGCGGTCGTGCAGAAGATCAAAAGGGATGGACCGCACATAGAAGCGCTTGCAAAGACTGCATATCAGGCAGAAAACTTTGACTTTCCTCTGTGCGGACGGATGCCGCTGACCCGGTTGGCTGTTGTCACATATCTTCTGATCCGCAAATATGATGCATACAAGGAAAAAGGAGTCCCTGACCGCATGATTTTTGATACATTCCAGGATGTATCCCTGCGGGCGGATCTGTACTACAAAAAGACGGGTAAAGTTGGGATCTCCAAGGAGGACGTGATATGGTTCCGCCATATCATGCATACGGCCATATTCAAGATCGGCACTTTGCAGTTTCAGCCATTCCAGATGATGTATCTGGACGAAGAAGCCATCGGCGAGCCGTATATGACCTTCACCGAAGCGCAGAAAAAAGCACTGCCCGCGGGTTCTCCCGTATTGAACTGCCACATTCAGCAGGGCGCAGATCTAAGCCCGGGATCCGTTGCCGCTTCTTTCCGAATGGCAAAAAAGTTTTTTGCAGAATGCCTTCCGGCGGAGCAGTACAAAGCGTTCCTGTGCTATAGCTGGCTGCTGTACCCGCCCATGTGGAAGCGGCTTCCCGACGATTCAAATATCAGGAAATTCGCTGGAAAATTTTTAATCATCAGCGATTGCCCGGATTCGGAGCAGGCCAAGGAGTTTCTTTTCCGCGATGGAACAAGGAAAGAGATCTCCGCGAAAACGACATCTCTGCAGAAGCTGGCGCTCCAGCATCCCAAAGCGCTCGGCTTCGCCTGCGGCATCATTCCGCTGTAGCTTCTGATCCCCCTATCCCTGCAGTCAAACCGCCCTCCTGACCGGCCTCCGCGCGTATTTCGAGACGCAGCAGGCATAAGGACCAGCCGCAGACAATGCGCGGGCCGCATAAGACAGCGAACAGGCACAGCGGGATCATCCGCTGTGCCTGTCCTTGTATCATTGCATCATTTGATTTTGTGCAGGCGTCCCTTGCCTCTCCCTTTGGGAGAGGTGGCTGAGCGAAGCGAAGACGGAGAGGGTATGCGCCGCAGGCGACTGCAAGGCCCTCTCAGTCAGCTTCGCTGACAGCTCTCCCAAAGGGAGAGCCGAGCGCTCCATGGCTTCCCCTATGAGGGGAAGCTGTCAGCCGCAGGCTGACTGATGAGGTGGACAGCGATGCGTAGACGCAGGATCCCCACCTCATCCGTCACGGCTCCGCCGTGCCACCTTCCCCTCATAGGGGAAGGTTTTTCCGCTGCGGCGGGTAACCCCTCAGGCGCTCCGCGCCAGCTCCCCTTGACAAGGGGAGCCTTGAGTGCGTGCAAAACAAGAAAACTTCCCCGCAAAAAGGTGCAGACCAACAAACTTGGCCTGCACCTTCTATTGACTGCAAATATTCTACGGCAACTGCTATCAAATCTGGTGTCCCGTATCAGGCGGCGCGTACCAAGACGCCCGTAAGGTGACTTTCGAGTGGAACGACGCCCGAAACATCGGTGCTCGCCTGAATTCAGAGGCAGAATGCACCAAACGTAACCAAGCGCCCTTTTCTCCCCTATCTTTTCCCGCGCAAGGG
>ERZ808240.1411-NODE-1411-length-29984-cov-5.181329_pt1 | contig 29984 bp, 22 predicted proteins | sample MGYA00521084_ERZ808240 | MGnify/ENA primary metagenome ERZ808240 (study PRJEB31516, sample SAMN03275571) | gut metagenome | biome: mammalia-associated habitat; material: feces | host: Papio cynocephalus | place: Kenya | collected 2012-08-06 ... | reverse complement strand
GAACTTGAAAGCATGGGTGTGCCGTACTCGCGCGACGAGCAGGGCCGCATCGCGCAGCGTCCGTTCGGCGGCGCAAGCCATCCGCGTTGCTACTATTCGGCCGACAAAACCGGCCACGTGGTGCTGCACGCGCTGTATGAGAACTGCGTGAAGAACGGCGTTGAGTTCCTGGACGAATTCAACCTGCTTGACATTGCGCAAGTTGACGGCCAGCTGCAGGGCGTGGTGGCCCTTGACCTGCGCCGCGGCGAGGTTGTGAGCTTCCAGGCACGTGCGGTGGTTATTGCCGCGGGCGGGTTTGGCCGCGTGTACTGGAGCCGCACCACCAATGCCACGAACATGACCGGCGACGGCGTGGCGGCCTGCCTGCGCGCGGGCGTGCCCATCAAAGACCCGGAGTTCGTGCAGTTCCACCCCACGGGCCTTGCTTCTACGGGCGTGCTTTTGTCCGAGGCGTGCCGCGGCGAGGGCGGTTACCTGGTCAATAACAAAGGTGAGCGTTTCATGGCGCGTTACGCGCCGGAGAAGATGGAGCTAGGGCCGCGCGATCTGGTGGCACGCTCCATCGAAACCGAGATCAAGGAAGGCCGCGGCTTTGGCGAGGGCATGAACTCCTACGTGCTCATGGACCTGCGCCACTTAGGCGCCGAGCGCATCATGGAGCGTCTGCCGCAGGTGCGCGAGCTGGCGCTTTCCTTCGAAGGCGTGGACATGATCTGCGACCCGGTGCCCATTCGCCCGTCGAACCACTACATGATGGGCGGCATCGACGTGGTGGACTTCCGCACGTGTGCCACGGTCGTAGATGGCCTACATGCGGCGGGCGAGTGCAGCTGCATCAGCGTGCACGGCGCGAATCGCCTGGGCGGGAACTCCGTTTCTGAAGTGGTGTTTTTCGGCAAGCAGGCCGGCATCGGCGCCGCTGCCACCGCACGCAGGCGCGACTTTGCGGGCACCGAGCGCCTTGAAGCGCTTGAGAGCCAGTGGACCGAACGGTTCCGCATCATGCGCGCTAAGCGTACCGGCGAGTCCATCTTCGCCATCCGTGACCGCATGGCCGAGGCTATGTGGAACGGTGTGGGCATCTTCCGCAACGCCGAGGGCATGGCGGCGGCCGAGGCCGTGGTGGACGAGTGCATGGCCGCCTACACCGCCGCGCGCATCGACGACGATTCGCAGGTGTACAACCAAGCGTTTATGAACTACGTGGAGCTGGGCAACGTGCTGTCCATCGCCAAGACGGTGTGTATGGGCGCCCGTGCTCGCACCGAAAGCCGCGGCTCGCACTCGCGCGAGGATTACCCGGTGCGCGACGATGAGAAGTTCCTGGCGCACACGCTGGTGACGTTGAGCGCCGACGGCACGTTTACGCTAGGGTATCGCCCTGTGGCCGTGACGAAGTTCGCGCCCGAAGAGAGGAAGTACTAAATGGACGTTCGCATGATCACGTTCAACGTGCGTCGTTTCGACGGGCAGCGCACGTTCAACCAGGAATACGTCATCCCTTATGAGAAAAACACGCTGCTGGGATGCCTCACGAAGATTCGCGAGGAGCAGGACGCCAGCCTGTGCTTTACCAGCGCCTGTCGCCACGCCATCTGCGGCAGCTGTGCCGTGCAGGTCAACGGCAACGCGTATCTGGCCTGCGAGACGCAGCTCGACACGCTGCTGGAGACGTTTAACACCGACGAGCTGTATCTTGAGCCGCTGAACAACCTGCCGGTGGTGCGCGATTTGGTGGTTAACTTCGACGGCGTCGCCGACAAGATGCGCAAGGTGGAGGCCTGGATGTGCCCGCACGCCGGCCGTCACGACCACCTGCAAACGCCCGAGCAGTTCCACCTGATTGCCAAGCCGGCCGACTGCGTGTTGTGCGGCAGCTGCATCTCGGAGTGTCGCGAGCTTGCCTACGATGACGGCACGTACCTGCCGCCGGCCATGATGAACAAGGCCTACCGCTTCGAGCGCGACAGCCGCGACGGCAACCACGGCAAGCGCGTGTTGGCGGCGCTGGAGAACAACCTGTGGAAGTGCATCCATTGCCAGCAGTGCTCCACGAAATGCCCCAAGCACATCCCGGTTGCCGAAGAGATCAGCTACTTGCGTCGCCGAGCGCTATCGATGGGGCAGACGAAGTCCGAAGGCGCGCGTCATGCGTACAGCTTCTACAACGACGTGAGGCGCACGGGCATGCTCAACGAGACGATGCTTGCCCTGCGCACGGAGGGCATGGTGAAGACGGCCGTGAACCGCACGCCGTTTGCCATCCGCATGGTGGCCGCCGGCAAAATGAACCCGCTGCACATGCCGCGCCCGGTCAAGGGCATCGACGATGTGCGCCGCCTGTACGAGTTTGCGGCGAAGCAGCCGAAAGACAGCGATGAGAAGGAGGTGTCCCGTGGCTAAGCATCGCTACGCGTTTTTCCCGGGGTGCACGCTTGAAAGCGCCGCGGGCGAGCTGAAAATCGCCACGCTGAAAACGTGCGAGCGCCTAGGAATCGAGCTTGAGGAAATCGAGGGCTGGACGTGCTGCGGCGCGGCGCAAATCCAGGACATCGATGATTTTCTGGGCGTGGCCGTGAACGCACGCAACATCGCGCTGGCCGAGGCCGCCGGGTTCGACCGCATCTTAACCGTGTGCAACACGTGCACGCTTATGCTGCGCACGGCGAAAAAGCGCCTGGACGAGGACGCTGAGCTGCGCGCGAAAGTCAACGAGGCGCTTGCCGAAAGCGGCCTTGAGTACAAGGGCACGTGCGAGATCACGCACTACCTGTGGGTGCTGGTGGACGAGCGCGAGTACGGCCTGGAAGAGCTGCGCCGCCACGTGACAAACCCGCTTTCGAATTTGTCGGTGGCAAACTTCTACGGGTGCCACATTTTGATGCCGCCTGACGTGATGGGCTTTGAGAACCCGCGCAACCCGCGCTCTATGGAGATGCTGGCTGAAGCGCTGGGCGCGCGCAACGTGGATTTCGAGCAGCGCTTGGCTTGCTGCGGCTTCCACAGCATCTACCCGGCCGAGCGCGAGGCGCTGTTGTCAAACGGCACCAGCTGCCTGACGGCGAAAGATGCCGGCGCGGATTGCCTGGTCACGCCCTGCCCGCTGTGCCATATGGCCATAGACATGTGGCAGGCTGATGCGCAAAAGCAGTACGCGGCCGACATCACCATGCCCACGCTGCACCTGCCGCAGCTGGTGGGTCTGGCGCTGGGCTTTTCGGCTAAGGAAATGGCCGTGAACCGCCATATGGTCAACGCCACGAAAATGCTGTCGCAGAAGCTGGCGTCCTAGCATGGGCGCGCAAGGCTGCCTGGCGGCGGAGTCGGTGACCGTGGCCGTGCGCGAGGCCCGCCGTGGGGCTGTGGTTGCCGGCTGCGGCGGACATGCGGGCGAAAACACTTGCGGCGGCTATGCCGCCTACGGTATTGATCGGGCTGAGGCGCTTATCGACGAGCTGGCGTGCCATATGCGCGCAGCTGGGGAAATCGATGCAGCTGGCAAGGTGCGCACGGCAGATGCCGGGCTTGAGGGCTCGTACGTGCTTGAACAGAAGGCGAAGCTGGTGTGGATGGCCGGTGCGGATGCGGCGTACGTGGTGCCCTCGGGTCAGGATTGGGCGCACGATGCCTTAGGCGATGCCTGCGTGGTGCCAGGGGTGGTGTACTCCGACGATGAGCCGTTTTTGGAAGGCGAGGCGTGCGTGAGCGGGTACTTCCAGGCAGATGCCGACGGGCGTTGGGCGCGCGTGGAGTCCGGGCGTGCGCCGCTTGCTGGCACAAGCGTGGCGTGGCGCGCATCGCTGGAAGAGTTTCCCGAGGTCATGGCACAGCTTGAGGAGTGCATGGGCGTATCGGGGTACCGTCACGTCGCCGAGCAGGCGGCCTTGCAAGCGCTTGCGGGCGCATGATGCTTGCGGGCGTGAACATGATAGGATAACGGGAACATTACGAAGATGCCGCCGGCGCGTTTGCCGGCGGCTTTCCCGCGTTTGGGTGTAAGGTGCCTACCTTTGAAGAGGGAAAGGACATCAATGGGGAATCAGGTTGAGGGCGCCGCTGTGCCAAAGGCGACAACAAATACCCGTGCAGCTTTGTGCGCGATTATGGGTTTGGCCTGCATGTTCGGCGGCATTTGGCTGTCGGACGGGCAGCTTTTGGGGGCGAGCGCATCGGAGGTGGGCACGCTTGCCATGCGCGTGTGCACCTGCATCGTGTACTGCGCGTTTTTCCTGGTGGCGCGGCGGTTTTCCCAACGCGGCGATGGCGATGTGCGCTGGCTGTTCGGCGGTGCTGCCGTAGCGGGTCTGGCGCTTTTCGCCGTTGGTGCCGCGTTAAGCCTTCTTGTGCTGCCGGGGCTTGACCGCAACGGGGCCGCATGGTCGGTTGTGGGCGTGGCGGCGCTGTTCATGGTGAAGGTGGTGGGTGCCCCGGTGAGCGTGGGCTTGGTGTGCTTGTTCGCGCGTCTTGACGGCCGCGTGGTGGTGCGCTCCTGCACCCTTGGCATGCTGGGTGCGTTTGCCATCTATTCGCTGTTCGTGCAGCAAAGCGTGGCCGAGGTGCTTTCCGCGCGCGGGCTTGTGGCGGTGTCGGGCGCGCTGCTTGCCGCATCGCTTGTGCTGGCCATGGTTGGGTTCGGCGGCATGCCGGCGCGTCCGGCGCGCGGTGTGCGCACGCCGGTGGTAGACGTGCTGGCTGTGCCAGGCGTTGTGAAACGCCCCATCGGCAAAGTGGTCACGCCGGGGTTTGTCATCATGTTGGTGTTCTCGGCCATGATGCTTGGCTTTTTGCGCAACGGGTTCACCGGCGGCGATTATCATAACGACCCGGTGTCGTTTGCGGCGCTGGCGGGTTTGCTGGTGTTGGCGCTTGCATGGCGCGGCTTGCGTATCGAGCACGTGTTCTACGGTGCGCTTTTGTGCACGGCCGTGGGCATGTTGCTTGCGCCGTCGGTTGCGTGGTTGCTGCCGGGCCTTGAACAGGTCATGTGCGGGTTGGGCACGGCGCTGTTCGAGGTGGTGTCGTTTGCGCTGGTGGTGTGGGCGGCGCGCAACAGCGTTGAGGTGCTGGTGGCCGCGGCGGGCATGCGCCTGGCTGCAACGGTGGGCCACCTGCTGGGCACGGTTGTGGTGGCGGCGGGCATGGTTTTGGCGGCCACCCCGGCCGATGCGCTGTTCGCAAGCCAGCAGCTTATGGTGTTCGTGTACCTGGTGCTGCTGATGGTGCTGCTGAAGTTCCCGGGCCTGCAAGCCCCGTTTGCGGTGGCCAGCGATGCCTCGGAGTACAAGGAAGCCACGCCGGGTGCGTTCGCGCGAGAGCGCGGTGCCGCAAGCGGCGGCGGCGCGGAAGCGACCGGTAGCGGCGCGGATGTTGCTGCAGCGGTGGCCGGCGGCGCATCACGTGGCGCGGGTTTGCAGTCTGGCGGCGCCAACGGTGCGGCGCTAGCGGGCGGCGTTGCAGTGGCACCCCAAGCGGTTTCCGCAGGTGTGCCGGTGCCGCTTATGACGCCGGCAGCGGCTAGTGCGCCAGCTGCTCCTGTTGACCCGGTTTCCGTTCCGTGCGACACCATTGCGCGTACGTACCGCCTGACGGCGCGTGAGCGCGAGGTGCTCGGGCTTATCGCCCACGGCCGCAACATGCCGTTCATGGAGCAGGAGCTGGTCATTTCCCGCAACACGCTCAAAATGCACATCCGGCATATCTACACCAAGCTCGACGTGCACAGCAAGCAAGAGATCATCGACATGGTAGAGGCCCTTATCGCCCGCTAGCGTGTGCTTTACTGCGTGGTTTGCCGGGCCTAGCGCACCACGAGCACGTCGCAACGCAGGTTGCGCACCAGGTAGGTGCTTACCGATCCGAGCATGGCATATTGCAGCTTGCTTAAGCCGCGCGAGCCGCATACCACGGTGTCGGGGCGCCAGGGGCCAATAAGCCGGCTTGCAAGCGTTTGCTTCACCGGGCCTGCGGCAACGCGCACCTCGGCAGAGGGGATGCGCGCGTCCGCTCGTGCTTGCGCCAGCACGTCGGCAAGCTCTTCGCACAGCCGCAGCTGCACCGATTCACACAGCGCGTCGTGGTTCGCGGCGCTTGCATCAGCGGACAGCGCGTCGACAACGTGCCCAAACTGCAGTGCCGCGCCCTCGTCGGCCGCAATGCGCACGGCGCGCTTGGCTACGGTGTGCATGGTCTTTCCGCCGTCAAGCGCGGCGAAAACGCGTTTGCAAGAGTTTTCCATAGGTAGCTCCTTTTAGTGATGCGTGAAAAGCGAACGGCCGCTTTGGGCAGCGTTGCCGCCTGCGCAACACGGTGCGCAGGCGTTTTTCCTGCAATCATTTGTACCGCCCCATGTCAGCGGGCGAAACACACCTGATGGGTGTATTTCGGGGAGAGCGCTCGCGGCGGGCGGGCGGCTTGGCGTGCAAGGGGTATAATCCTGCAGGGAAAATTCGTCGCCCGCTTGGGGGCGAACACGTTGGCGCTACGCGGCGCTTGACGCGTCGCAAACACGGAAGGAACAGCGAAGAGCATGGACATCGCACAGGAATCGTTGCGCTTGCACGAGCAGTGGCAGGGCAAGCTGAACACCGTCCCGAAGATGGAGATCAAAACGCGTGAGGACCTGGCGCTGGCCTACACGCCCGGCGTTGCCGAGCCGTGCCGCAAGATTGCCGAGAACCCGGCAGACGCCTACAAATACACCATGAAGGCAAACACCGTGGCTGTTGTCTCCGACGGTTCTGCCGTGCTGGGCCTGGGCAACATCGGGCCTTTGGCCGCCATGCCCGTTATGGAGGGCAAGTGCGCGCTGTTCAAGGCGTTCGGCGGCGTGAACGCTGTGCCGCTGTGCCTGGACACGCAGGATGTTGACGAAATCGTGGAAACGGTCAAGCGCCTGGCCCCTAGCTTCGGCGGCATCAACTTGGAGGACATCTCCGCGCCGCGCTGCTTTGAGATTGAGCGCCGCCTGATCGACGAGCTGGACATCCCGGTGTTCCACGACGACCAGCACGGCACGGCTATCGTGGTGCTGTCGGGCGTTATCAACGCGCTGCGCCTGACGGGCAAGAAGAAGGAAGACTGCCGCGTGGTGGTAAACGGTGCTGGCTCGGCGGGCATCGCCATTGCCAAGCTGCTGCTGAATTATGGGTTCCGCAATCTTATCTTGTGCGATAAGTGCGGCATCATCAACTCGCGCTCCGAGGGCATCAACGAGGCCCAACGCGCCATGCTGGCCACCACGAACCTCAACGATGAGCAGGGCAACCTTGCCGACGCCATGCGCGGCGCCGACATCTTCGTGGGCGTTTCGGCCCCGGGTATCGTGTCGGCCGACATGGTGAAGTCCATGAACGAAGACGCCATCCTGTTCGCTATGGCCAACCCCACGCCCGAGATCTTCCCCGACGTGGCTCGCGCGGCCGGCGCGCGCGTGGTGGGCACGGGCCGCTCGGACTTCCCGAACCAAATCAACAACGTGGTGGCGTTCCCGGGCATTTTCAAGGGTGCCTTAGAGGCGCGCGCCACGCGCATCACCAAGCAGATGAAGCTTGCCGCCGCCGAGGCGCTGGCCGCACTGGTGTCCGACGACGAGCTGTGCGAGGACTTCATTATGCCCGAGCCGTTCGACCCGCGTGCGGTGGAAGTGGTTGCCGCCGCTGTTCGCAACGCCGTGCAGGAATAGCAACGTGACGCACATTCACAACACCGGCATCGTCAGCGAGGTGCCCACCGTGCGCGAGCCTCGGCAAACCGCGCCTGCGGGCACCCCTGCCGCGGCCCCCGCGCCCGCCGCCCCTGCGCAAGAGCAGGTGCCCGAGCGCGGCGTGTTCATCACGTTCGAAGGCGGCGACGGCGCGGGCAAAACCACGCACATCCGCTTTTTGGCCAACGCGCTTACCGCCATGGGGCGCGAGGTTGTGTGTCTGCGCGAGCCGGGCGGCACCGATGTGGGCGAACAGCTGCGCGGCGTGGTGCTCAGCCCGGCCAACGGTAGCATGTGCGACGCGTCCGAGCTGCTTATTTACGAAGCGGCCCGCGCGCAGCTTGTCAGCGAGGTTATCGTGCCGGCGCTTTCGCGCGGCGCCGTGGTGCTGTGCGACCGCTTCACCGATTCCACGGTGGCGTACCAAGGTTATGGTCGCGGGCTTGACCGCGCGTTCGTGGACGCGGCCAACGCGTTTGCATGCCAGGGGCTTGTGCCCGACCGCACCATTTTGCTGGTTGCCGGTGGCACCACGGCCGAGGGCCTGGCGCGTGCCACGCGCCGTGCGGGTGCCGACCGCATGGAGCGTGCGGGGGAAGATTTCCACGCACGCGTGAACGCGGCGTTTCTGGACATCGCCCGTCGCGACCCTGCGCGCGTGCGCATGGTGCAATCCTCAGGCCGCAAATCCCATACTGCCGTGCAGGTGTTTGCCCAGCTGGCAGACTTGTTCCCGTGGATGGGCGAATTCGTTCGGCAAAACGAGGCGTATTTCGAGCGCCTAGACGTGCAGCGCGCGCACGAGGGCCGCGTGGACTATCGCGACGACGTGCGTCCGGCCGCGGCGCACGCCGCCGACGCAGATGGAAAGCAGTAGGCGTGTATGGCCGATGCGTTCGAAAACATATTGGGACAGCCCTATGTGCGCGAGTTTTTGCGTGCAACGGTGTCGTCGGGCCGTGTGAGCCACGCCTACCTGTTCTGCGGGCCGGCGGGCTCGAACAAAACGTTGGCTGCGTATGCGTTTGCCCAGGGCATTTTGTGCCCGAAGGGGCCGAAAGGCCCGCGCGGCGGCAGCTGCGGCGCCTGCGATTGCTGCGGGCGCATCATGCGGCGCAAGCACCCCGATGTTCGCTATTTTGCGCCGGAAGGCGCGGCGGGCTACCTGGTTGAGCAGGTGCGTTCCATTGTGGCGGACACGTCGCTGGCGCCTATTCAGGCTCAACGTAAGGTGTACATCCTTGACCGCGTCGATTTGCTGGGCGTGCAGGCGGCCAATGCGTTCTTGAAAACGCTGGAGGAACCGCCGTCCGACGTGGTGCTCATATTGCTGGCGCGCACGCGCGAAAGCGTGCTGCCCACCATTGTGTCGCGTTGCCAGGTGGTGCCGTTTCGCACCATCCCGGTTTCGGAGGCGGCGGGCATCGTGGTGCAGAACTCCGGCGCTAGCGCGCAGCAGGCACGCGTTGCCCTGCAGGCCTGCGACGGCTCGCTTACCCGCGCCGTGGAGTTTTTGAAGTCCAACGAGCGTTTGGAATTTCGCGCCCGCGTGCTTGAGGTGCTCGGCCTGCTTCGCCGCGCCGACGATTGGGACGTCATTGGGTTTGCCGCTGATTTGGTTGTTCGCGTGAAGCTGCCGCTTGACAGCGTGCGCGCCGAGCAAGAGCAGGAACTGGCCGAAAACGCGGATTTTCTTGCAAAGTCGGCCATTCGCCAAATTGAAGCGCGCAACAAGCGCCAGCTTACGGCCAAAACGCTCGAGTCGCTGCGCCAGCTTACCGGTATCACACGCTCGTGGCTGCGCGACGTGATGGCAACCGCCTCCGGCGCGCCTGACGTGGTGGTAAACGAAGATGCGCGCGATGCCGTTGAAGCGGCTGCCGCGCAAACCGATGCAGCGCGCGCTGCCGCGGCAATTGCCGCTGTGCGCCGTTGCGACGCGGCCATCTCGTATAATGTATCTCCTGAGACTTGCATCGACGCGATGCTGTTCGAGATTCGCGACATACTGTACGGCCAAAGCCTGCCGAACGCGGCGGCGCGGCTGTATCGACGATAGAGAGAAGGAGCGCCATGGTTCGCATAGCGCCTGTCAATTTGCCCTACAACCCCAAAACGCTGTGGTTTGATGCGGGCGAGCTTGAAATTGCCTGCGGCGACGATGTGGTGGTGGAAACCGCACGCGGCACCGAGTTCGGCCACGTGGCCAACGCCGTGTTCGAGGCCACGCCCGAGCAGGTGAAGAAGCTGAAAAGCCCACTGAAGCCGGTGGTTCGCGTTGCTGACGACGAAGACCGCGCCCGCGCCGCCGAGCTTCAGGAGAAGGCGGCAGCGGCCCTGCCTGTGTTCAAGGAGCTGGCGGCAAAGGCATCCGACGAAATGCGCCCGGTGTCGGTGGAGTACCTGTTCGACGGCGATAAGGCCGTGTTCTACTTCGAATCGGAAAACCGCGTGGACTTCCGCGAGCTGGTGCGCACGCTCTCGTCGCGTCTGCATGTGCGCGTGGACATGCGCCAGATCGGCGTGCGCGACGAGGCGCGCATGGTGGGCGGCCTGGGGCATTGCGGCCAAGAGCTGTGCTGCAAGCGCCTAGGCGGCGAGTTCTGCCCCGTGTCCATCCGCATGGCAAAAGAGCAGGACCTGTCGCTGAACCCGCAGAAAATCTCGGGCGTGTGCGGCAGGCTGATGTGCTGCTTGCGTTACGAATACGATGCATATAAAGATTTCAAGAGCCGTGCGCCCAAGAAAAATGCCATGATTGAAACGCCTGACGGCGAGGCGAAAGTGGTTGACCTGGACGTGCCGCGCGAAGTGGTGTCACTGCGCATTGAGGGCGAAAAGCCGGTGCGCGTGCCGCTGGCCGATTTCGATGCGCCTGAAGAGGGAACCCGCCCCAAGTGCGTGGGTTGCGAAGCGTGGGAGCGTGCGAACACCGCGCAGGCAACCGACGTGTTCGGGGCTGCGGCAAGTCTGGCCACCCCGCAGCTGTCGGGCAAAGATCAGCTGGCCGACCGCGGCTCGGTGCGCCACGTGCCCGCAAGCGGGAAGAAGCAGCGTGCCGAACAGGCCGGCGAAGGCCGCGGCAAAGGTGCCTCGCGCCGCAACCGCGGGCGCGGCAAAGACCAGCAGCGTGAGCGCGAGCAGCAAGCCGCGCAGGCAGCGCCTACGCGCAAGCCGCGTCGCCGCCGTTCCACAAAGGTGACAGGCGGCGGTGCCGAGGCGCAGGCTGAGCACCAGACGCCGCGCGCGCAAGCGCAGGTCGGCGAAGGCAAGCAGGCGCAGCAAGGCGGAAAGGGCAAGGAAGGCCAAGGCGGCAAGCGCCGCGGCGGCATGCAGCCCACAAAGCGCCGCGGGCAAGGCGGCAAGGGCGGTGGCAACGGCCAGAAAGACGCCCGCACTTCCGAGCAGCGCGCAGGTGGTAAAGCCGGCGGCAAGCAGGAGCAAAAACAGCAGCGCAAGCCCGCCGAACAGGGCAAACCGCGCGTTCGTCCCGGCCAGAAGTCCTCGGGGCTTGCGCAGGGCAGGCAAGCAGGCATGTCCGGTCAGCGCCCGCCGCGCAACGAGCAAGCTCACGGCGCTGAGCAGCCTGGTGGCCAGCATCGCCGCGCGCGCCGTCGCAGCCACAAGGCTAACGGCGCAGGTGAGGCCGGCCAGGCGCCGCAGCAGAACAGCTAACGTTGAGTTTTTTCGCGCCCCGGCGGTACGTGCCGGGGCGCACTTACAAGGAGGCGTGCATTACACGTGAGAAACGAATACGAGTTGCTGACCGACCTGTACCAGCTCACCATGGCGCAAGGCTATTGGGAAACGGGTCAAGGCGCCACGCAGGCGTGCTTCCACGCGTACTTCCGCGATTATCCGTTCCGCGGCGGTTATGCCGTTGCGTGCGGGTTCGACCAGCTAGCTGAGCTTATCGAAGACTTCGCGTTTACCAGCGACGACATCGCGTACCTGGCAAGTCTTGACGCGCCTGGCGGCGGCAAGCTGTTCCGTCCGGAATTTTTGGAGTACTTGCGCACGTTTAAGCTGCGTGTCGACATCGACGCCGTGGTGGAGGGCACCATCGTGTTCCCGCACGAGCCGCTTGTGCGCGTGACGGGCCCCATCATGGACTGCCAGCTTGTTGAAACGGCGCTGCTGAACTGCGTGAACTTTCAAACGCTTATCGCTACGAAAGCCGCGCGCGTATGCTTGGCGGCCCATGGCGCGCCGGTTGCCGAGTTCGGCCTGCGCCGCGCACAGGGTGCCGGCGGCGGCCTGTGGGCAAGCCGCGCTGCAGTGGTGGGCGGCTGCGCTTCCACCTCAAACGTGCTGGCGGGCAAGCGCTATGGCTTGCCGGTGTCGGGCACGCACGCGCACTCGTGGGTGATGTCGTTTCCCGATGAGCTTACGGCGTTTCGTGCGTATGCGCAGGAATTCCCGCACAACTGCGTGCTGTTGGTAGACACCTACAACGTTGAGCAGGGCATTCGCAACGCCATTACCGTGGGGCTTGAAATGCGAACGCGCGGGCAGCGCCTGGCGGGCATCCGCATCGACTCGGGCGACCTTGCGTGGCTGGCGAAGATGGCACGCCGCATGCTTGACGAGGCCGGGCTTGACGATTGCGGCATCGTGCTGTCAAACGACCTGGACGAGTACACCATCCAGTCCATCTTGGACGAAGGCGCTCCCGTTACCAGCTGGGGCGTGGGCACGAAGCTTGCGTGCGCGTTCGACCAGCCCACGCTTGGCGGCGTGTACAAGCTTTCCGCCACGCGCGCGCCGGGGCAGGATGCCTGGACGGACCGCCTGAAAATCAGCGAATCGGCGGCGAAGCTTACCGTGCCGGGCGTGCTTGACGTGCGGCGCTACTATAACGAAGACGGTCGCATTGCCGGCGACATGGTGTTCGACGTGAACACAGGTGTGAGCGGCCGCGAGGTTATCGTGGACCCGCTTGACAGCCTTCGCCAGAAAAACCTGTCGGGCAAGCGCTTCGAAACGCTGCTTGCACCGCTTGCGCGTGGCGGGCGCGTGGTGCTTGACGCGCAGCACCGAGACGCCATGGAGGCGCAGCGCCGGTGCCGCGAGGGGCTGGCGTGCTTGGACGAAAGCCAAAAGCGCATGTTGAACCCGCATACGTACCCCGTGGGTTTGGAGTATGGTCTTTGTGAGCGCCGCCGGGCGCTTGTTGGCAAGCTGCGCGGTATCGCGTAGGGTGTAGGTCAAGAATCACCGCCGCGCAGCGCGCGAGCGTATCGATAGGGGGGCACATGATCAGAATCATCACCGATTCCGTATCATCCATAACGCCGGAGATGGCGCAGAAGCTGAACATCCAGGTGGTTACGCTGTACGTGAACCGCGATGGCGTGGAATACGAAGACGCCACCATGGACTTAGACGCGTTCTACGCCGATATTTACGACATGATCGACGATATTCCCACGTCAAGCCAGCCTTCTCAACAGCTGCTGGAAGATGTGTTCGAGGATGCCGCGCGCGCGGGCGATTCGGTGTGCGGCATTTTCATTTCCACGGGCTTGTCGGGCGCCTATGACGGTGCGCTACGCGCTATCAGGGCCGTTGCCGCGCGCAACATCGACTTTCAGTGGGAGCTTGTGGATTCGCAGTCGTGCGGTTTCGACGAGGCGTTTCCCGTGCTTGAGGCCGTGGCGGCGCGCGATGCCGGCGAAGACTTGCGCGGCGTGGCGCAGGCGGCGCTTGACGCCATCGGCCGCACGCGCTTTCTGTTCACGCCCGAAACGCTTACGTTTTTGCAGAAAGGCGGGCGCATCGGCGGCGCGGCGGCGCTTTTGGGCAACCTCATTCAGCTGGCCCCGGTGCTTACCGTGTGCGACGGCTCCCCGATAACGTACGCAAAGGTGCGCACGCGCAAAAAGGCTCTCGATAAGATGGTGGCGGCGTTGAAGGCCGACATCGAAGAGCACGGCTTGCGCGACATTGTGGTGCACTACATCGGCGACAAAACGCCGGCGGTGAAATGGGCGCACGACGTTATCGAGCCCATGCTTGGCCGCAAGGTCAGCGTGCTGCCGGTAAGCCCGGTGGTGGGGCTGCACGTGGGGCCGGCTGTGGGTATCGCGTATGAGTGCGCGCATGCCATCACCGGCAAGCTTACGAAACCTTCCGCAGGTTTGGCCTGCGCTTCATAAAACCAATGCGGGAAAAGCCGCGGCCGCATGGCGCGGCTTGAACGAGAGGAGATGCATGGACGCGCATCCAAAGTGCAATTTAATTATCGATTCGTGCTGCGATTTGCCTTACGAAGTGGTCAATCGCGAAGGCGTGCAGCTGCTGGAGTTTCCGTACGTAGACGAACAGGGCGAACACGCCGACGACTTTTACCGTTCGGTCACGCCGCATGATTTTTACGAGGGCATGCGCGGCGGCTCGAAGCCGTCTACGGCGCAGGTGCCCATCACGAAGTTTCAGGAAGTGTTCGGGCAAGCTGTGGAAAGCGGCGTTCCCACGGTGTATTTAAGCTTTACCAGCGGGCTTTCCGGCAGCTTCAACACGGCGTGCATCGTGCGCGACCAGTTGTTGGCCGAGCATCCCGATGCCGAGCTGTACGTGGTTGACACGTATTTGGCATCGATAGCCGAGGCGTTGCTGGTGTACGAGGCGCTCAAGCAGCGCGACGGCGGCATGACGGCGCGCGAGCTGGCGGCCTGGGCCGAAGAGGCGCGCTATTTCGTGGACGCCGAGTTTATGGTTGACGATTTGGAATCGCTGCGCCGCGGCGGACGTATCCCCAGTTCGGTGGCGTATGCCGGCGCGAAGTTGGATGTGAAGCCGCTGCTGAACATCAACATCGACGGCAAGCTGGCGCTTACAGGCGTGGCACGCGGGCGCAAGAAGGGCATCAAGCAGCTGGCCGAGTACTGCACAAGTCGCATGACCGACCATGTGCCGGGGCGTTGCGTGGTCATCGGCAACGCAGATTGCCCGAAGGACGCGGCGCGCTTGAAGGAGCTTCTGGCGAAAACCGACGACAACCTGCTGTTTTTGGAAAGCAGCATCGGGCCGGTTATCGGCAGCCACGTGGGGCCGGGTATGCTGGCCGTGGTGTTTTGGGGCGGCGATAAGCGCGAGGACCTTTCGGTGGCCGACCGCATCGCCCGCAAAATCAAGAAGGAAGGGTAAAGCCCATGACGAAGGCTTTCGTATATGCAGGTCATCCTACGGTTGGCAACATGGTGTCCGACCGTTTGTGCGCGGCGGGTTGGCATCGCGTTACCGATGCGGGTGCGGCCGATGCGGTTATCACGTACTTCACCGTGCAAAGCGCCCTTGAGGATGCGTATTTTGGCGATAACGGCATTGTGCAGGGTGCGCGAAAGGGCACGCTGCTCATCGATTTGTCGTGCACAACGCCAACGTTTGCGCGCGAGCTGAACGCCATGGCGTGCGTTGACGATTTGGTGGCCGTTGAAGCGCCGCTGGTGGTGCAGGACGTGTCGCTGCCCGACGCGTTCGCCGCACGTGAGAACCTGGGGTGCTTTGTAGGCGGCGAAGAGGATTGCATCGAGCGCGCTCGCGAGGTGCTTGACCTGCTGGTTGCCCGCGTCACCGATGCTGGCGGCCCGGGGTCTGCCCAGCTGGCGCGTGCGGCGTATAGCTTGCAGGCTGTGTCGCACCTTATCTCTGCCGTTGAGGCCGACGCGCTGTACCATGCGGTGCGCACGTCGTCGGATATGGGCGAGATTGCCGGTGCGCGCGCCGGTGCGCTCACGCCAGCTGGCGACGAGCTGCTGTCCGCGGTAACCGATGGCCGCTTCGATGGCACGTACACGGTCGAGATGTTCATGGCTGAGATTACGGCGGCGCTTACCACGGCCGACGATGCGGACCTGATTTTGCCGCAGGCCGAGGCCGCGCAGCGTTTGCTTGAGCTGCTGGCCATTATCGGCGGTTCCGACAAGTCGCCGGCAGCGCTTGCGTTGGTCTATCGCGAAGAGGAAGCGTGCGCGAAGGAAGGCTTGGACTGGTCTCGTGCCGAACAGGCATATGGCGATCATCATCATGACCACGATGACGACGATGATGCTGATTATGGCGACGATTTCGGTGAGGCGGGGTACATCGAAGACGATGGCATGACCGGCGCATGGCCAGCTTATAACTAATTCCGTTTTGCCTACGGCAAAACGGAGCTGCTCGACGTTGCGGGGCCTTGTGGCACGCCGTCTTGCCGTTCAGCTTCACGGGCATGGCCCAAAGGCCAATGCCCGCTCGCTTCGCGGCAATATGACACACCACAAGGCCCCTCACTGACTTTGATGCTACCTATGAGGTTTTTGGCTATGGAATTCGAATCTGAATTGGCTTCTTGCCATTTGTGCCCCCGGGCGTGCGGTGTGAATCGCGCGGCGGGGGCGCGTGGCGTATGCGGGGCGGGTGCCGGGCTGATGGTGGCGCGCGCGGCGTTGCATATGTGGGAGGAACCGCCCATTAGCGGCCAACGCGGCAGCGGCACCATCTTCTTTTCGCATTGCCCGCTTGGGTGCGTGTATTGCCAAAACCAGGTGATTGCCGCAGGCAAGGCGGGCGTTAAGGTAACGGTGGGACGCGTGGCCGACATGTGCTTGGACCTGCAGAAGCAAGGCGCGCTCAACGTGAATTTCGTCACGCCAACGCATTATGCGCCGCAGGCTCGCGCGGCTGTTTCGCTTGCACGCGCACGCGGGTTGGTGCTGCCGGTTGTGTGGAACACGTCGGGGTATGAGACGGTGCAGGCTGTGCGCGATAACGCAGGCACGGTTGATGTGTACCTCACAGATTTCAAATATATGTCTTCTGACCTGGCAAAACGATATTCCGCTGCTCCTGATTACCCACAGGTTGCGCTTGCGGCGCTTGACGAGATGGTGCGCTGCACGGGCGACGCGCAGGGCGATGAGGTTGACGGTATGCCGCGTTTGACGCGCGGCGTGGTGGTGCGCCATTTGATGCTGCCTGGCGCGCTTGAGGATTCAAAGCGTGTGGTACGCACCGTATGGGAGCGCTACGGCACGTCGGTGTTGTTGTCGCTGATGAACCAGTACACGCCGGTTTTGGCGGATGCGGCGGCGCAGGGCAATGCGTGGGCGCAAAAACAGTTGGCCCGCTGCCCTGAGGTTGCGCAGCGCGTGCCGGATGACGAATACGAGGCGTTGCTGGATTACGCTGACTCCCTGGGCATTGAGGATTACTTCTGGCAACAAGGCGGAGCGGCGAAGGAAAGCTTTATTCCCGCGTTCGATTTGACGGGCGTTCAATAACGGCTGCGTGATGCGCGGCAGGAGGCTGCGACTTGCTTGCGCGATGAAACAAATGTTCTTGACAACGAACACGCGTACGTATTATAGTAATGCAACCAAGTTTCGTACAAGTGTTTGCGGGAAGGAACGCCATGGACGTTGCAGAAAAGCTCACCATCCTTGCCGATGCGGCTAAATATGACGTTGCCTGCACGTCGTCCGGCATATCCCGCGCGTCGAAAAAAGGTGAGCTCGGCAACGCCATGGGCGCGGGCTGCTGTCATAGTTTCACGCCTGATGGCAGGTGTATATCGCTGTTGAAAGTGCTCATGACAAACGTGTGCGTGTACGATTGCGCCTACTGCGTCAACCGTTGCAGCAACGAGGTGCCTCGCACTGCTTTCACGCCCGAAGAATTAGCTGACCTGACCATCGGGTTTTACCGTCGCAATTACATAGAGGGCTTGTTTTTAAGCTCGGGCGTCATTCGCACGCCTGATTACACAACAGAGCTGATGATTCGCGCCTTAAGGCTGTTGCGTGAAGAGCATCGGTTCAGGGGGTACATTCATGCAAAAGCGGTTCCGGGCACTTCGCCCGAACTTATTGATGAGTTGGGGCATCTTGCCGACCGCATGAGCGTAAACCTGGAATTGCCGAGCCAAAAAAGCCTGCAGCTGCTGTGCCCGCAAAAGAACAAGCAACGCATCATCCAGCCTATGCGTCAAATCCGCGACAATATGGCGCAAGACGCGGAAACGCACGGGCAAACGCGCCGTAAAACCACGTATCTGCCGTCAACGCAGCCAAAGCATCGCAGAAGGGCGTTCGTGCCTGCGGGGCAGTCAACGCAAATGATCATCGGCGCTACGCCAGAGTCGGATTTTCAGATTCTGAATCTTTCGCAAGCGCTCTATAAAAGCATGGGGCTCAAGCGCGTGTTTTTTAGCGCGTATCTGCCGGTAAGCTCAGATGCGCGTCTTCCCCAGAACACGGCGGTGCAGCTTAATCGGGAGCATAGGCTGTACCAGGCAGATTGGCTGCTGCGCTTTTACAAATTCGATGTGTCGGAAATCATAGGTGCGGACAACCCGAACCTTGCCACCGACGTTGACCCGAAGGCTGCGTGGGCGCTTAATCATTTAGATGTGTTTCCCGTTGAGGTGAATACAGCGCCGCTGGAAGTACTGCTGCGCGTGCCGGGAATTGGTCCGCGTGGCGCGCGTTTGATTGTTCGTGCGCGAAAAACATCGTGCTTGCGTGAAGCGGAGCTGCGCAAGCTTGGCATCGCGTATAAGCGTGCGCGCTACTTCATTACCTGCAACGGGAAGTATCAAGGCCGTGGGGTTGAGTTTAGCCCTGAGGCTTTGCGCGCTCAGCTTGCCGCGCCAATTGACGGGGGCAAGCACGGTGCCCGTGCCGGGAGGGTATTACCGGGACAAATGAGCCTGTTCGGGCAAGAAGTGGGCAGGGCAAGCATTGGCAGGGGCGATAAAGCATCCTTGCCGTCTTCGCAGCAGAACGTGCAGCTTCCCGGTGCACAGGCGGGGCTTGCAAGTGATCAGGCTGCAAGTGCCGCTTCTTCTGCTGACGGGCTGTTTGGATGGCAACATGCGCTGCAGGGTCGTCAGAAGGTGCTCGCATGAGGGCCGCTGCCGAGCCATTGAACAACGTTGCCTACGTGTACGATGGCACCACCGAAGGGCTGCTTAGCGCGGTATTCCAAACGTATGCGTTGCACGAGCAGCCGCAAGACATGCTGCGCGAGGATATGCTGCAACCGCGGTTGGGGCAAAGCATCCGGTTTGTCGAAACCGACGCAGCGCTTGCGCAGCGCGTGAAAGTGGGCATCTGCAAGCGTGCGGGTCGTTCGGCATGGGAGGCGGTGCTGCACGCTTCGCTTTCGGATGACCCTCAGGCGCCAATGGCGGGATATCGTTTCGTGCGCTACGTGATGGCGCGTCCGGCGGCAAGCAATCGCGGGTTGGTGCACAACCTTGCGCATCCCATTGCCGGTCCCGTTGCAAAGCTCAGCCGCTCGGTCATGAACGAGCGGCACCTTATGCAGCAATTTTTGCGGTTCGAGCACTTTGAAAACGATATATGGTTTGCGCAATGCAACCCAAAAGCAAATGTGGTTCCGCTGTTGATGGATTGGTTTTCGGGACGGTTTAACAACCAGCGGTTCGTCATCTACGACGAGGTGCACCACGTGGCAGGCATCTACGATGGTTCGGGCTGGTGTCTTGCCCGTACAGACGAGGTGCATCTTCCGTTGCACGCTGAGGATGAACAGCTTATGCAAAAGGCGTGGAAGGGGTTTTATGATGCGGTAGCCATACCGGCGCGGTATCACCCTGAGCTGTGGCGTCATTTCATGCCGAAGCGCTTCTGGAAGAACATCCTTGAAGTGCGCGACGAAGCGCTCGGTGCTGGGGTGGGGGCAGGGGAGCTTCCGCCGGTGTCGTTGGCGCAGGCGTCAAGTGGGCAGCGCGACAAGCTTGCAGGTGCCAAATTTGCAAACGGTGTTGATGCGCGCTAATGGCACCTGAGTTCGAGTTCGGGCGTTGATGATTCGCCTTAAGACGCGCGATTTGCATCTTGAGGTAACGTGCGTGCAAGAGGTTACGCAAGAAAGCTTAGCGCAACCGATTGCACGGAAATTCGCATGGTGGCGCTACATGGTACGGGTTGCATTGCCGGGATCTATGGACATGCTTTGGAAACGCTCTGCCATGTAGTCGTTATCGAAATGGTCGTCAATGAACTGCGAAATGGCGTTATCAGGTTGGATGCCCGCTTCGCGCTGATACCAGCGGTCAAGCGACATCAACGTCATGGCGCAGTCAACAATCATGATGGCGGCGCAAATGGCGGTAAGGCTATAGCGCCAATTCCAAGGGATGCGGTTTACCAGTTTCAGCATCCAAGGCAGGCACAGTTTCACCCAGAACATGCCCAGCACGCCCCACATGGCCATGAACATGCCGTTGGTGCGCCCGTCAATGGAAAGGAAGGTCCCCGTGTAATCCCAGGCCACAATGCCGAAAGCAAATTGCATGAACCAGCTTACGGCAAACTCAAACGCTCCGCCGATAACCGCGCTTACCAAAAAAACCACAATAAGCGGCGCTTTATGGAAACGGTTCAGCGCCATGGTCATAAGCATAGCGCCCACACCGTAAATGGGCGAAAACGGGCCGAACAGCAGGCCTGCGCGGTCTTGGTACACGCCGGGCTCAACTACCAGCACGTGGTAAATCGTTTCTATGATCAAGCCAAGCACGCTGCACACTACGAAAATCCAGAATAGGTTGAAGAAGTTCAGTGTGATGTAGCCCTTGCCGGTGGGGTCAAGCCCCAGCGTGCCTTCTTCAGCCTGCTCGCGGGTTTCCATGTCGCGCAGCTTGCGGCGCAGCTCGCGTTCGCCCGCAAGGGCGGGGTCTAGGTAAGACTGCATGACAATCAGGAACACGGCAACGACGGCATGGGGGATAACGTTCGCGCCCAGGCCGCTGAGCATGATGGAGCACACGATGATGGCGGCCAGGATGAATATCATGGCCTCGGTACCTTGCGCCGCATGCTTGCGCTTGTTGCGAAGCAAGCGAATGCCGAATGTTGCAAACATGGCGGCAAGTGCTGTGTACAGCACCATCTCAACGATATAAATGGTTACCGTGGCGGTGCTGGCCTTGATGTCGAGGTTCCCGGATGTGAATTGCAGCACCATCGAAACGATGGTGATTGTTAAAAGCGCAGCCGTTGCACCACCGGCAACCAGGCACAGCACCCCGAATACCTTCACGGCTAGGGGCAAACGCTTGCGGTCAATAGCATCGCGATCGGCACGAAACCGCTTTTTCGCGTGCGAATTGTTGTTTGAAGTGCTGGTGTTGCTGTTCGTAGTCATAAGACCCCTTGTGCAAGTGCGGCGTCCTGGCGGGCCAGGGACGTTTGTGTGTCTGAAACAGTATACCGTGGTCAGATGGTTTGCGCCTATAAGGGCAGAAAACGCTTTGATGACGAGGAAATGGAGCATCAGTAACGCGTTTGCGCGCCGTCGAAGGCACCCTGAATCCTCTTTGAACAGCTTCTCTGTCAAGTTAGGGGCGGCACGCTTGAGGGCAGCTTGCTTTGGAGATTCCTGGGTCTGGAGCAAATTAGTGCTTTGAGATGCAGCGGTGTTGGCGTACAATAACCAGACACGTTTTCCGTGCCGGCATGACGCAACGGTAGCGTAGCAGTTTTGTAAACTGCCTGTTGCAGGTTCGAATCCTGTTGCCGGCTCCATAGTAAGCAAAGGGCCGTCGCAGCTGCGACGGCCCTTTTGACGTTTGCAGTGCTGAGTCCTGCCTAATGAGTCGGAGGGTGCCGGGCTTCGTTGGCTCGTTTGCGAGTCAGATAATAGTTCTCGCAAAAGTCCACGCGTCAAAGCGATCCGGTTGGATTGGCTTATTTCAAAAGCTCATGAGTCAAAATAGTCCGGTATCTTTTAGTCGGCACCAGCTGCTTACAGGTGTCTCGCTTTGCCATAATGGCGTCGGAGATAAGCGAGGCCACGAAATACGCAATGCTGCTACATTTTTTTCGTTCGCGCTTTCTCGGATGCAGATTTTGCTCGTAATGAGAAACGTTTTCGTGTCCCGATGCACATTTGCTGGGGAGTGGGGAAGTTTTGGCCTGAGCTCTGACTAAAACACCAAGTGATGTTGCAGAAAAGTACGGTAGTGAGATTCTAGTTCCGAAAAAGAACGGTTGCTGGTGCAAATTTTCGGGGGGGGGGACCGGAGGTTCTCATTCCCCTCAAAACCTGCATCGGCGCCGCGTAACTGACGAGCTTGTATTGGCAACACACAATTGGCGGGCTTGTATCAGCGTTGCAACGTCATCGAGCTTGCGTCAACGTCGTATAGCTGGCGAACTTGCGTTGTGGCTGCAAAGCCGTCAGAATCAGCATCGATACGTTCGTTCAGCTTTGCGGTGTGCTCGTATGCTCTTGCTCTCGCCCGCCACCTGGCGCAACGGTGCGCGGCGTGCCCTGCTGCAGCAACTTATGAGCACCTTGCCCCTAGCTTTCCCACTTGCCAAATGTTGCGCTTGGCTGCTTTGCAGCTGTGCTTGGCACATAATTTCTGGACTCGTTTTACTCAAGCTTGCGAAAGTCGCTGTAACAGACGACTTTCTCCATAGGGCGATTTGACGCTCGCGTGCCTCGTAATATTTTGCAACAGAATGAGGATTGCGGCTTTTTGCCGATGCTCGCAAGGGGCTTTGACGTTGCAGCACAATGCGAATTTGCTCTGCAGCATGCGCGTATGAGCGGAATTCAAGCACCTGCGCGGTGGATAAGCTGATATGCGTCGCAACATTGATGGTGGCCATTTGGTTTCGCCGAGCGGCGTCTTTCGCAAGTCCTTTGCGCGACGCGTGAACGGAATCGGCGTCGAAATCGACCAGCACGCTTCGGCGAGCGCCATCGCGGCCACGTGCGGAAATGGTCAAGTCGGGAATGCGCGTGACGAAGCGTCGACTTCCCGAATCGTTTCCGTCGAACAATCGTATGGGCTGGTTGAGCCGAATTTCCCCAAGCCCGAAGCCCCCGAAGTGCACGGGCAGACCGAACCCCATGGCCAAGGCAGACTCCATGGGCGACCGTGCGTTGTCGCGCACGTAAGCCAAAGCTCTCCGTGCTTTGGCACTCCCACAAAATCCCGGAACTGTGTCAAGAAAGCGTGCTAATGATGCTGCGGACGTCAAAGGCTTGTCTTTGCCCTCGCGATGCGAGATCCCGCCAAGCGCCGTCTCGTCGATTCTGTACGCCGAGCATAATGCGTGGCCAATGTATATGGTCTCTTCGATGCTCAACACGGCGGTTCGATGCACTTTTTTGGGTTAATGAGAATTCTGGCGAACCCGTGTTAGCGTTGCAAAGTCGTTGCGCCCATGCTGCCGGAGGACGGAAATATCGCGCACATTACGTGTTTTGGCGCGGTGGCGTTTTGTGGAGGGCGTGTGCATAACGTTTGTGCAAACCCGTCAGTTCGGTGCATCTGTGCCGTGCAAAAGCAACAAATGGGTGCACGTGCAGGACAAACACGCGTCTGACCGCTATAATCCTACAAGTTTGAAACGTTCCGCCTACAGCATGAACCCGTAACGCAACACCAACGCGCGGGACGTTCCCTCAAGTCCTGCGCACGTGCGGGCGGGGGGTGGCGCCAAAGGGGCGCGTAGGCTGGCCGCGAAGCGAGTGCGGCCCGTAAAAGGAGCAAAGGTGCTAGATCAGTTCTTCTCGCAGGTCTCGTTTGTTGACATATTCAACTTCTGCGTGTTTCTTGCGTTCACCATCTGCTACACGTATCAGCTGTATTACGTGTTCGTGGTGCTTACTCGCAAGCCTAAGCAGCTGGTGGCGAAAAAGAACCACAAGTTCGCGGTGGTTATTAGCGCGCGCAACGAAAGCGCGGTCATCGGGCAGCTCATCCACTCCATTAAGGTGCAGAACTACCCCAGCGAGCTTATCGACGTGTTCGTAATTGCCGACAACTGCACGGATAACACGGCCGATGTGGCCCGCGAGGCCGGCGCCACCGTGTTCCCGCGCTTCAACACCGAGCAGGTAGGCAAGGGCTATGCGCTCGACTACGGCTTCAACGTGATTTTGAGCCAGTACGCCGACCGTGGCTACGAGGCCTATTTCGTGTTCGACGCCGACAACGTGCTTGACGTGAACTACTTCCGCGAAATGAACAAGACGTTTGACAACGGCGCGGTGGCTTCCACCAGTTACCGCAACTCCAAGAACTACGACAGCAACTGGATTTCCGCGGGCTACGCCGTGTGGTTCCTGCGCGAGGCAAAATTCCTGAACCAGGCACGTCTGACGCTGAACACCAGCTGCGCCATCTCGGGCACGGGCTTCTACATTTCCGCAAAGGTCATCGAGCGCAACGGTGGCTGGAAATGGCACTTGCTTACTGAGGACATCGAGTTCTCGGCGAACTCCATCTTGGAAGGCGAGCGCATCAGCTACACGCCCACGGCAATCCTCTACGACGAGCAGCCCGTTACGTTCCGCGACTCGTGGAATCAGCGTTTCCGCTGGGCAAAGGGCTTTTACCAGGTGTTTTGGCACTACGGAGCCCGCTTGGCGAAAGGCATTGCCACCAACCCGAAGGGTAGCCGCTTTGCGTGCTACGACATGCTCATGACCATTGCCCCGGGCATGCTGCTGACTATCATCAGCGTGACGTTCAACGCCATTATCATTGCGTTGGCCGCGGCGGGCGTCATGTCTACCGGCGTGATGGTGGCGTCTTCGCTGTCGTCTATCTTCTTCTGCCTGATGAACTACATGGTGTTCATGTTCATGTTCGGCGTGCTTACCACGTTTGTTGAATGGGACTCCATCCACTCCACCACGGGCAAGAAGATCCTATACATGTTCACGTTCCCGTTCTTCATGCTCACCTATGTGCCTATTGCCCTGGTGGCGCTGGTGAAGAAGTGCGATTGGAAGCCCATCAAGCACTCCATCAACGTGGACGTGCAGGAGTTTGCGGAAAGCGAATCGCGCCGCGAGCGCGCGTAACGGTAGTGCGCCCCAAGCGTTTCCAGCAAAACGTATAGCGAACAAAAGGCGGCCTGCGGGCCGCCTTTTTCGTGTCTTACACCCGGGCGAACACCAGGCAGTGCAACGTTTGGGCGCCTGCGGCGCGCAGCGCGTCACAGGCGGCACTCATGGTGGAACCGGTGGTGCATACGTCGTCGATAAGCAGCACGTGTGCGGGTGCCGTGGCTCCTTCAAGGGTGCGGAAACTCCCGCGCAGGTTGCCCATGCGCCCGCGGCGCCCCAATGCGCGCTGGTCAAGGGTGCGCGGCCGCGCCAGCACGCCTACTACGGGCAGGCCGAGCAAGTTGCCCACGGCGTGTGCGAGGTCGTTGCCGTGGTCGAACCCGCGCCTGCGCCGCGCGGCGCTGCTGGCGGGAATGGGCACAAGGGCAGGCCGGCTAGCAAGCCACGCCGGCGGCACCTGCGGCACCATCAGCCGTGCCATGTCGTGCACCAGTGCGCGCTCGCCTGCGTCTTTCCAGCCGCGCACGATGCGCGCGGCGTCATCGTTGTACGTGACGGCGGCGGCCATGCCGTCGAACGCCGGGTGTGCGCGGCCAGCGGCTGCCAACATCACCTCGTTGCACTCGCAGCATTGCAGGCGCCCAAACGGCGCGCCGCAGCGCGGACAGGCGCGCCACCAGTCAACAAAGCGCAACTTTGCCGCGCATGTGGGGCACAGCGATGCTCCGGGCGTGTCGCACACCACGCAACGCGTGGGCCACACGGTTTCCGCTAGGGCCTCGGCGGCGCCTAACCCGTACAGGGCAAACGTGTCTGCTATGTTACGAATGGAAGTCATACCTACAAGCGTAGCGAACCAACCTTGCAGGTATTATGCGCGTCTCGCGTTTGCCATCAGCGCAAAGCTTGCGCACGTGCGCAGCGATGGGGGTTGCGAACCTTGCGCAGGCGAGTGCCAAACCTTGCAGGTTTCGAAGCGTTCGGATGAACTTGCGAATCGGTTCGGGCTTCCTGCTGCGCGATTCACATGCAACTCGCAGGCAACTTGCATGCTGCAGATTCTGCGCATAGGCCGCCGCCGCAGGCCGGCTTCTGCTAAACTACGTACCACTTCTTTCGAGTCTGTAGTTGCGGGTTCCCACGGAACCCTAGTCCATGGCAGATGCGGTCAAAAGGATCCACGTAAGCCGCGCGGTGCATCCCGGGCGACGAGCATGGCGTATCCTAGAGGTAAGACGTACCTTCCGTTTATACGAGCGGCATACCGTCGCGACGGAGGAGAGGGCGGCGCGAAAGCTAAACCCCGGTACGCGAGTGTGGGGTCAAAAACTAGGTCAGTCGAAAGAAGCCTTTTCGAAAAGCTAGATGGAGGAAGTCCGGAATGAAGCATTTCAAGCGCTTTGCAGCATGTTGCGCTGCCATGGCGTGCGCAGCGGCTATGCTGCTTACCGCATCAGGGTGTCAGCAGCAGCAAGAAGCCTACACGCCCCCCGAGGCCACGCCTACGGTAAGCAAGCCCACCATCGGGCAGGAAGGCGTGCTGCGCGTGGGCGTGAACGCCAACAACGCGCCGCTTGCTGGACAACCCTCTTCTTCCACGAAAATCGTGGGCATTGACGTTGACATGGCTGCGGCCCTAGCTGACCAGCTGGGCTTGAAGCTTGAAGTGACCGATGTGGGAACCGAGGCGTCATCTGCTTTGTCTTCGGGCAAGGTTGACCTGGTCATGGGTGTGAGCAAGTCTGATTCCACGGTGTCGTTCTGGACGTCTGACACGTACTTGCCCACGGGCGTGGTGCTGTTTGCGCAAACGTCGAACAACACAGTGCCCACCAACACCGCCGCAACGAAAATCGCTGCACAGGTTTCTTCCAACAGCGCCTGGGCCGTTACGAACGAATACGACAACAGCACTATCACCACCACCGATGACCTGAAAAGCGCGTTCAGCGCACTGCAGTCCGGCCAGGTGCAGTACGTGGCCGCCGACGCCGTGGTGGGAACGTACGTAGCGCGCAATGCGGGTATGGACGTGCATATGGTGGCCCTTATGCAGGCGGCGGGCGGCTATTCGGTGGGCGTGCTTGACGGCAACACGAAGCTTAAGCAGGCCGTTTCCAATGCGCTGTCAACCATGAACAGCAATGGCGTGGCGTCTGTCATCCAGAAGAAGTGGCTGGGCCAAACCATGGACCTGTCGAACGTGAAGATGACGGCCGGCGCGCTTTCCAGCGACGATTCCAGCGAAGATGATGCGGCTACCACCACAACCGATCCGGTGGCTGCGGCCTTAGCTGCAACCACTGCGGGCAAATCCGCTGCAGCAAACGGTACGGCGTCGAGTGAGACTTCCTCGACCACCAGCACCACTTCTACGAACTAGTTTTTCGAATACGGATGTGCTGTATGTGCGGCCCTTGCAAACGTTGCAAGGGCCGCACTGCTATTGTGCAAGGTTGCGGTTTGCGCAGCGGGGTTGCACAGTGATGGTGAAACCGCACAAAGGTAAGCTGATGCTTGACCTTGAGTGAACTTCAAGTTGTGTAATAAGCTGAACGTTGAAAGGAAACGCGGCCAAGCCCGGCAGTTGCACGGCAAGGGCTACGTTTCTTGGTACGAGGAAGGATTGCGGCTTGGAAAAGCGGCAGATGTTGGAAACCTTGCAGCAGGTTGCGCAGCATACGCTAACCCCCGAACAGGCGCAAAGCAAACTTGCCGATGCAGGGTTTGAAGATTTGGGCTTTGCGAAGGTTGATACGCAGCGTGCGCAGCGCACGGGTGAGGGCGAGGTGGTGTACGGCGCGGGCAAAACGGCGCAGCAAATCGCAAGCATTTGCCGTGCGCTTGTGAAAGGCGGGCAGCGCTGTGTGCTGGTCACGCGCTTAGACGCGCAAAAGGCGGCAGAGGTTACGAAGCTTATTGCGTCGGCGGATGACGCGTGCGTCAACCCGCCCGTGTTCGAATATCGCGAACTGCCTCAGCTTGGCCTGTATGGCAGCATCCCTGAACCAGCGGGCGAGGGCTACGTTGCCGTGGCGTGTGCGGGAACCAGCGACCTGTACTGTGCGGAGGAAGCCGCCGTTACGGCCGAGGTGCTCGGGTCGCGCGTGGTGCGCCTGTACGACGTGGGGGTTGCCGGCATCCACAGGCTGCTTGCCCATGCCGACGACATTGCGGGCGCTTCGGCGATTGTTGCCGTTGCCGGCATGGAGGGCGCGCTTGCCAGCGTGGTGGGCGGCATGGCAAAATGCCCGGTCATTGCCGTGCCAACATCGGTGGGTTACGGCGCCAGCTTTAACGGGCTGGCGGCGCTTTTGGCCATGTTGAACTCGTGCGCGTCTGGCGTGTCGGTGGTGAACATCGACAACGGGTTTGGCGCGGGCTTTCAAGCCCATATGATCGCATCGATGTGCCGCGGGCACGAAAGAAAGGAACGCACCATGGAAACATTGCGTTGGAACATAGCGGAAAACGCCACGCGCACGCAGCTTCTTAACGATACGCTGCTGCAGCTGCCCGATGGCGCACTCGAACAGCTTGAGGCAAAAGCCCAGGCCGCTGGGGTGCCGGAAGGCCACCACCACAACATCGGCGAAGTGCTGGCAACCATCGACGGCCTTGCGGTAAGCGATTGCGTGAAGTCCGACATGCGCGCCATCTACACCATTTTGGCCGAAGCCGAGGCCACAGCACACGGGTGCGCCGTTGAGCAAACGCATTTCCATGAAGTGGGAAACGGCGACCGCATTCGCAACACGTTGCTGTTGTGCCTGGCGGTTGAGCAGGCAAACCCACAGCGCATCGTGGCCACGCCGGCGCAAACGGGCGAGGGCACCGTTATGTGCGCTCACGGTGAGCTGGCCATTCCCGCCCCGGCAACTGCGGCCATCATCGCTCGTGGCATCCCCACGGTGGAGCGCACGCTGCCCGGCGAACGCATGACCCCCACCAGCGCCGCAATCATCTTGCATTTCGTAACCGAGTTTAAGTAGACCGCCCGAAAAACAGACGCGGGCGGAGCAACGAAGAAGGGCCACCGTGAACACGGGGACGGAGCGGGTGTTCACGGTGGCCCTTTCATTTCCTGAAAACGCTTTCGTGAACACCCGCTCCGTCCCCGTGTTCACGCAAGCGTTGTCTCGAAAGGCCGGGGTAAGCACATTAGCGCGCTTGCCCCGGCCTTGTTGTCTATTCGTTCAGCAGATCGATTACGTGCAGGGTGGTTTTCGCCCCTTGGATAATCTCTTTGTTGCCGAACACGCAGATGGCACCCTTTGCCAGCACGCCTTCAATGGTTTTAGCCAGGCTGTGCAGCTGCTCGGGTGTGGCGTCGATCATCTGCTGGCGCGTTTGCACCCGTGAGTGCGGCGTACGGCCGCTGAAGAAGTCGCCGTCTTGACGGCGCACGAGCATGCGCGTTTTCAACGGAGTGTCGAACCCGGCAACGGTGCTAACGATGTAGCCGTCCATTTCCTCGGGCGTGGGGTTGAACGCGGCTAGCCACGTCGGCGTGTCGTTGATGCGCGCAAGCGTTTCGTCAAGGTGCGGGTCGCGGTACGAGTAGAAGCGCACCGTGCCCGAGCGAACCGCCTGGAACCCGGCACCGTAAGCGCCGCCTTTCACGCGAATCTCGTTCCACAGGTAATCGTACGAAAGTGCGCGGGCGGCAATTTGCCAGGCCCCGCTATACGGCGCGGGCGTATCAAGCGCGCGGCGATCGTAGCCGGCGGCCACGTAGCACACGTCGGTGGGAACAATAAACGCCTCGTTGAGCACTTGCGGTGTGGGAACCTGCAGAGCGGCCGGCGCGGCTGCGGCGGCCGGCGCAGTAATGCCGGCGCATTCCCAGAAGCGCGCGAAATCGTCGTCGGAGCCAGCGAACGACACGGTTGTGTTCTGGGCGCTAAACAGCTTGCGTGCCACGTCTTCCAGGCGTCTCACCAGCTCATCGGCTCGTTCGTCGAAATGGGCCAACAGGTCCTTCAAGAACTGATAGAACCCAACGCCGCCAAGCTGCTGGCGCACCACGCTGGCGGGCAGGTAATACGACGTCAGGCGCGCCATGGCGGCCGAGTGGCCCGCGTTGGCAAAGCTTTGCTCCATGCCGATGCGGCGCTGCTGCAGCGCATCGCGAATCTTGCTCGTGTCGTCAAATAGCGTTTCGCTCATAATCTCGCCGGGCAGCTTTGCCAGCCACTCGATGTTTTCCGTAAGCGCCGACGCGCTTGCCACGAACATGGGGCGCATCTTAGCCGGGTCGGCCTCGTCCTCGTAAATCTCGCAGAAAAACGAGCAGTTACCCAGCTTGCCGTTCGTAAGCGTGTCGATGCTGGCCGCCGAATGCTGCTTGGTGGCCAGTTTGCCCAGCACAATGCCCAGCACGGCTGCATACGGTAGGTCCTCAAACGCAAGCACGTTCAGGTCGAAATAACGGCACGCGTAGGCCAGCCCGCGC
>ERZ808240.1410-NODE-1410-length-30025-cov-24.341775_pt1 | contig 30025 bp, 29 predicted proteins | sample MGYA00521084_ERZ808240 | MGnify/ENA primary metagenome ERZ808240 (study PRJEB31516, sample SAMN03275571) | gut metagenome | biome: mammalia-associated habitat; material: feces | host: Papio cynocephalus | place: Kenya | collected 2012-08-06 ... | reverse complement strand
GCAAATCGAGTGGAGAACGAAATGAATTCATTCATTTCTTATCCCGAGATGCCGCCTAGCTTATGCAAAGGTAGTGCAAATCGAGTGGAGAACGAAATGAATTCATTCATTTCTTATCCCGAGATGCCGCTTACCTTATACAAAGGTAGTGCAAAAATCTGATTTTGCGAGAGAATTAGTGATATAATTTCATTTCTGACATTACAGTTATATTAAATATGCGAAATCTGCTACCTTACGGTAATATGGAAACACCCCTGTTTTACCTCATATTTTATATAGCAGCGCTTGTTTACACGCATGTCTCTAAGAACCTCGCTGAGAACCCATTTCAGGGTGTCGTTTCTCACGGCACGACGTGGGGCACCTTCGGGGTCGCTAATGGTAGAGTAGCGGTTGTAGCAGAGGTCAAACGTCGTTCCGTATAGATGACAGGAGTTTACCGTCGCGTTGTTGTTGCGGGTACGTAGTTTGTCTACATCGTCGCGAGTACGCAGCACACTCGTTATTATCACCTTATGCAACGGGATGCGCTTCGTCTGAAGGCTGTCGAAGAACGAGCGGCCGATGTCGTTGAGCAGAATGGCGGCACGTGGCACGAGGTATGGAATACTGCTTTTAAGCTTATCCATAGTATAATACGGACTTGCTCCTACGTATACGAGTTCGCTCTTGCGCCTCTCGGCATCATTGCGGTTTTTTACCGGACTGACTCCGTATTTCTTTGCCATTTCCAGTTGTACACTGTTGCTGTCGGGGAATGTTTCCCCAAAATTCGGAACGCTGTATATTCGGTTGTTCACTTCCTTTCCGTCGTTGTCGAAGAAGCGCGACGGCGTGCCGGGAGATATTTCATTGGCAGCGTTGCGTATCTTGTCGCTTTCATTCGCCATCGTCAGACTGTCTGTATTGGTCGAGTTCCCTTTGTCTGCCGTATCTGATGCTATGCTTGGCTTTATACATCTTATAATGGCGAGTATTATAACTATAGCTGTAAATGCTGCGAGATATCTGTTTTTTGTAAGTTTCATTTCTCTTGTTTTTTCTTCGTTTGGCAAAGTTAGTGATAATTAATCAGAATATCCCATCATGTATTGTTTATTTTTCCTATTTCGTTTTATTCGTGTTTCTCTTTTATATATAATAAGGTGAAACTTTTATTTGTCTTAATCTTTATCCGTTTTATTCTTTGCCATAGCCGTATAGATACAGTCAAATTATATGTGAAATAAAATGTACACCACTGACGGCTATTCGTCCACCACTGGCGGCTATTGGTTCAGTGGTGTTGAATAATCGTCCGCCACTGGTGGCTATTTTTTTTGAATGGTAAATTCAGAACCTAAAATACAATGAAAATGTTTTTCGAGCAAACAACGATAACTATAGTCATTCATTTTAGATTCAACAGGTATTTGAAGTGACAGTATACTATAACCCCATATTCCGGATGACCCTCATTTCCTTGCTCCGTAGACCAATCATTACTTTTAGGTATTTTGCTGAAACCCTAAATTTAGGTATTGCAGAAGTTTACAGTATGTTATAACTTTGCAGCCGTAAAAGAGAACGAAACTCATGAGAGGGGAGTTCGACGTTACATTAGAAAACTTATAATATACGAGATAAAAATGGAAAAGACATTAGTAATTTATGGTTCCTCAACAGGAACATGCCAGGGCATTGCCGAGAAGATCGGCGAGAAGCTCGGAGCAGAAGTTGTAGATGTGGCAAGTGTAACAGACGACCAGGTGAACGGCGCACAGAACCTTATCCTCGGAACTTCAACATGGGGAGCAGGCGAAATGCAAGACGACTGGTATGACGGAATCAAGAAGCTTACGGCTCTTGACCTCAATGGAAAGACCGTTGCTCTCTTCGGTTGCGGCGATTGCGAGTCATACAGCGATACATTCTGTGGTGGTATGGACGAGATTTACTCGGCTCTGAAAGACAAAGGTGTGAAATTTGTTGGTGCCGTTTCAACCGACGGTTATACATTTGACGACTCAGCAGCCGTAGTAGACGGCAAGTTCGTTGGTCTCGCCCTCGACGACGTAAACGAAGATGACAAGACAGACGAGCGAATTGACGCTTGGATAGACAGCATCAAGGACGCTTTGTAAATGCTGATAGGACAAGGCACCCGCAACGGAAAGTTTCCTGTGGTGACTCTTCCCGGAGTGTTGGGGAACTTGCTTGCGGGTGGCTGCCTGTCGGAAAATATAAATTAAATTTCTAAAATCAACTTATTATGCAAGAGACAAAAGTAATGCCGATAGACATGAAAGTCCTTATGAACCATATCTATGAGTTCCAGAAGGGCGTTCGAAAAATGGTTTTGTTCACGTTCAATAAAAAATACGAAGAATTTGCATTAGAGCGTCTCAAGCGACAGAATATCAACTATATCATACAACCCGTAGGCAACGACCGTATGAACCTGTTCTTCGGAAAGAAAGAATGTATGGATGCCATACGGCTGATGGTAAACCGTCCGCTCAACCAGCTTACTCCCGAGGAGGATTTTATTCTCGGTGCTCTGTTAGGCTATGATATCTGTGCACAATGCGAGAGATATTGTGAGCGAAAATGCCGCACGTACAGTGTGGCGCAATAACTAGACAACATGACTTTGAAAATACACATTTCCCATTAAAATAAAATTCATAATGTTTTTGTATTATATACCCATACCGGGCTTGCTGGGAAGCAGGTCCGGTATGTTGCATATTGTCTTTAAGTGTTCTTTTATTTCATCTCCAAAGCCACAACATTTTCCACATGGGGGGTATGCGGGAACATGTCGACCGGCTGAACGGCGGTAACCTTGTATTTTGCATCGAGCAGTTGCAAGTCGCGTGCCTGTGTGGCAGGGTTGCAGCTTACGTAGACGATGCGTTTCGGTTCGGCACGCAATATCGTGTCTACCACATCCTGGTGCATTCCGGCGCGTGGCGGGTCGGTGATGATAACATCGGGTTTGCCGTGTGAGGCAATAAACTCATCATTCAGAATATCCTTCATGTCGCCGGCATAAAACAACGTGTTGTCGATGCTGTTAATCTCGGAGTTTACCTTTGCGTCTTCGATAGCCTCAGGCACATATTCTATACCGACGACCTTGGCAGCCTCCTTGGCCACGAAGTTGGCAATGGTTCCCGTTCCGGTATAGAGGTCGTAGACAACTTCCTTTCCTGTGAGCTGTGCAAATTTGCGTGCCACGGAATACAGGTGGTATGCCTGTTCGGTATTCGTCTGGTAGAAGCTCTTCGGTCCCACTTTAAACTTCAGTCCCTCCATCGTTTCGAAGATATGGTCGTTGCCCTTGAACACGCTGATGTCGAGATCACCGAAGGTGTCGTTGCATTTTTGGTTGTTTACGTATAGTAGGGAGGTGATTTGCGGGAACGTGTCGGCAAGATGCTGCATAAGTCCCATTGCGCGCTGCTCATCCCCCTCAACGTCATAATGAAACTGCACCAGAACCATCCATTCCCCAGTGTTAGAGTTTCTTACCATCACGTCGCGCAGCAAACCAACCTGCTGCCTGAGGTCAAAGAAAGTCATGCCGTTGCTTATGGCATAGTCGCGGATGGAGTTGCGGATTTCATTCTGCAGGTTGTCCATGAGATGACACTTCTCGATAGGCAGAATCTTGTCGAAAGCTCCAGTAATATGGAATCCAATGGCGCGCATCTCTCCAGCAGGTTCTCCGGTGGCAATCTCTTCCCTTGTCATCCATCTCTTGTTTGAACATCCGAATTCCAGTTTGTTTCGGTATTCGCGTGTCTTTACAGAGCCGAGGATAGGCGAGAACTCAGGCAGCTCGATTTTTCCTATTCTCGTAAGCTGCTGGAATACCTGACTTTGTTTCATCTCGAGTTGCTTCTCGTATGGGAGAGTCTGCCATTTGCATCCGCCGCAAATTCCGAAATGCTGGCAGAAGGGTTCTTCGCGCACTTCACTCTTCTTGATGAAGCGTATAACCTCAGCTTCGCAGTAGCTGTGTTTCTTTTTCCTGACCTGCAGGTCGACGACATCGCCCGGCACACAGAATGGAACGAAAACAACCATGTCGTTGACCCTTGCAAGGGCTTTTCCCTCAGCGGCGCAGTCGGTAATCGTAACGTTCTCCAATATAGGTAATGGTTTCTTTTTTCTTGCCATATTAATAATTCAAAATACTTAGTTCAAAAATGCGGCATGCTGAGGATACAGTAGTCCCCACAGTGCCGAAAATTGTTGCAAAGTTACAACAAAAGGGTACTTTGAGCAAATAATTTTGTACATATAAGGTAAAATATCTATAAACAAAAGGTATTTGAGAGCCTGTATGGTGTTGGGAACGAAATAAAATATATACCTTTGTACTTGTAAAATTCAATAGGTATGAAAGAGTACAGCACTTATATTTTTGATTTGGACGGAACGTTGCTAAATACTCTGAACGATTTGGCGGCAAGTACGAATTATGCCTTGAGGAGTGTAAATCTCCCGGAACATTCAGTAGATGACGTACGTCGTTTTGTCGGTAACGGCGTAAGGAAACTTATGGAGCGCGCCATAGAAGGTGGAGACAAAAATCCGCTTTTTGATGAAGCGTATGCAACGTTCCGCAGGCATTATCTTGAACACGGACTCGACACGACGCAGCCTTATCCGGGGATAATGGAAATGCTGAAGGAATTGAAAGCCAGAGGAAAGAGAATTGCCGTTGTAAGCAATAAATTCTATGATGCTACACAGGAGTTGGTAAAGCATTTCTTTGGCGAATACGTAGAGGTTGCAATAGGTGAGAGAGAGAATATCCGCAAGAAGCCAGCTCCCGATACTGTTATCGAGGCTATGCGTATGCTGGGTGTCGGCAAGGAAGACGCTGTGTATATCGGCGACAGCGATGTAGACTTCAACACGGCAAAGAATGTCGGGATACCATGCGTCAGCGTGTTGTGGGGCTTCCGCGACAAAGACTTCTTGCAGTCGATAGGTGCTACGACATTTATCACCTCTCCAGAGGAATTGCTTGATTATTGAATCTCGAAATGCTGATGCCTTATCCCAGCATCTTGCATATCATTTTCCGTATAAGTCTTCTTCGGCTCAGTTTGTTGAAGAGGACATATTTCTTAGAGTAGTTCTTGTCGGGGAGAGGGAAAAGTCCGCAGCTCTCCAATCTTGTTATTCGAGATTCCAGTTGCTTCGACGAGCGAGTCCAAAGTAGGGTGTTAAGAATATAGTTCATTGTCAGCTGCGCAATGCGTCGCTGGAGTGCAATTCTGTCGTTTGTCGGCATGGTGGCAGATAGATCCTGTAGGCGTACTATGATTTTCTCGTTGTCGTCAAGGTGTCTAATTACAGCCTTCTTGTCGTGTCTGTTAATCTTGCGCTTCTCGCATTTCCTGTCGTAGTAAGCCTCGGCAGAAGTACTGTATATTTTTTCCGCACAAAGGAAAAGCAAGGTCGTGAACTCTTCCTCAGTGCCTTCAATGGTAGTGTCGAATTTCAATCCGGCAAGAAGTCTTTCGGCAAACAGGTATCCCCATGGACTGGTAGTGAGATTGTTGCGCTTCAGATATTCAGTACCTTCGGTCGGTTCCTCACCCTCATAGTCGTTTCTTCCGGAGCCGTCGCTGCCGGTGTTGAATATGACAATGTCAGGAGAATTGTATCGGGCGATGTCGACACAATGCTCGTATGCCTCACTGAGCAGCTTGTCTTCACCGTCAACAAACTGGATGTACTTTCCGGTAGCGATGCGCATACCGAAATTCCGTGCAGATGCAATACCTTCGCTTGCCGTCCTTATATATATAATGTTGTCGGCAATATCCGACAAAGAGTCAAGCAAGCACTTGTCCGACCCGTCGTCAACAACAAGTATCTCCCTTTCTTCCTTGCGGAGCGATAAGTTCAATATACTGTCAATACATTCGCGCACGAGTTCCTCCGTCATGTTATGGAACGTGACGATAAAACTAATTAGGCATTTATCCGATGTGTTATTCTGAAGCATGATGCAAAAATACAGCATTTATCTTGAATACATACAAAAAACTTTATAAAATAATGCAATAAAGATAAAGAAATGCCGTTTAGAAAGATAGATATGAAAAATCACTCGTCAGACAGTTATAAGCATACATTAAAATATACAAGCCTTTTTGGCGGTGTTCAGGGATTGAGCATACTTATTGGTATGATACGCAACAAACTCGTTGCGCTGATTCTCGGACCAGCCGGTATGGGATTGGTGTCGTTGTATAATACCACAATAACGCTAATCTCAACGGCTACCTCTTTGGGAATGTCGATGAGTGGAGTGAAAAAGGTGTCTGAGACATACGAAGAGAAAACCAATTCTGCAAGATTGGGAGAAACGGTCAGACTCGTAAGGTCGCTAAGTGTTATAACGGCAATATTGGGTGTTCTCGTATGTCTCTTGTTCAGTAGAATTTTGAGTTTGCTGACATTTGGCAACTATAGTCATACATGGGCATTTGTCGCTTTGGCTCCGATGGTCGGTATGATGGCGGTAATTACGGGAGAACTGGCGATAATGAAAGGGGCGAGAATGTTGAGACAGATAGCCCAGGTGTCTATATTTAATGTTGTGGCTGCACTCGTGATATCCGTACCGCTGTTTTTCTGTTATGGTTGGGACGGCATCATTCCGTCGTTTCTTTTGCTTACATTATCGCAGCTTGTGTTTACTATGAAGTATTCCTGCAGATGTTTCCCGTGGCATGTTACGCTGAAATGGAAATTTGTCAGTCAGGGAAGAGAACTTTTCAGACTTGGCGTGGCGTTTGTCCTTGCCGGTGTATTCGGAACGGGAGCGGATTTTCTGATTCGCCTTTTCCTGAATAATGCCGGGACTCTTGATGCCGTAGGACTATATAATGCAGGATATATGATGACTATGGTGTATGGCGGACTTGTCTTTTCGGCAATGGAGACTGATTATTTTCCGCGTCTTTCGGCTGTACCGGCAGATGATGTACTTACGAGAAATGATGTTGTGAACAAGCAGGTAGAGGTGTCATTGATACTCATTTCGCCAATGCTGACAGTATTTATAACTTTTCTTCCCATAATACTACCAATGCTTTTCAGTTCGAAATTCAATGCCGTATTGCCAATGGTGCAGATAACGGTATTGGCTCTTTATATGCGGGCGATGAAGTTGCCGCTGTCGTATATCGCATTGGCAAAGGGGGATTCTAAATCCTTCCTTTTCCTGGAGGGAACATATGCCGTTGTAGTGTTCGCACTCGTAAGCTTTATGTTTGTAATGTTTGGACTCACAGGAACTGGATATGCGCTTTTATTAACATCTGTACTTGATTTCATTATGCTGACGGTTTATACATATTATAAATATAAGTATGTCATGTCTCGCGGTGTGGCTATACAGGCAGCATTGATGTTGCCGCTTGGAATAACGGCGTGTGTGGCGTCGCAGACGTTACACGGCGCAGGATATTGGGTGGCTGGAATATTTGTATCAGTAGTAAGTCTTTCCGTGTCGTTTTTCTTTCTACACAAGAAGACACATCTTATGTCGGCCTTGAAGAAAAAAATACAGGCAAAGTTTTTCTAATGGATTATATTGTTTAGTAGACATTACAAAACAATATGTAAAGCAAAAAATTGATAGATAAAAGTCAAGATTTTATTTTAATAAGTTGTGGTATTACACTACTTTTATTATTTTTGCATGTGAAAACGTATAGGAAATTCTAACTAAATACACGTAATTTTTTATTAAACTATGAGCGAAAAAAGAGTTTATACCTTTGGAAACGGAAAAGCTGAAGGTAGAGCAGACATGAGGAATTTGCTCGGTGGTAAGGGTGCCAACTTGGCAGAGATGAACCTTATCGGTGTACCGGTTCCTCCAGGATTCACTATCACTACAGATGTTTGTAACGAATATTTTGAAAAAGGAAAGGACGATGTTGTCAATCTGTTGAAAGATGATGTCGTTGCTTCTGTACATCATATTGAGAACTTGATGAACAGCAAGTTTGGTGATGTTGAAAATCCACTTCTTGTTAGTGTGCGTTCTGGTGCACGTGCTTCAATGCCTGGTATGATGGATACTATCCTTAACCTTGGTCTTAATGACGAGGTGGTTAAAGGATTGGCAAAGAAAACCGGCAATGAGCGTTTCGCATACGATAGCTACCGCCGTTTCGTACAGATGTACGGTGATGTGGTTTTGGGTATGAAACCGGTTAACAAGGAAGATATCGACCCGTTTGAGGCTATTATCCAGAAGGTTAAAGCTCAGCGCGGCATCTCTCTCGACAACGAGATGAATGTAGACGAGCTGAAACAACTCGTTGAACTCTTCAAGGCTGCTATCAAGGAGCAGACTGGCAAAGATTTCCCTACAGATCCAATGGATCAGCTCTGGGGCGCAATCTGCGCTGTATTCGACAGCTGGATGAATGAGCGCGCCATCCTCTACAGAAAGATGGAAGGAATCCCAGCAGAGTGGGGTACTGCCGTTTCTGTAATGGCAATGGTATTCGGTAATATGGGTGATACATCAGCTACTGGTGTTTGCTTCAGCCGTGATGCTGCAACAGGAGAGAACGTATTCAACGGAGAGTATCTTGTTAATGCTCAGGGTGAGGATGTCGTTGCCGGTATCCGTACTCCGCAGCAGATTACAAAGCTCGGTTCTCAGCGTTGGGCAAAGCAGCAGCAGATTCCTGAGGAGGAGCGTGTTGCTAAATATCCTTCAATGGAAGAGGCTATGCCTGAGATTTATGCTCAGCTGAATGCTCTTCAGGAAAAATTGGAGCATCACTATCATGACATGCAGGATATGGAGTTCACCGTACAGGAAGGAAAGCTCTGGTTCTTGCAGACTCGTAACGGAAAGCGCACCGGTACTGCAATGGTGAAAATCGCCATGGATTTGCTGCGTGAGGGCGAAATCGACGAGAAGACTGCTCTTGAGCGTTGTGAGCCAAATAAGCTTGACGAACTTCTTCACCCGGTATTTGATAAGGATGCACAGAAAAAGGCTAAGGTGCTGACTCGTGGTCTTCCTGCATCTCCAGGTGCTGCTTGCGGACAGATCGTATTCTTTGCTGATGATGCAGAGAAATGGCATGATGCCGGTCACCGCGTTGTTATGGTTCGTATCGAGACAAGTCCTGAGGACCTTGCCGGTATGGCTGCTGCCGAGGGTATCGTAACAGCTCGTGGAGGTATGACTTCTCATGCTGCCGTTGTGGCTCGTGGTATGGGTAAGTGCTGTGTTTCTGGTGCTGGTGCCATGAATATCGACTATAAAGCAAGAACTGTAGAAATCGACGGCGTTACTCTGAAAGAGGGCGACTATATCTCTCTGAATGGTTCTACTGGCGAGATATACTTCGGTGAAGTTAAGACTAAACCGGCTGAGGTAACTGGAGACTTTGCTGATTTGATGAAGCTCTGTGATAAGTATACAAGACTTGTCGTTCGTACAAATGCTGATACCCCTCATGATGCAGAAGTGGCTCGCAACTTCGGTGCTGTCGGTATCGGTCTTTGCCGTACTGAGCATATGTTCTTCGAGAACGAGAAGATTAAGGCAATGCGCGAAATGATTCTTGCTGATACTGTTGAGGGACGCAAGAAGGCTCTTGAGAAACTTCTTCCTTATCAGCAGAAGGACTTCTACGGAATTTTGAAGGCCATGGACGGATACCCTGTTAATATACGTTTGCTCGACCCTCCATTGCATGAGTTCGTACCACACGATCTCGCAGGTCAGGAGATTATGGCTAAGGATATGGGTGTAACTGTTAAGGAAATCCAGCAGCGTGTAAATAGCTTGAGCGAGCACAACCCAATGCTTGGTCATCGTGGTTGCCGTCTTGGTAATACATATCCTGAGATTACTGAGATGCAGACAAAGGCTATCCTTGGTGCTGCTATCCAATTGAAGAAAGAGGGACACGATCCTCATCCAGAGATTATGGTTCCGCTGATTGGTATCGTAAACGAGTTTGATATGCAGGAGAAGGTTATCCGTGATACTGCTAAGGAACTCTTTGAGAAGGAAGGCGTTGAGATTCCATTCCGGGTAGGTACCATGATTGAAATTCCTCGTGCCGCCCTGACTGCTGATAAGATTGCAGCTAAGGCTGAGTACTTCAGCTTCGGTACTAACGACTTGACTCAGATGACATTCGGATACAGCCGTGATGACATTGCAAGTTTCTTGCCTGTATATCTCGACAAGAAAATTCTTAATGTTGACCCATTCCAGGTTCTTGACCAGAACGGTGTTGGTCAGTTGATTGAGATGGCTGTTGAAAAGGGTCGCAAGACTCGTCCAAACCTTACTTGTGGTATTTGCGGTGAGCATGGTGGTGAGCCTTCATCTGTCAAGTTCTGCGACAAGGTTGGTTTGAATTACGTTAGCTGTTCTCCGTTCCGCGTGCCTATCGCACGTTTGGCAGCGGCGCAGGCTGCTGTCGAGAACAAGTAACAAAATATTGATTCTCAGATAATTAAGAGGAAAGTCCTGATACAAAGGGCTTTCCTCTTAATTCGTTTTTGGCGGTTTATCCGCTAAAATGAATAGAATGAGGGCAAATGTTTTACAATATGTTTGAAATTTTTTTGACCTCGGTTTACAACGTGTTTACAATAAATTATTATGGCAACATTTAAGATTATAGCAAGATTTCAGAGGGCAGACGGATTCTGGCCTGTTTAAATTCGTATAACTCACAATAGAAAGGTGAAGTATTTGAAAACAGACAAGATTGTTGATTTGAAAAATATAGATAAAAGGAATCATGAAGTCAAGGATCCATACGTCCTTGAAGCATGTTCTATAAAAATTGCTCGTTTTGCAGAGATATTTATCAGTCTTGAACGTACAATCAATACGTTTTTGGTAAGGTAATGGTTGCCGTCTTCTGTCAAGATATGCCTCAGGTAGCTTTCACTATATCCTATAGTCTGTCGGTCATATTTCTTGAATATGGCAGTTACACTGCCGAAATAGTAGTTCCTATGTGTTGTTATAAAATGCACATGGACTATTTTTTCGTTCTTCATAATAACAGTTTAAAACGAATAGAAAAGGTTTTCACCAATTCTATTCGCTGATTATTCATTTTTTTGTTTTTACTATGTCTTCGGAAAGACCGGCTGATTTTATTGCCTTATCTTTTTTTTACTGTTGCTTCATCACAGTTGTCTACGTAGATTGTTTTTAATTTGTTACAGCTGCTAAACATGGCACTCATATTGGTAACATTCCGGGTGTTCCAGTTGCTTAAATCCAAAGATGTGAGAGAAGTACTGTTGTAGAACATGTTGGTTACGTTTATTCCTGCTATATTGTATTTCCAATTTCCATTGGAATCTGGAGCTATTTGTATTTTCTCACCATTAATGCTTATATTAAAAGGGGAGGTGTTGTTTACAGTACCACTTATAAGCTTTTGAGGTAATGCTGCCGATTTTTCATCCCAAGGCGTAACCGACACATTGAGTTTTATATTCTTGTCGGAGATAATATCTTTGCCATTATCATCCTGTACGGCTCCATTGCTGAAGTCAAGGGTATAGACGTAATGTTTGCCCATATCCCAGTTGGTATCGATTCCTATATATGCCCAACCGTCATGTAGTACCTTACTGCCCTGCATTGTTATCTTTACTTTCATCGCGATATAGTTGCCATCGGCATATTTGGTCGTGGAAGTAAGCGTCTGCGGGATTATCATGAACGGCACGTTGCTCTTGTCAAGTTTCGATACTTCGCCACCTAAGGTTACGCCTTCTGTCCAGGTCGTTTCGTAGTTGCCCTTGTCGGATGAAGTATTCTTTGCGTCTATACTGATTTCGGTTAGAGCATGCTTGAAGTTCAAGTCTATGCCTGTTTCTCCGTTGCTACTGCCGTTGCCGGTAGCTGACGTGTAAACGAAGTCTTTTTTGTCTGAGGCTGCTGTGTTCGGAGAGAAGTCCGTCAAGGTCTGTGCGTCCTGGCTGCAAGACGTGGCTAAGCCTAAGGTAGCAAAGGCTGCCATGTAAATTACTGATTTTTTCATCTTTTCTTTGAAGTTTAAATTAAAATTTAATTTTTTATATAAACTGCAAAGTAAAAGTTCGTTATTCCAGTTTCCATCCGCAATCGCCATGGTAAATCATCTGTCGGGTCATTCCGCCATCTATGCAGATGTTTTCGCCAGTGATGAAGCCAGCCTTTTCTGAACAGAGGAAAAGTACCATGTTGGCAATGTCGAGTGGGTTGCCGACTCTGCCTGCCGGTTGCTGATAGGCATCGGGACCCTCATACACTTTATCGTCCGTATCTATCCATCCAGGAGAGATGGAATTAACCCGAGCCTTGCCTGCAAGACTGACGGCAAGGGCATGTGTGAGTGCTGCAATACCGCCCTTCGCAGCCGTGTAGCTTTCTGTCTGAGGCTGACTCATGCGGTCTCGAGAAGATGAAATGTTGACGATGGAAGCTCCTTCTGCAAGATGATCCTTCAGGAGTTTCACCATGTAGAAAGGCGCAGTTACACCAACTTTGAGCGCATACTCAAATTCCTCGTATGAGCATTCATCAATACCTTTCATCAGGGGTAGGGCGTTGTTCACGATGAAATCAACCTTGCCGTATTTTTCGATTACCAGTTTCGTGAACTCCTCAATAGCATACTTGTTCGAGAGGTCGCCAACAAAAAGATCAAGTCCTTCTTTCTTGTCGATGACTTCTACTAGAGCCCCTTGTTTTCTAAACTTTTCGGCAATACATTTGCCAATGCCTTGTGCGCCACCGGTCACGATGACTACTTTATCTTTGTATTCCATTGTTTTCATTTGTTTTTCTGATGAAACTCCTTCCTTGTCTTAGTCATAGCTTCCGTAGCCATATCATGGGTCTCTATCAGCAATGGACTTTTGTGATATTGCACAATCTTGACTCCGACAGAGTTGTGCCTTTTCTTTTCCTCGATGCATTGAGCAATCAAGTCCGGATTTGCCGATTTTGCCGTTGGAGCCTTGTCAAAGTTCTGAATATAGGCGACATTGGTCAGGAAGAGAATGTCGGAACCTTCTGGGGTTTCCTGCATTACCTTGACCATGAGTGTCAGCATCATGCGGAACTCTGTGGTATGAAGGTTGCTGATTACATCACGGCTGATGATATTGCCATTGTTCTCAATCACAACGGCAGCACCACCAGCTCGCTCTTTATGTCCATAGTCACATGAGCCGCCTATCCAAACATAATACGTTGTCGAATCTTGCGTCATATTTATCCTATCATTTTTATAAGTTGCTTGTCTGTGGCATCTGGTAGAATTTCTTTCAGATGCTCGAATATCCTTTGGTAAGACTCTTCTGGAGTTCGTTCACACTTACATGTATCTCTTCCATAGACTTCTTTGGGAGTATTCAGTAATGACCATCCCCAACCATATTCACGATTATGCTTGTCACGAGGATATATGAAATCCTCGGTCACAATGTAAGTGGCTATTTCCACAACGGCCAATCCCAACCGCCTTCTGGAAATGTTGCATATCGGCAATCCTCTGTCACGATGTCTTCGGCAGAGAATCCTTCTATGCCACTATCGAGGAGAGGGAGGAAGCCAATCTTCTGAATCAGCTCCATAATGCCAGTTGCTGAGTATATTTCAGGAAATACCATTTATGTAGTTTTTATTTCAAAGCCTTGCCGTCAGAGAAAGCGTTACCGATTTTCTCGCCCAACTGGATATAGCGATGATGAATAGGGTCGAAGACAATCAGTTCCATTTTCTCCATGTCTGGATTTCCGTCTTCTGCCAGATACTTCTCATCTACAAGAATATTGACGATTTCGGCAACGAGATAATAGCCGGTTTCACTTTCGTCGTACTTCTCCTTAATACGGCACTCCAGGGTCATCGGAAAATCTGTAAATACGGGAGCGTTGACCATAGTTGCCTTCTTGATGTTCCATCCCGTTTTCTCCATTTTCCTCGAGTCGTTCTTGGCAGAAACAATGCCCACAAAATCAGAAGCCACCATGGTTTTCTTGGTAGCGAAGGCAACTGTAAACTCGCCGCCAAGCTTCAGGTTGTCTGTGGTAACGTGATTTCCCATCGAGATCATAATCTCCTTCATGTCCCACTGTCCAGCCCAAGCTGCGTTCATTGCGTTGGCAACTCCATCATTATTATATGTGCCGATTATCAGCACAGGCTGTGGTACAATCCACGGCTTTGGTACAAAACTTTTCATATGCTTCGTTCTTTATATTGTTATTAATTCATATGCAAATACGCCATCAGTGCAATCTTTATCTCTTTAAAATCCCAACTCCACATAGAATGGGGTGCATCGCCTTGCAAGGTTGGCACCATGTGGCAAAGAAATCGACCAGAACAAGCTGGCCACTATTTATTACATTGTTGAATGTCTCCATAATTATCTGTCTATTTCTGTGAATCTGTTGAAAGTTCTGCCATCCCTCGTGACTTTCCCGAAGAACATTTTTTCTGAGCGAACCCAATAGGCCTGGTCTCCATAGAGAGCCTGATAAACCACCATGCGCTCTTGGGTCTCAGAGTCGAAGGCAGAATGGACGAACTTGTATTTGCCGCCCTTAAAGTGTTGGAAATACCTTTCTTCCTTTGCTGAAAACTCCATCAGCATTTTATGGGCAAGGGGAGCGTACCAGGTTTTCACCTCCTGCTCAGTAGGCGTATGACCGCCAGGGAAATGGAAGGCTTGGTTGTAATGCTCCAGGAAGAGAGGGGAGAAGTGAGCCAGGGTGTCCTGCTCACCAAAAAGCCCCCACATACGATCCTTATAATAAGGGTTGCAATGGTCGAACTGCACGGCTTCCAGTTCAGCAAATTCCTCAATCAACGCTTCGTCTATAACCAGACGCTGATTGCCGTCCTTGCGAGGTGCTTTATACTGATGCTCACCTATTCGTTCCTTCAGAAACTCCGTCATCTTGAAATAAGGATTGCCAAGCAAAGCCGGAATGCCCACTACAGGAGAGAGCATCTGGGCAAGGAATGCTCCGCAACTGTTTCCGACAAGCAAGTCTGGATGCTCTTTGTCTATGATGGAGCGAATCTCCGTCAATGCCTCTTTGGGATGCAAAGGCAAATCCGGAGTCAGTACGACGGCGCCCCCTTCGAAAGCCTCCTTCAAAGCATTCGCCATAGGGCAACTGCCTGTTGCAAAGAAACCATGCATAAATAGTATTTTCTTCATTATCTATTCTTCAATGTCTTGTTTTGGAGTTTGTTCGGCTCTATTCTTTATTGGTCCAGAGTGATTCCTGTTTGTCATACTGAGAGACAGTCATAATGTAGTCGAATTTTGCCATGTCAAAAACGTTTTATCTACTGATAACATGATAGTTAAGCATCTATTGTCAATAGCATTAGGCTAATGCAAAAACAGGTATAGGCGTTATATATGTGCAAAGGTACATAATTATATTCAGAATCATAATTACAATACTTCGTTAATTTTTATGCTGCATCAGCAGCTGTCGAGAACAAATAACAAAATATTGATTCTCAGATAAATAAGAGGAAAGTCCTGATACAAAGGGCTTTCCTCTTAATTCGTTTTTGGCGGTTTATCCGCTAAAATGGATAGAATGAGGGTAAATGTTTTACAAATGTTTTGCAATTTTGGCATGGATGTTTTGCGTGCAACTTTAATTCCATAGTTTAGTGTCGGGTGAATCCTATAGAAAGTACGCTGAATGCAATGGCTCCGGCTTTCATCAGTTCTTCGGCACATGAAGTTATCGTTGACCCAGTGGTAACAACATCGTCGATGATAAGAATATGTTTGCCTCTCACTTTATCTCCGTTTACAAGCTTGAAAGCGTTTTTTACATTCTCTTTTCTTTCAAGAGAACTCTTCTGTGTCTGACTTTCTGTAAAGGTAGTTCTCTTGACGGCATCATTGATGATAGGCAGTCCGGTGATAGCCTTAACGCCAAGAGCAATGTGATAACTTTGGTTATATCCACGTTCCCTTTCGCGTTTTTTTGTGATAGGTATAGGTACAATAGCATCAATGCCGTCGAAAAAGTCATATTCCATGAATTCGTAAGCCGAGATGCTTCCCATGTCTTCTGCGAAATTCCAATTTCCGTCGTACTTAAACTTTAATATAACATTGGTAGAATCAGAGTGAGCGTAATAGAAAAATAGGGCTGCGGCGTTTTCTATTGGGATAAGCATCCAGAAGAGTTTGGCCATGTCGTTGTCTTTAGGATTTTTGCAAAAGTTTGTCCTCGGCAAACGCCAGTTACAGACCATGCATATCGCATGGTCCGTTATTCCGAGTTTTCGTCCACAGACGGCGCAACGCCTTGGCATGATGAAATCCAGGATACGTCTTATAAAACTGATTCTTACAGGCATTATAACAATTCTAATGTAGTGCAAATATAAATATTTTTGTAACTTTGCACAAGTAATACTGTAAAAATAATAAATAGCAGCATTTTTTTATAAGTTTCATTTTGTTGGAATAATATGGAAAAAGAAGATATATATTGCCCTTTAAATTCTGCGAAGTCATTTATCAACGGAGAAATCCCTCCGGAATCAGTGCAGCAGATACTACGTGGGGCATTACTTACAGCTTATGGTTCGGCAAGAAATACAATGGAACTGTATATTACAGATGAAAAGCCGTTACTCGAGAGACTCTCTGATGTTAGAGAAGGAGCAGAAATACTAAAATACTGTTCGTTGGCAATCATAGTAGTTGCAGACCGACTTTATGACGGAAGTTGGATAGAGAACAGTTTAGCTTCCGTATGGGCAATATGTTCCAAGGCCTCCGAATTGGGGGTTGCGTATGCACCTTTACAAATTCGTGGTTATTCGTTGTCAGACGGTACGTTGTCAGACGAAATAGTTCGTGGAATAATGGAAATACCGGAGGGCAAGACAGTTTGTTTCATTGTCGCGTTGGGCTATTCTGAAATTGAGAGTTATAAGGTTGAAGATGATGAGCTTGATTGGGAAAGAGTTCATATAAAATAGTAAAGAGAAATGACAGTAAGAAATATAGTATTTATAGGAGCCGGAAATCTGGCAACAAATGTTGCTTTGTCTTTGCATGACAAGGGACATAGAATAGTACAAGTGTACAGTCGCACGATGTCATCAGCACAGATGCTTGCTGATAGATTGCAAGCTGAAGCAATAGATGATATCAGCGCTGTAGTTGCGAATGCAGATCTTTATGTTATATCAGTAAAGGACAGTGCATTACAGAGCGTAATAGAACAGCTATGCGACGGATCGCGCAAGGGATTGTTTGTCCATACCGCGGGAAGTATTCCGATGAATATCTTTAGTGGTCATGCAGAGCATTACGGTGTGTTCTATCCTATGCAGTCATTTTCAAAGCAGCGTAGAGTTGATTTCACTGAAGTTCCTATATTCATTGAATCCAACGACAGCGAAAGTCTTAAAACAATAGAAGCCTTGGCGAAATCACTATGTAAGAATGTATACGCCATTTCCTCTGATGCTCGCAAGCATCTACATCTTGCTGCCGTGTTCGCCTGTAATTTTGTTAATCATTGTTATGAGCTGTCGGCAGAAGTACTCTCAAAATATAATATCCCTTTTGAAGTAATGTTGCCCTTAATCGATGAAACAGCCCGTAAGGTTCATGAAATAGCTCCGAAAGATGCCCAAACCGGTCCGGCAGTTCGTTACGACGAGAATGTAATAAACATGCAAAGTGGCTTATTGAAGCCAGCGCCACGTTTGCAAGAGATATACAATGTCATGAGCAAGAGCATACATGAAGTTTCCATGGCTGAGAAGGAAAAAGAGAAATAAAACCAAAAGAAAGACATATGATAGATTATGATTTGAGTAAGATTCGTGCTGTCCTCTTTGATGTTGACGGCGTGTTGAGTGCGAGTACAATAACGTTGCATCCAAATGGAGAGCCAATGCGTACGGTGAATATAAAGGACGGCTATGCCATCCAACTTGCAGTAAAACGCGGACTTCACATTGCTATTATGACAGGTGCTGATGTGAAGAGTATCTATCTGAGATATTCAAAACTTGGAGTGCAGGATATCTTTACAGGCTGTTCGGTGAAGATAAAGACATACGATGAATATATTTCAAAATATTCGCTTCAGGATGATGAAGTAATTTTTGTTGGAGATGATATTCCAGACTATGAGATAATGAGTCGTTGTGGCTGTCCGTGCTGCCCCTCAGATGCTTGCTCGGATATAAAGAATGTTAGCCGGTACATTTGCAATTCAGCAGGAGGTTATGGAGTAGGTAGAGAGATAATAGAGCAAGTGTTACGTGCACAAGGCAAATGGCTGACCGACAAAACAGCTTTCGGATGGTAAAAGAGTATAAAAAGGAGGTTTAAAATTTGCAGGCAATATAATTTTTTGTAAATTTGCGACAAATAAGTTTCTTAAATCTAAACAAGTATGCTATACATCTCATTACCTGATAAAAAACAACGCCGTTTGTCGTTCTATCTTGCTATGGAAGAGTATGTAGCAAGACATGTAGACAATGGTGACTGTTTCTTCATGTGGCAAGTTGCACCGAGCGTTATCTTTGGTAGAAATCAGTTGATAGAAACCGAAGTAAACGTAGCTTATTGTCGAGAGCATGGCATACAGGCATATAGGCGCAAGAGTGGGGGCGGTTGTGTATATGCAGACATGAGCAATGTCATGTTCTCATATATAACAAAAGACGAGGCTGTGAATTTTACTTTCAATAAATATATCAATATGGTCGTGATGGTTCTTCAGCGCCTCGGTATTGACGCAAGAGCCTCCGGTCGTAATGATATAATGATAGGAAGCCGAAAGGTGTCAGGAAATGCCTTCTATCATGTTCCCGGTCGGAGTATCGTTCATGGCACAATGCTCTATGATACCGATATGCGCAATATGGTTGGTGCCATAACACCTTCAACACAGAAACTTACGAGTAATGGTATCAGCAGTGTGCGCCAGCGAATAGCCTTGCTGAAAGACTACACACCTTTGAGCTTAGAAGAATTCAAGACGTTTGTTAAGGAAAACCTTTGTGATCGGGAGATGTATCTGACAGACTCTGATATAGAAGAGATAAATGAAATAGAAAAAGAATATCTCAGTCTGGAATTTATCTATGGCAATAATCCTCGCTATACGGTAACCAAAAACGGTCATATAGAAAACGTGGGTGATATAGAGGTTCGCCTTGAGATGAAGAACAATGTGATAAAGAGTATGACGATGTTGGGGGATTTCTTCATAACTGGAAACATAGACGACGGGATAATAAAACCTCTAAAAAATACGGAGCTCACGGCAGAAAGCCTATCGTCGGCATTACCTTCGGATTTGTCGCATATAGTAATGAATCTTGATAGAGACTCGTTAGTCAAACTTTTGTTAAATGAATAATAACATAATCTGATAACACATTTTTTATTATGGAAAACAAAAAAACATGTCTTTATGACAAGCACGTTCTGCTTGGGGCATTGATAAGTCCGTTCGGTGGCTTTGACATGCCGATACAGTATTCCTCTATTATTGAGGAGCACAATGCTGTGCGCAATGACTGTGGAGTGTTCGATGTCTCCCATATGGGAGAAGTTACAGTTCGGGGTAGAGATGCAGAACGCTACGTGCAGCACATATTCACAAACGATGTCAGCAAGATATCTCAGGGACAGATCCTTTATGGCATGATGTGCTATGAAGACGGAGGAACCGTCGATGACTTGCTCGTATACAAAATGGGCGAAAATGATTTCTTCCTTGTCATAAATGCTGCAAATATAGATAAGGACTGGCAATGGATGAACGAAAATTCAAAAGACTTCGACATCGAACTGGTTAACTGCTCTGAGAATTACGGACAGATTGCCGTGCAAGGACCTAATTCAGAGAGAGTAGTAGAAGAAGTTCTGGGATTGAAATGCAGTGAACTGACCTTCTATACTGTCAAGAAAATAGACGACGTAATAGTTAGCCGTACCGGATATACCGGTGAAGATGGTTTCGAGATATATGCCTCCCATAATTTTATCTGCAACTGCTGGGATAAACTTATGCAGAGCGGTCGTTGTAAGCCTTGCGGATTGGGATGCCGCGACACCTTGCGGTTTGAGGTCGGTCTTCCTCTTTACGGTGATGAACTTTCTCCGCAGATATCTCCGGTAATGGCAGGACTTTCAATGTTCTGTAAGTTTGACAAGGAGGAATTTATCGGAAGAGACGCCCTTCTGAAACAGAAGACGGAAGGTGTGGCAAGACGCTTGATAGGAATAGAACTTGAAGGCAAGGCAATTCCACGTCATGGCTATGTCGTATTGAGAGACGGCAATCCGGTAGGCGAGGTAACGACAGGATACCATTCCATTTCAACAGATAAAAGCGTGTGTATGGCGCTCGTTAATGCTGCAGATGCTAAACTCGGAACACCGCTTGAGGTTCAGATCAGGAAGAAAACATTCCCCGGCATTGTAGTCAAGAAGAGATTCTATGACAAGCATTATAAGAGATAGTCAGACAATCTTGTGAAAAAAATATGATAATTTATCTTTATGCTAAAGATGAATTGCTTGTAAAAAATAATAAGTAAAAAACTTTAAAATCGAATATTATGGCAAAAGTTATTGAAGGACTTTATTATTCAGAGTCACACGAGTATGTAAGAGTAGAAGGCGAGTTTGGGTATATCGGCATAACAGACTATGCCCAAAATGCACTTGGCAATGTCGTTTATGTCGACATGCCGGAAGTAGACGACGAAGTCGAAGCAGGTGAGGAATTCGGTGCCGTAGAGAGCGTGAAGGCAGCGAGTGATCTCAATTCCCCAGTGAGCGGAACTGTTGTTGAGGTGAACGAAGCCCTTGAAGACACACCAGAGCTCATAAACAAGGATGCTTTTGGCAATTGGATAATAAAAGTAGAGCTGTCAGATAAGTCGGAGCTTGACAATCTTATGGATGCTGCAGCATACGAAGAATTCTGCAAGAATGCAGAGCATTAAAAGAAAAAGTAAAATAAAACCTTTGCTTTATGGAATACAAATATTTTCCACATACGCAAGAAGAAATCTCGGAAATGCTCAAGACCTCAGGATTAGAGACGCTCGATGACCTCTATTCTGAGGTTCCGGAAGCCATACGCTTCAGAAAAGAGTATAACTTGCCCGAGGCAATGAGCGAAATTGAAATAAGGCGTTTCTTCAAGAAACTTGGAGAGCAGAACAGACCGTTGGTTTGCTTTGCCGGAGCAGGCGTCTACGACCATTATTGTCCGTCTGTCGTCAATCGCATCGTAGAGCGTTCAGAATACCTTACCTCATACACTCCATACCAGGCAGAAATATCCCAAGGCACACTTCATTATATCTTCGAATATCAGTCGATGATGGCAGAACTGACGGGGATGGACATCTCAAATGCATCCATGTATGACGGTACTACGGCAACGGCAGAAGCTGCCATGATGGCACTTGCAGCTACAAAGAAATGCGATACTATTGTAGTTTCGGCTACAGTAGACCGTAAAACGCTCGCTGTCGTCAATACGTATGCTCATTTCCACGGTTTCAATATAGTAACAGTAGCCGAAAAAGACGGCGTTACAAACCGTGCCGACTTGGAGGAAAAGGTTGTAGCTGGAGGTGTAGCCGGAGTTATTGTTCAGCAACCTAACCGATATGGAATAGTAGAAGATTATACAGGCTTTGCCGATACAGTACATTCAAACAAAGGACTACTGATTATAAACAGCATAGTAGCCGATTTGGCGGTACTCAAGACACCGGCAGAATGGGGTGCCGACATTGCCGTAGGCGAAGCCCAAAGTCTTGGCATACCGATGCAGTTCGGCGGTCCGTATCTTGGCTACATGTGCTGTACCGAGAAGCTCATACGCAAATTACCAGGACGCATCGTTGGAATGACGAAAGACAATCGTGGACAGAGAGCCTTCGTCTTGACGCTTCAGGCTCGAGAGCAGCATATCCGTAGACAAAAGGCAACCTCAAACATTTGTTCTAACCAAAGTTTGATGGCACTGTTCGTTACGGTCTACCTGTCGGTTATGGGTAAAAACGGACTTAAAGAAGCCGCCATGCTTTCTTATTCTGGTGCTCATTATATGTATGAAAAGCTGTTGGCAACTGGGAAGTTCAAACCAGCCTTCGACAAACCGTTCTTTAATGAATTCTGTTTGGAATATACAGGAGATATAGACGCATTGCAAAAGAAATTCATAGACAATGGCTATATGGGCGGAGTGAGGATGACAGATAATATAATAATGTTTGCCGTTACAGAACAGCGTACAAAAGAAGAGATAGACAACCTTGTAAAATTGATCTGACTATGAATAATAAATTATATGGAAACTTGATCTTTGAGCTTAGCCATTCCGGTCGCAAGGGATATTCTCTACCTAAGAACGAGTTTGGCGAGTATTCTATACCGCAGGAACTTTGTCGCGAGAAGGATGCCGAGCTGCCCGAATGTGACGAGATGACGGTTGTGCGCCATTATACCAATCATAGCGGAAACAATTTTGGCGTTGACAACGGATTCTATCCACTTGGCAGTTGTACGATGAAGTATAATCCTGCCATTAATGAGGAAGTTTCCCGTATGCCGGAATTCACGGGCCTTCATCCCCTTCAGCCTGCAGAAACCGTTGCCGGTGCTTTGGAAATTTGCAAGGGACTTCGCAAGGCACTTTCTGAGATTGCCGGACTGGCTGATTTCACCCTTAATCCCTTTGCCGGAGCCCATGGCGAACTTACCGGACTGATGGTTATTCGCAGATACCACGAAAGTCGTGGAGACACGAAGCGACGGAAAGTAATTGTGCCCGATTCAGCCCATGGCACCAATCCTGCATCGGCTGCCGTTTGCGGACTCGAAGTAGTAGAAGTAAAAAGCCGTCCCGACGGAACTGTAGATGTCGGCGCCCTAAAGGAATTGCTCGACGATACAGTGGCGGCAATGATGATGACAAATCCAAACACGCTCGGACTCTTTGAACGCAACATTCCGGAGATTGCCGAACTCGTTCATGGATGTGGCGCTCTTATGTACTATGATGGAGCAAACCTGAATCCTATGTTGGGAGCATGCCGCCCGGGTGATATGGGCTTTGATGTAATGCATATAAATCTCCACAAGACCTTCTCCACACCTCATGGCGGTGGCGGACCAGGTAGCGGACCGGTTGGCGTTAGGTCTGGACTCGAGCAATTCTTGCCCGAGAATGCTCATTCAGTCCATTCAGAGCATCCTTTCTCTGTCGGTCCGTATCATGGAAACTTTGGAGTGATAATGAAGGCATATGCCTATATCCTGTCTTTGGGAAAGGAGAACATAAAATATGTGGGACCACTGGCAACACTCAATGCCAACTACATAAAAGACTCCCTGAAAGACGTATACGAGTTGCCTATCGACGGCTTGTGCAAACATGAGTTTGTGTTCAACGGACTTGCAGACAAGTCTACTGGAGTAACGACAATGGATGTGGCAAAGCGTCTGCTCGACTATGGCTATCATGCGCCGACAATATATTTCCCACTGTTGTTCCATGAGGCGCTCATGATAGAGCCAACGGAGAATGAGAGCAAGGAGACAATAGACGGCTTTATTTCTGTTATGCGCAAAATTGCAGAAGAGGCAAAAACAGAACCGGATATGCTGAAGACGGCTCCTCACAATACCCCAATTGGCAGAGTGGATGATGTCTTGGCTGCAAAACATCCGATAGTAACATTCAAACAAATCCTTGCAGATGGAGAATAACTTTAATCTTATAATAATAGGTGGCGGTCCTGGTGGATACAAGACTGCCACTTATGCTGCCTCGAAGGGACTTTCTGTCTTGCTCGTAGAGAAAGACGAACTTGGCGGAACTTGTCTTAACCGTGGTTGCATCCCTACCAAAACGTATGCGAGAAATGCTGAAATTCTTCATGACTTGAAAAGCTCAGCAGTATTCGGATTAGACAATCTTTCTTTTTCGCTAAACTTAAAGACTGTCGTTGAGCGGAAGAAATCTGTTGTGGAGACCTTGCAAAACGGAATTTCCACGCTCTTGTCTGTACCGGGAATTGCTGTAATAAAGGGAGAGGCTCGACTTCAGACTGCATGCAGCATTATTGTCGACGGCGAAGAATATACTGCCGACAATATCATTATTGCCACAGGTTCAAAACCGAAAACCTTGTCGCTTGAAGAGATGGATTCACGGATGATTTGCGATTCCACTTGGCTCCTTGATACAGAGAATTTCCCGAAGCGGATATGTATCGTTGGGGCAGGAGTGATAGGAATGGAATTTGCCAGCATACTCAACCTGTTCGGTTGTGATGTTATGGTAGTGGAGTATCTAAAAGAATGTCTGCCTTCGCTTGATGCCGATATTGCCAAGCGGCTGCGCAAGAGCATGGAGAAGCGCGGAGTAACGTTCTATATGCAGTCGGCATTAAAATCTGTTGCCGATGGTAAAATCCTGATTGAGAAAAAGGGAAAGGAGATAGAGCTCGAAGCCGACAAAGTCTTGCTTGCAGTGGGGCGTATGCCTGATATCGATACCCGTTCGCTCGACAGCTTAGGGGTAAAATACGATAGAAGAGGAATTGCTGTCGACGAGAATATGCAGACCACAGTGCCCCACCTATATGCCGTAGGCGATGTAAACGGCAGACAGATGCTTGCCCATGCCGCTGAGATGCAAGGGAAGAGAGCCGTGAACAATATTCTCGGAACCGCCGACACAATACGCTTCGACATAATGCCTGCTGCCATCTTCACTCTTCCCGAGGCAGCATGCGTGGGTAAGACAGAAGAACAGCTGAAGACTGAAGGTGCCGAGTTCTGTTGCGAGAAACATTTCTACCGTTCAAACGGCAAGGCAATGGCGATGAACGAGACGGAGGGAATGTTGAAGCTCCTTGCCGACAGTACGGGGCGTATAGTTGGTTGCCATGTCTACGGAGCTCATGCTGCCGACCTCGTGCAAGAGGTAAGTGCGCTGATGTGCCGAAACACTACTTTAGCCCAGCTCTCCGACATCATTCATATCCACCCTACGCTTAGCGAGATAATAACAGAATAAAAACAAACATCAATAAAATGAATTTCTTTAAAAAAATCTTTGGAGTATCAACAGAAAGTAAAGAACCGACAGAAGAAGAGAAGAAAGCCGAGGAGAAAAAAAACTTCGACATTCTAAAATATGATGGCGTCAAGGCTCTGAAAGTAAATCAGTCTGCCTATGCCATAGAATGTTTCAGCCATGCCCTCGAAATTAAAGAGGATTCAGAGATTCGCGACTACCTTTCTCAGGCATATATGGCTATCGGTGAGCTATCCAAGGCTTACGACCAGCTCCAGAAACTCTCTGAGTCGCATCCCGACAATATCGAAATCTTCATTCGTATGGCGCATGTGGCATATATGATGGAAGACTATACCGTAATGTCTACTGCCTGCGAGAAGGCTCTGATGATAGACAAGGATTCCGTTCGTGCTCTATACCTTTATGCTAAGGCATGTGTAGGTACCGACGATACAACCAATGCCGTTGCCATGCTCTCAAAGGCAATTATCGTAGACCCGGAATATGCCGATGCTTACCTCTTGCGTGGCGAAGTGCTTCTCGGCGACGGACAATTGGATGAGGCTGACACTGATGCCGGATTCCTGCTCTTGAAATATCCCGATAATGAAGACATACTGATGCTGAAGGCAAAGATTGAGAGTGCACGTGGAAACAGTGGCGAAGCAATTGGACTTTTCTCTAAGGTGATAGATGCAAACCCGTTTAATGCCGAGGCTTATAGGCTGCGTGGCGAACTTCGTCTTCATACTGGCGACGAGACTACAGGCAAGGCAGACATCGATTATGCCGCCGAACTTGCTGCCACTGATGCGGAGCAGGGTGAAGGTGTGGAGGAAAAGGTGAAAGAGGCCTACAGTAACGTCAACCCTCTCGGACTGTAACGATAACTCTTAATTTTAGAAATACATTATAGAAGTGGCAATATTCCTATGATAAAGAAAAGACTGATACTTATATTCTTGGATTTAATCTTGTTCTGTCTCTTTGTTTATTCACAGAACTACGGCAAGATGTCGCCGTTTGTCAGGCACATTGCCGCTTCTTTACCTTCTCGTAGTACGGAAGTCGGTTTGATGAAAACACATCCTTATACCTCCGGCAGTCTTTGCGCCTTTGTGAGGATAAGTGGCAATGGAGAAAGCGTGCTCGAAGAGTCCGGCTGCCGACTGCTTGCCCGTTATGGTGATATCTATATAGCCGACATTCCGATTGGCTCCCTTTCCTCCTTGTCATCTTCCCCTCGCGTTTCCCGAATCGAGGCAAGTCGTGGCAACTCCATTTGTCTTGACACCACATCTATCGTAGTCGATGCCGTGAAAGCATATTCGGGCACTCAACTGCCGCAGGCTTATACCGGTGACGGGGTAGTATTGGGAATAATGGATGTAGGCTTCGACGTTACCCATCCAGGTTTTTACGACGGGGCATTGAGTCATACAAGGATAAGTCGCTTTTGGGATCAGCTGTCGCCCGACAGCCTTGGCAGTTCCCTTTACGTTGGAGCCGACTACCGTTCAGAACCCGAGATACTCGCCTACGGACATTCGCATGACGGACTAATCGAAACTCACGGCACACATACCTTAGGAATTGCCACCGGCACAGGCTACGACACGAAATACCGCGGAATGGCTCCCGATGCCGATGTCTGTGTTGTCAGCAATGCGGTAGATACCGACGTTCCGCTAATTCCAGAGAATCAGCTCTATAAATACACCACAGCCACCGATGCTCTCGGCTTTAAATACATCTTCGACTATGCCGAAGAAACAGGCAAACCATGTGTCATTTCTTTTAGCGAGGGCAGTCATGAATCTCTCGACGGAGAACAACAGCTTTATTATGAAACTCTCTCCCGAATGACAGGACCTGGCAAGATAATCGTTGCGAGTGCCGGCAACGACGGTCATTACAACAATTATCTGCATAAGGCATTAGGGGAGGAACGCAACGGAATGTTCGTTGTCAGCACCAATGGCAAGAGCGGTTCCGTAACGGCAAGATCCCGCTCCGCATTTGATATTGCCGTTGATGCTTATTTCCCCGACGGGAAAAAGAGCATGACCACAAATAGTGTCTCCGTTTTATCCTCTGCCGATTCTCTTTATGTCGACTCGATAGAGAGTGGCGGACAAAAGGTGGTGTTCCGCATCCAAGCCTACCGCTCTGCTGCATCGGTAGACGATACGACATACGATTTGATTCTGAATTCCTTTCCCTCGCTTCCCTCAGTTTCCATAGCCTTCAGCGGAAGTGACGCCGATGTGGAAGTCTTCAGCAACGGACTTGTATTCTTGGCTGACAGCCGTGATACATCTTTAAGTGGTGGCGAACCGCGGAGTTGTATTGGCAGTCCTGGTGCTGCTCCCTCTGTAATATGCGTCGGTGCCACAGCATACCGCCAGTCGTATACCGGTGCAGACGGCATTTATCATGAGTATTCTTGGGGAAAGGATGGGGAAGTAGGAAGATTCTCGTCGGTTGGTCCCACGCGCTACGGACTGATAAAACCGGATGTCGTAGCCCCAGGAACCTACGTCTATTCGTCGTTGAGCAGTTTCTATCCCGAAGGCAGTCCCGACGGTGAATATATTTCAGACATCACCTCATGGTCCCAGTTTGGCAGCAGGCGTTATCCTTGGGGCGCATTGTCTGGCACTTCCCAGGCTACTCCCGTTGTGGCAGGAGCCATAGCCCTGTGGCTTGAGGCGAATCCCTCGCTTTCTCCTTCCGACATACTTGACGTTTTTTCAAAGACATGCAACCGCAGGAACTTTCTGCCATCTACGGGTAAGGACAATAGTGCCGGCTATGGCGAAATAGATGTCTATGCCGGTCTGCTGCATGTCTTGGGCTTTGACGGAATAGCAGCCGTCAGTATGAATAATCCTTCGGCATTAAGTATGCAGATATCTTCAGACGATGCATTCTTCCTGTTGTCTCCCGACACCCCTTGTCCTTCGGATGCCATCCTTAATATATATGCCCTTTCCGGAAAACTTGTCAAGTCTTCCCCTTTGTCATTCTCCGATAGAGAGGCTCGTTTCTCCTTGAGTCTGTTGCCGCCAGGTGTCTATGCCTTCCAGATAAGCACTGCAGTTCCTGGAGTAAACGGATCGTTCCTTGTAAGGATATAATCTTTTGGTGGTTCGTCCGGAATATGGAGTGATAATATATACTATCGCTAAAAATAGTGGGATAACTATCTTTTTCCATATAGATTTTTCTTTTATCCTTAAATTTGTATAACTTTGCATTTAATCATGTTATAACTATCGGAAATCAATCGAGCTGTACGGTTCGAAATAAATCCGTGTCGGGAAAGAAAACGTATAAATCTTAGTAATATAAAATGAAAAAAATAAGCTATTTCCTGTCAGCCATTGCAGCGCTGACAGTAGTATCGTGCGGAACAACAAGCACGGTGCCCGTAACAGGACGTAAACAACACATCCTGGTTTCTGATGAGCAAGTGATGAGCCTTAGCAATCAGGAGTACACCAATTACATGAAGACGGCAAAGGTGTCGACAAATGCCACCAACACCGCCATGGTGAAAAGGGTAGGGCAGAGGCTTGCCAATGCCGTAGAGAAATACCTGAAGGAGCATAACCAGGCAGCCGAACTGAAAAACTACAGTTGGGAATTCAATCTCGTTCAGGACAATTCTGCAAATGCCTTCTGTATGCCTGGAGGAAAAATCGTAGTTTACGAAGGACTTCTCCCTATTACCCAGAATGAGTCTGCCCTTGCCGTCGTTCTCGGTCATGAGATAGCTCATGCGGTTGCTAAGCATTCTGCCGAGCAGCTCAGCAAACAGATGAGGCAACAGTACGGCTCCCAAATCCTTGGTGCGGTGCTTCAAACTACGGGTGTAAGTTCGGAGACCACCTCGTTGGCTCAGGGTGTCTTCGGACTCGGCAGTAAGTTCAGCAATCTTCATTATTCCCGTAAGAACGAGAGTGAAGCAGACTATATGGGACTCATCTTTGCCGCCATGGCAGGCTACGACCCTAATGTTGCCGTAACCTTCTGGCAGCGTATGGCAGCAAGTTCACAGAGCAACACCCCGGCATTTCTGAGCGACCACCCGTCGGATGCACAGCGTATCTCGGATATAAAGAAGTGGTTGCCGGAGGCTGAAAAGTACTACACTCCAGTAGCAACAACCTCATCGAAGAGTAGTTCCGCGTCTTCTTCTAAAAAGACCTCTTCCACCCAGAAGACCTCTTCTTCAAAGAAGTCGTCGTCAAGCAAGAAGAACTCTTCAAAGAAGAACACGAAGAAGAGATAAATAAAGATAGAAATCAGCTCTAAAAAATGAAAGATAAAGGGCATACAAGTCATTAAGATTGTCTTGTATGCCCTTTTTAGTATGTTAGCTTTATTGCTTCCTATCTCTTTTTCTCGTCCTCGTCATCCTCAAAATCTTCCGCGGTCCAGTCCCACACACTGTATCTATTTTTTGCTGGATTGACGTTGTCGCCGTTGCCGCCGCCAGGGATTGTTCCTCCAGTGCCCAGTCCGGTATCAGGATTTGTCGGTTCTACAACTCCGCTAAAAGGATTAGAACCAGCGAGGATAGCCTGTTCTATGTCAGAACATACAATGCTTGTTGTTGGTATGATATATGCTTTTTTCATCTTATTGTCTCCTTACAAAATCATTATTTAACTACAATTTTCTTTCCGTTCACGATGTATATGCCCTTGTTCAGGTCTTTATAGCCATTGCCTATCGCCTGTCCGTTGAGGTTGTATACCATGCCTTTGGTTCCGTCAACATTTATCGAAGCATCTAGGCGAAACGCCCGAAGCGTTTGGGCGAAACATCGACAGCGTTTGGGTTAAACATTTGCAGTATT
>ERZ808240.1409-NODE-1409-length-30058-cov-3.225277_pt1 | contig 30058 bp, 27 predicted proteins | sample MGYA00521084_ERZ808240 | MGnify/ENA primary metagenome ERZ808240 (study PRJEB31516, sample SAMN03275571) | gut metagenome | biome: mammalia-associated habitat; material: feces | host: Papio cynocephalus | place: Kenya | collected 2012-08-06 ... | reverse complement strand
TCACCATTCTTTGCCCAATCAAGCCAGCCAATTTCTGAAACATGGCTTCGATAATAAATATCATAATTAGATGCATTATTTCCGGTTAGTTTTATCTGTACTGCCTCTATCCAATTAGACTGACCTATTATGCCCGACTGTTCACCATTATTCACAGTATCCAGCCACCCAATATCACTAATATGAGTTCGATATTCTATTCCTATTTCTTCTGAATTATTAACATTTATTTTAATTGCATTTAATGACAAATTTTTTCCAGTCGTTCCTATAATCTGACCATTTTTCGCAGAATCACTCCATCCATTTCCTTGTACATATCCTTCATATTCCAGTACATCTTTTACAGAATCCGGAACCTTTATTTCTTCACTGTTTCCACTATTCCCCTTCTTACTATCAAGAACAGTTTTCACATAGCTCCCACTAACATAAACATACATATTGTCATAATTATAATTACCCGAATCTGAAATTGCAGAACGATCACCATTTAACGCCCCATCGCTTTGCACTTTGTAAAATCCATTTTGATTTCCCAGAACAATAAATGATTGGTTAGAATATTTCTTTGTTGTATGTATCCTTGTCGAAGAAGTAGATGCTTCTTTTCTGACACTCAGATTAGTATGCTCCGTGCCAATAGTATCTTTCACAGCTAATGTATAATTCGCATATTCTGAGTTGGAATATGTTTTATCTATCAGCCAAACAATATTCGCATTCTTTTCTCCCCAATATGGATCTGACGCATATTGCACATTCATGCCACTTGCTTTATTTCCCAAATATCCTCCCGCATATACTCCGGCATTAGGATTTAAATACCTCTTTGACATGTAAGTTTCCATGAATGTCTTTACGCATGAATCAACACTACTATATGTGTTAGCACTCTGTCCTGGGGACGTATCCACTGCATTCAGACCAAATAAATTATTTTTAGTTCTGGCTATGTTACTCGTTCCCCAACCACTTTCATTTGCAGCAACACCAATTGCAATCAATGCATTTACTCCATACTGATTTTGATAATTCAAAAATGTGCCAGCTATGTTAGTCATTGTAGAAGTTCTTCCCGCTATTTTACTATTCAGAACATTGTTCAGTTGAGCAGTTGTATAAGCTGTCTTACTTCTTAATGGAAGATATTGAAAGTAATTATAATATGGGTTAGCAGCATTAATGGCATTAGTTCGTGTACTCCCGTTATAATCATCAATCATTTTACTAAAGTTCTCTCTGGTATAAAAATAATGACCGTCATAACTATAATATGTTCCGCCTTCTTGTAAGTAATCTGGCGCCGAACCATTATCCAGTGAAGAGGCATATGAAGCTTTTGTTATATTAGTTGTAATTTTATGAATCAAACGTCCATTACTAACTGTATAATAACTAAGCGAGCTTGCCTGATTCATATCAACCACCTGAACTTCTCCAGGGTTGACTAATCCTATAACTCCTGACAACATAAATTTAACTTTCCCGCTTTCATATCCTAAATACGCTGCATCAGCGCCATACATACCATTTGTGTATCCACCATACCCTGTACCATATTCCTGGTATTCCGTTACAGCACTACCTTTAGTATTAAAGTTAACTATCTTTGCAGAGCCTTCTCCATCTAATAATGAAATTCCATCATCTTCCAGAGTTCCATTTTCACTTTCTATCTCTGTAATATTTCCATCTTCATCCATAGAAGTTATTACTTCATCTTTTCTGATTTCCAATACCTCTTGCTGTTCGCCATCTTCTTGAGAAGTTTCAGTCTCAGACACCTCTACATTTTCTTCCTGATTTTCTTGTTGTTGATTATCTATTACCGTATTTTCATCTGTAACATTTGAATCACCTTGCACAATTTTTTCATTTTTTTCTGTTTCTGAATTTTCGCCTTCTGCAAATGCCTGTTGAACTCCCATTCCAGAAAGTAATACCATACATAAACAAATTGATATAAATTTTTTTACCTTTTTGTTTCCAATCATTCATACCCCTCCTCTAGTCTTTCTTACTCTGTTTCCTGGCTTTGTTTTTCTTCTTGGTTCATTGTTCTTTCGCTGATTATATATCTAGGTCTGTGCTTAACCTCCATATATATCTTTCCAATATATTCTCCTATTACCCCAGTGCAAATCAACTGCACTCCTCCAATAAAAGCAACAATACAGACCATACTTGCCCAGCCAGCAACTGTTCTTCCAAGCAATGCCATGACAATAGACCAAATAACCCCCACAAAACTCATCATTGCAATAATAATTCCAAGTCCCATTATCATCCGAATTGGTTTTACACTAAGACTTGTAATTCCATCAAATGCTAATGCAAGCATTTTTCGCAATGGATAATGACTTTCTCCAGCAATTCGTTCATGTCGTTCATAATAGACCGATGTGCTTTTAAATCCAACAAGCGGAAACATTCCTCTGAGGAATAAATTAACTTCTTTATAGTTAGCGAACTCTTGCAATACTCGACTAGATACCAAGCGATAATCCGCATGATTATACACCACCTCTGCGCCCATCGCATTTAATAACTTGTAAAATCCCTGTGCACTCCATCTTTTAAAAACTGTATCCGTCTCCCTGCTACTTCGCACTCCATATACGATTTCACAGCCATCATAATACTCTTCAATCATTTGATCCATGGCATTAATATCATCTTGACCATCACAATCTATAGATATTGTAATATCACATCGATCTTTCGCCTCCATTAAGCCTGCTAATACCGCATTTTGATGTCCGCGATTTCTACTCTGACTGATTCCAATAAAGTACTCATCTTTCTTGGCAAGCTCACAAATAATTTCCCAAGTTCGATCTTGGCTTCCATCATTTACAAACATGATTCTGCTTTTTTCATCTATCTTTTCCGCCTGAACCAGCTTTTGTATTTTTTTAAGAAACATTCCACTTGTAATTGGCAACACTTTCTCTTCGTTATAGCATGGAACAACTATGTATAATATTGCCTTCGTTCCCATTAATTATTTTTCTCCTTCTTTAAATACAAAAATCCTCTGACCTAAGTAATTGAATACCACAAATGCTCCCATTCCTACCAGCATTGACAGATTGTCCTGGACAGACTTACTTTGATTATTCAAAATCCAGGATACTATCGGTTTTGCAAGTCCGTATGCCAACAAATAACATACTGTAATATTTATAATAAACATTACCACTTGTTTTGCTGATTTTTCTTTATTCTGGAATGTAAAATACTTATTCAAGAAATAACTTACAATACTTCCTATTACATAATTAGAAGCTGATGATACCCAATAGCTAAAATGCAGCGCATTATAAGCAACAAACATAACCGTTGTTCCTACTGCTGTATTTACAATCCCCACTAATACAAATTTCCAAAAAGTTGCATCTAACAATTGTTGTATTTTTTTCATATTTTTACCCGTCTTGCATATCTTTCACTATTTTCCCTATTTCTTTACTAAACACATCAGACTGGTCTTCATACATGTGTCCTTCATAATCCGAAAATCCATTCAATGATCTGTCAAATTCCGGAATCTTCTGATAATAGTAATTATAATACTCTACCCCTTCCTTTTCCATAAATGAATTAAAGAACTTATTTGCATTTTCAAAATTATCATGATATTTGTCCAATGTCTCCTGCGGAACAGGAGTAGTTACCACCGCTAATTTTATATTTTTTTCTTTACAAAGTTTCACAATCTTTTCAAATGAGTTTACAGCATCTGTCTTTAAATTTTTCTCATCCCATAAAATCAGATTAGCTTCCGTTTTTGGAGCATCACTTCTGTGAATCCGAATCTGTCCCTGAGCTGTATAATCCTGCGATGGCTCGTTATAAAAACTGTCATCATAATTTCTATAAGCCTGGCTGAATTTTGATGCAAATCTTTTTCCGGCACCTTTTATCCCTTTACGATATAAATACCATGGGAACAAAGTCGTCCGGAAATCTACATTCCATATTTTATCCAGATAATATTCTGCTTTCACTCCAGATATCGGGAACTCGTCATACACTGTCCGATACTCGGGTCCAAGTGTCGCAGTGGATACCCAATATCCCGGGTCCAATTCATAGATAATTTTTTTCGGTTTATTTACACGGCATGCCTCTTTTAAGATGTAATAGCTGTCTTGAACTTCTTCTCCACCCAGACATAGATTCAAACTCTTTTCTCCAGTAATCTTATCTACGACTTCTGGATTAATTCCCGCCTTGCCATGAGAAGTTCCAACAAATAAATCATCATATTGATTTGTTTCCAGTTTATGCATATCATTTCGGAAATTAGTGCATGGTTTTAGAGCCAACACTAAAATTTCATTGATACATAAAATCAAGACAAGAAACAACACGGGATATATATACTTTTTAAAATTGCGCATAGATAAAACCTCCCGCTGTATTTGCCGGCAAACTGATTGCCGAAACCGACAAAATTAATGCCATATACACAGCCCATCTTACCAATCTTGGTTTCGCTGCAATGCTATCTCGAATCTGAACTCCACACTCCTGTTTATAACTCACAATAAATTGCACCAGACAACCAATACATAAAATTCCGATTGCCATTAATGTATAGGTTGATCCGGAAGTCCCAATTCGAATATCCAGAATCTGCATCGGCTTCCATACAGTCACTGCATTTTTCATCATAGCAAATGCCTGTGGGATTGTATCTGCCCGGTCAAAGAACCAACTGATGTTGACCAGTATAAATGTCCGGATAACCTGAAATACATGCCATCCATTTGACTTATCGTTAATCTTTAATTTCTTTTTCCAGTCACGATAATTCTTTACCATCAGGCCACTGAATCCAATAATCAGACCATTATACAGACCATATACAATGAACTTCCATGCGGCACCATGCCAGATACCGACTACGAGGAATACCACAATATTTGACACACAGATTGGTAAAGCCCGTCCATAAGTTTTTCCAAATGTCTTCTTCGAAAACTTTCCAAACTTACTCATCCCTTTTGACAGTGATAATGGATAGAATAAGTAATCTTTCATCCATGTTCCAAGTGTAATATGCCAACGGTGCCAAAAATCTGTAATGGATATTGAAAAATACGGACGCTTAAAGTTTTCGTCCATTTCTATTCCAAACATACTTGCGATTCCGATAACTACATCTATTCCACCGGAAAAGTCTCCGTAAAGCTGTGCAGAATATGCCAATACACCCAAAACGGCCAGTCCATTGTATGTCTGATACTGATCAAATATCGCATCCACAAACACTGCTGCCGTATCTGCAATAACCATTTTCTTAAAGAAACCCCAGAGCACTCTCTGTATTCCACGTTCAATTCGTTTGAAATCAAAGTTATGTTCCTCATAGAACTGATGTGCCAGATTTGAATACCGCCCAATCGGTCCCTGCAAAATCTGCGGGAAGAACGATACAAAAAGTGCAAATTTAAATATATTTTTTTCCGGTTCATAGCGCTTCCAGTACACATCCAAAATATATCCTACTGACTGGAATGTATAGAAAGAAATTCCAACTGGAAGCAGGAATTTTACCATTCTGATATCTGTATGAAACCATGCATTAATATTTGTGATTGTAAAGTTTGTATATTTCAGCACTGCCAGCATTCCAAAATCCAAAAACAATGCTGCCACTAAAATGCTTTTCTTATAAGTTTTTATCTTTTTTTTCTGTTCGGCGAACTTTTGATCCGCTCTATAAATTATCCTTGCCGTTCCATAAGTTATAACTGTTGTATACAATAAAAACACCAGATACTTCATACCTGATGACGCATAATATATATAACTGAATGCCAGCAGCCAGATCCATTGATACTTTTTCGGTATCAGATAATATCCGATTACTGCTACTGCCACAAAAGTCAAAAATTCCATGGATATAAGTGACATATATACCTCTTTTTCTCTACTTCAGTTTCTATTCTTTTTATTGCACCGTTCCAATTCCTTCATTCAGAAAATATTGCTGTCCGTCTGTATTTACCGCATATGCATGTATATGATACTCGCCCAATACATAATTAAAATTAGCAATATTTATATTTGCCGAGTATGTTCCATCTTCATTTTGTGGTAACTCAATCCATTGTAAATCACTCTGGTCTTCATTATGCCAGACTGCCACTGTTACAGATGCAATATTCTCATCATTTTCAATATTATAGACAACGACCGGTAATGCTGCCGTATGATAGTCATAATCGCCAACTGCAATTTCTCCTGTCGGCACTTTTCCTTGCCTTAACAAAAGTGCTTCACTGTTCTCATCGACATCTGACAGCTTGTCAATCAGCTCTGATTTCTTTTTAAGTTCTGTCTCTTCCTTATCAATTCCGAAACGTTCTACCAGTGTCTGTGTGGAAGAGAAAAGATTAGTTCCAAGTCCCAGCCGGTCTCCTTCAATCTGAACCCCCAGTGCTCCTAACGTTGTAGGGAAATTATCAAATGTCGTGTATTCTCTTCGGGTAGATAATGCTGTTGCATCCGCATTAATATATGTAGTATACACTTTTCTTGTATAATCTTTATCTACGTCCTCACAGAAGTCACTGTCCATCGTCGGGTGATCTCCGGAAATCACAATCGTCGTATTTTCATAAAAATCCTGTTGTTGAATCCATTTTACAAATTCATATACCTGCTTACTGGAGCAAGCCATAACATTTGCATATTGATTATCCCCATATGTATCCGGACACAGCTCACATGGATACCCATCTTCAAAATGTGTATCCACTGTAAGCAGAGTCAGATTGAATGGTTCACTGCCTGAAGCAAGGTTCTGAAGTTCGTCTTTCGCATAACCGAATAACTTTTCATCCTCATATCCCCACCACACTTTATAATCTTCCGGAATCCAGCCTTGTTCAATCGCATAATTATAATCCTTAATATTATAATCTCCATGCTGTGTGAAATAATTTCTTCTTCCGCCAAAGGTTGCATCCGAACCGATCATTAATGTCTGCGAATATCCTGCACTTTCCAGTATATCACCGATTGTAACAATCTCAGGAAAGAAATTATCCTGCGTATCCATATCATTTCCATCAATAGATATGTTAAGCGGCAATCCGGAAGTCTGGCCGAACATCGCTCCCATGGTCCATGTAGTTCCAGGCATTGAATAGCCGCCATTCAACGTGGTATCTTTTCCGGAAAAGTCTTCATTTTCCTGTGCCAGCTTTGTAAGTTCCGGAATAACATTTTTCTGAAATGCTCCCCCATTCTTCTTGTCGGCATAAGTATCCTCCATAGATTCCAGAAAAATATAGATCAGATTTCGCTTCTGTTCCGGAAAAGTCAGTTCCACATTTCTCGGATCCACATAGTTATCATCGATGAATGTAGACACTTCTCCCTGATTTTCCATATAACCGCCTATATCCAGTTTTTTCCACGCTCCATACACAGAACATGTCTGCGCAAGTACGGAGATAACGACTGCACCGGCAATCACTCTCCAGTATGGTTTTTCCTTCTTACGTCCCAGAATGACCAATGTGCTGATTCCGGCCATAATCAGAATGGTCGGCACAACGCAGACTCTGACATACTGCCAGATCATCTCTTCATTCGTTCCTTCAAGCGGTGCCTTCAGATGATAGACCAGCTCGTCCATCGATAGATTCGTCCATGTATCAAACATCCATTTTATGCTGAAGCAGATCAGAACAGCCAATGTTATAATTATAAACGAGCACACTGCCCCTGCGATTTTAAGCCATTTTTTATCTTTTATTTTCTTTTCCATTTTTTACTTATACTTTCATGAATCCTTTTATTAACTTCAAATACTTCTTTCAAACTCCCATGATTATACCATATACCGTTTTTCCCCGCAATAAAACATATCCAGTGAATTTTTTAAGATTCACTGGATATCCTTTTTCCCCTTATCCTGTTGTTATGCCCGGACCGTCCGGTGTGTCCTTTCTTGCTTCGCGGCTTTTGTCCGCGCCGGTCTGCCTACCATCTCATCCAGAGATTTGTCAAAGTAATCTGCCAGACGACCTAATGTATAGATGTCCGGCAGTCCTTTTCCCAGTTCATAGCGTGTGTAAGTCGACCGTGCCACTTGAATTGCATCTGCAACTTCTTCCTGGCTGACCCCAAGCTTCAGCCGAAGAGCTTTCATGATTGGTCCTGTCTTATATATTTCTTGTTTCATGGTTCTACCTTATCACGGTCCTGGTCTGTGGTTTGATTGCGATATTCCGGCTTCTTTGAGCTTTCTTAGGCTGCCACTCTCTTCCCACCAGATCATCCAGAGATACGTCAAAATAATCTGCCAGCGCACACAATTTATAAATATCCGGCAGTCTCTTGTCTGACTCGTATCTTGTGTATGTAGAGCGAGCCACACCGATGGCATCCGCAATCTCTTCTTGTGTATATCCTCTTCCGATTCTTTTAATCTTAATGTTCAATCCCACTTGCATTCTGTCACCTGTTTTCTCTTTCGTCAATTTATGAACCAAACTCTCTGGCTCTAATACGATTATACCATTTCAATCCACAATACGGAACTATTCTTTTTGTTTTTAAACGTTGCATGACTATTCATTTTTGTTATAATAGAGATAGATTTGATGCAAAGGAGGGATTTTTTGGCACAATCTTCTGGTTCCGACATCACAATTGAGGCTATTGAACACTTGCTTCGTGTACTGGGTGCGTCTCCGGTCTATGCCGGTTTTACACCTGCTGTCACAGCACTGCAATATATCCTGGCGGACCAACGTTTGTTGATGTCTCTGACTACCAGACTTTACCCGAAAGTTGCCGAATCCTGCGGAACTACGGCTGCCTCGGTCGAGCGGAATATCCGTACAGTCATTGCGATCATCTGGGAGAAGAATCCATTTTTATTCCAGATTGTCGCCGGATACAGCATGAACGTCAGGCCGTCTGTGGGAGATTTTTTAGCCATCATTTCTACTTATCTACTTTATCATCCGTTCGAAGAATGGCCGGAATATCTGCGATAATATTTTTTTATCGCAAAACGTAAAAAAGTACCATGTTGCACATTTCCCGTGTCAACATGGTACTTTTTTGTCTTTATTTAGTCCTAAAATCATGCATGTGTTGTCATCATTTTTTGCTTTATTCTGCCTGTAACCGCTCTATCATAGCCCAAAGTGCCTGTGCGGAATTGAAATTTTCCGGGATAATATCTGCCGGTGTTACGGATACATCGAACTCATCTTCAAGCTCTCCTACGATTGATAAGATTGCAAAGGAATCCAGAATTCCGTCATCAATCAATGTGGTGCATGTCTCATAGTCTGCATCTGGCTGGATGTCTTCTAAGATTTCAATTAATTTTTCCATAATAACTTGCTCCTTCTCTTATAAAATTATTTATAATATACCCCCGTATTAATCGGGTAACTCTCGATTGCTTCCCGCACTTCCACAAGTCCTTCTTCTGCGGACTTAAATAAAATACGCGGCATACATCGGCTTAAGAACAGATAAATCCCCTCTGTCACGGAATAGGCTCCTGCCCGTTCGAATACAAGCATATCTCCAATCTTTGCATTTTTTAACGGCATCTGCTTCACAAGTACATCGTTCACGGTACAGAGTGAACCGCATATATTCCACAGAATCGGCTCATCTGACATAGCGTTCTCCGGCCTCTGCGTGTCTGACTTTTGTATGTCTGACTTTTGTGTGCCCGCCACAGTCTGGTCAGCTGGTATATGTTGATGATGTGGCATCTTCATAGCCATTGCCTGTCCATAATAATTCAAGTGATTCAGTCCGCCATCTACGATGCAATAATTCTGTCCGTGGTTGATTTTCTGATCCACAATACGAGTCATATAATAACCGCAGTAGGCTGCAATATACCGACCCATTTCCAGAGTGATTTCACCTTGGAAATCCAGTCTCTTCAAAGCATCTGCGAATTGCTGCAACAATGCTCTGTCGTCCACTTCCTCTTCATTTTCAAAATAAGGAATGTAAAATCCGGGACCGTACTCTAAAACTTCTGCTTCGTAATGGCATTCTTCTTGCAATCGCGCAAGGATTCCATCCAGCCAGTTCAGTTCTTTTTCAATCTTGGAGAACTTCTTTTTCTGGGTACCAGAGTAGCACTGAAGCCCTTGAATCCGCACATGTGGATAGTAGTTCTTTTTAGAAACAATATGTATTACTTCTTCTTCATCTACTCCGAACTGGTTTCCACTTGTCACTCTGATCAACGCCTGAATGATGATATCTTCCTCTTTTGCACAGGTTTCCAGCAGCTCCAGCTGATTTACAGATTCTATTGTATATACTCCCGCATTTCCATAGGCATGCATCGCATGTAAAAGATCTTGCTTTTCTTTATTCACTCCGGACAATACGATTTTGTCCATCGGAATCCCGGTACTTTCACAGATATGGAATTCCCCCGGCGAACACACTTCAAATTTATCTGCCACTTCTTTTAATGGCCCGATGAGAAATGGGTTTGCTTTCATTGCAAAGCAAATCTTCGCACGTTCTCCGAGAATTTCTTTCATCATCTGTACCCGGGATATCAACATATCCAGATCAAAGATATATGCCGGTGTCTGAATTCCCGATATCTTAATTTCCTGATTCATACGTTTCCTCCAGTTTCTTACGGTCGATTTTCCCATTTTTCGTAAGCGGGAATTCCTCCACCTTTACGAATACATTTGGAATCATAAAACCGGGAAGTCTTGTACCAATCGCACGGACAATCTGCTTCTTCTCCAGATTTCCTTCGTAGAATGCAACGATTTTATTCTTCGCCTTATCATAAAGACAAAGACTTCTTCCTAAGCCTTCCATCGTCTCCAGTGCCGTCTCGATCTCTCCGAGTTCAATCCGGTGTCCCATATGTTTTATCTGAAAATCCTTTCTTGAAGCGAAATACAGATTACCATCTTCCCCATAATATGCCAGGTCTCCGGTCCGGTAGATTGGTTCCAGGTATGCTTTGTTACGTGGATTTTGCACAAATACCCTGGCTGTCTGTTCTGCATTGTTATAATATCCTAAAGATAATGCCGTTCCGGACACACAAATCTCTCCCAGTTCTCCGGCTTTCGTTACCTCCCGGTCATCGTCATCTAAAAGGAATACTTTTTCATTTGGAAATGGTTTTCCTATTGGAAGATTCTCTCCTGGTTCATATTCACGGTCAATGATGTAATATGTACAATTACATGTAATCTCCGTCGGTCCGTATACATTTACATACATCGCATCCGGCAGATATTTCTTCCAGATGTTTAAATGTTTCACTGGCATGACTTCCCCTGAAAAAATCACTTTTCGAATCTTCTCCGGTACCTTGTAATCAAAGCCTTTCAATGTAGAAATAATGCACAATGCCGATACCGCCCAAATTAAAGTAGTCACTTCACGTTCGATCAGATAATCCAGAAGTTTTGTAGGAAATGAGAAAAACTTCTTTGGAATGATCTGCATTGTCGCGCCACATTTTAAAGTAGAATAAATATCTTTTACCGATACATCGAAATCAAACGGAGCCTGGTTGCCGATGACATCATCTTCTGTAATCTGGAATAATTTTGTAAATTCCTCAATAAAATCTATGACCGACCGATGACTTACAACGACTCCTTTCGGCACTCCTGTGGAACCTGACGTAAAGATTGCATAAAGCGGATCCACATCCCGGCTCTGTCTTCTGATACGCTCCAGATACGCAGCGTCTTCTGTTGTGGAAAGCGCCTCATCTATCATAATCACTTTCCCGTCAAATTCCAGTCGTTCCCTTTGCTTATCATATGCCGGATCGGTCAGCAGGATATCTGCCTGCAATGTATCCAGCACCGACTTCAGCCGCTCTGTCGGAAGTTTCGGATCCAACAGAACATAAAAACAGCCTGCAGATACAATTCCCATAAATGCGTAGATGGCTTTTACACCTTTCTCCATAAGTACAGGAACCGGTCTCCCCGGAAGTACATCTTTTCCCAGTCTGGTTCCCACTGCTCTGGCACATCTGATCAGTTCCTCGTATGTGCATGCTGTCTCTTCATCTGCAAAAGCAGTCTTACCCGGATACTTCCGGGCAGACTCCTCCGCATAGCATAAAATATTTCGAATCAATTTATTACTCTCCTAATCCATTCTCTACAGCTTCTACCATCGCTTTCAGCGCTTTTTCCTCTTCTTCGCCTTCGCATATCAGAAGAATCTCGTCTCCGGATTTGATACCTGCACCGAGAATGCTTAGTACACTCTTTGCATTCGCAATCGAGTTCTCGTATTCAAATGTAATTCGACATTCAAACTTATTTGCAATGTTGCTGAAAATTCCAGCCGGACGCAGATGCAGTCCTGTTGGATTTGTTATTTTTACTTTCTGACTTACCATAGCTCTGCTCCTTATTTCTCTTCCAATATAACATTTACTGATACCGTGCTCTCCAGCACACACCCATCCGGGACATTCACCGTTACCGGAACGGTATAAGAACCTGCACTTTGATAATTCTTCAAATCGATGCTGACATTATCATTAATCTTATATTGATCCAGTGCATCTCCTGGTCCACGAATCTGAATCTCAAGAACATCTGCAGATTCATAGCTCAAAGATAAGCCATCTGCCAGATTGTTCACTTTAATGGATCCCATAGAAATATCATAAGATTTCGAACCATCTTTGTCAATTCCCACTGTGACAACAACTGATCCTGCATTCTCATCGGTCAGTTTGATATCCTCCGGAAGATAATCCGAAATATCTACCACCTTCTCAGTCTTCGATGTCAGACCAGACATTGTAAGTGCTGATGCAGGTATGGAAATCTTCTTTAACTTCTTCAGATTATCTGCACTTCCTGTTACGTTGACATGATCTGGTTCGTATTTGATGTCACTGACAGAATATCCATCTGCCGCTGTAATCTGTGATGTATCAAACTCTACCTTCACACTCTTTGTCTCCAGCACCTGTACACTTACCGATACACCTTCCGTACCAAGGTTGTTAGCCAGAAGAGACTGATCGATCACATTATTATCATCATCATACAGGACGAGTTCTGATTTTGTAACTGTATTGTCTGAAAGCCCTGATACACTTACCGATGCCTCTACCTTGCTGATGGAATCTATCACAGATTTCGGTCCGCGGATTGATACCATCTCAGGTACAGCCTGGATTTCACCAAGTGCATAACCATCTCTCACTGTTCCTGTCGTCTTTGGAACAATCGGGAATTTCTTCGTCTCTTCGTCTTCCAGTTTGACCTGTAAGTTCCGAGGTGTCACTTCCACATCTTCATAGCTTACGCCTTCAATATGAACACTGATTGGAATCTGTGTCTGCAATGTCAGTTCTTTCATATCTGCCGTTGCTTTGATATGATTTGCTTTTATTTTACTAAGTACGGATCTCTTTGCCCGCACTGTCACAGAGACATTCTGCGTACCATCTTCAATCTGATATGTCTGATTCGTTGCCGCAAGTACCTCTGCATTCGTCACCGTTACCGGTATATTATTAAATGTCTGCGTTGTTACCGGGTCGTCGATATTAACCACAATCAGCCACAGCATAACTGCCAGCAGGAAGGATAATATCTTAAGGCCCCAATTATTCATCAGTCCTTTTTTCATCTTTGTTCCTTCCTTTCCACATATGCAGGAAATTCTTGCTCTCCGGTTTTCTGTTCTGTATATAGGTTAACTTCTCACGAAGTTCCTCACGAGTCACTGACCGGTCAAGCACACCGCCTTGTGCGACAGATACTTTTCCAGTCTCTTCTGATACAACAATGATCAGCGCATCGCTGACCTCGCTCATTCCGACTGCCGCTCTGTGTCTTGTTCCTAATTCTTTACTCAGCCCCATGTTATCTGACAATGGCAGATAGCATGTAGCAGATACGATCCGATCACCTCGAATAATAATCGCTCCGTCATGAAGTGGTGTATTATGCTCAAATATATTCATCAATACCTGCATCGATACGAGACAGTCCATCTTAATACCTGTACTTTCATACTCAGTCAGATGTATTGCCTGTTCCACTACAATCAACGCACCCGTCTTTACACGTCCCATGTTATAAGCTGCGTCGATAATACTTTCCATTGTCTCTTCACTGAATCTGCTGGTTTCTTTGTTCGTCTCAAACGGAACGATCGAACTCAGGAATTGCTTCTCCCCCAGCTTTTCCAGAGCCCTTCGAAGTTCCGGCTGAAATACCACAATTGCCGCCGTAGCTAATACTGTTACGGAGTTCCTTGCCAGAAATAAAATTGTATGCATCTTGAAGACTGCAGCCAATAGTACAAATACTCCAAGAACGACGATTCCCCTCATCAGCATCCATGCTTTTGTATTGATCAGCCACATCGCAATGTGATAGATAAGATATGCTAAAATCAATATCTCTACAATGTCTGTCACATGTACGTCCGGGAAATATAACTCCTGACGGGATGAACCCAATATCTGCATGATATACTGTTTCATCCGGTCACCCCCTTTTTATTATCCAAATTAATTATTTACTTATTTCATATCCGGATCATTTTCAAAGCTTCTTCTTAAAAGCTCCTGATCCACATCCTCCATCACATTTTTTCGATGTGTTGATGGACGTTTTTTTCTTTTCTGTCCCTGTTCATTCTGTCGTGCCTTTTCCTGCGCCTGTCTCTTTGCCCTCTTTCTTACCTCTGCTGTATCCATGATTTCAGTTTCCTGACGCTCATTGATACGCTTCACTGTCTTCTCCGGCGTAGATACAATAATCTTCGGAACAGCTTTTACATAGTAGTAATATTCATCATCTTCATATTGAAGATTCTCACTTCTGGAATAATCTACTGAAAAGAAGAACAATTCCAGGATCAGACCTACAATTGCGGCTCCAATACTTCCAAAAATCAATGTTCCGTAAGAGGCATGAACGCCCATAGCCACATCTCCGATTGCCACAACTATAATGTTGATGACCGCACCTACGACAACAGCCACGCTCCATGCATGTGCAATCGCCTGTCTGCGGAGTGTATATACAACTAATGTACAGATAATAAATGCTACCAGTACAATCCACAACTCTTTATTCTGAAAGACCTGCTTTGCATACTTGGTAATCTGACCCATCATGCCTTTGATTTCTCCGCCTTTCATCGTGGAAGCTGCTTTTTTCATATAAGCCATCATATAATATACGATTGTTCCGCAGCCAACTGCTACCATAGAAATTGGTGTCAACAGAAGTGCGCAGGAAATCGGAATAACTACCGGAATCTTAAATACAAATGCAAGTGGTGTTAACAACACGACGATTGCCATCTTCGGAGTAAATCGAAGATAGAAAATATACATAATCAAGAAGATCACACCCGTCACAATCAATGCTGCAATGGACACCGAATACATATGTACCAGAATCAGGGCCGTTGCTAACACTACTGTGACAATCGGCGGAAAGAATGTACAGATAATTGCAAGTGCCAGTGTTACGACCGGCGATGCCAGAGTCTTCATGAACCCAACATTGCCGTTAATAATATAAAATGTCATAGCAGCCAGAATAAACTGTACCGCCTTATCTGCTACAATTGAATATTTGGAGTACAACTCCTGCATTCTCTCACGTACTACAAATAAACTGTCCATTACTTCGTCTCCTTTTCATACATCTTCAACAATCTTGTCAGAATGTGATTATATCTCTTTACCCGCTGTCTTGCTTCCTGGTGTTTTTTGTTGTACAGATGGCTTGCAATTCCTATATAAGTCACAAGAACTACCACATATCCGACAACTGCTGCAAGGATCAAAATAATCAGCAGCGCGGTCGACATCTCCTCCATCAAGGTGTCAAGTCCTGCAATCATGGCAAGCGCCCAGACTGCCACATAGCCTACAGTCACCCAAAGGACAGTACATATTATATGCAAACCGACATAATCTTTTCGGTAATATTCGCTAATTTTAAAATCTTCTTTTCCCTGAGTCTGATCATACAGTGCAAGTCTCGTCATCAGCTTTACTTTTCGTTCATCTAACATATATACACCTCAAAATCATTTTATCGATGAAACATCATTTTCAGTATAGCAAATCTCAGTATCCTTGTCCAATACTTATAGTTAAAAAGTAAACTTTTTGAATACCCATAGATTTCAGTATCTTTGCCACCTGATCGACTGTATTTCCTGTTGTGTAAATATCATCAATAATCATAATCCTCCGGAAATCTGCAGGCAGCGCAGCCGGATCTGCTCCCGGGGCAAATGCATGTTCCAGATTTTTCTTTCTCCCCCACGGATCGAGTTTTTTCTGATATCCGGTATAATGCACACGTTTTACAAGGTCCGGGATGACCGGTATGCCCCATATTTCCCCTATCTCATTTGCCAGAAGTTCTGCCTGATTAAACCCACGCCTCCGTCGACGTCTTCTATGTAACGGTACCGGTACAAGCGCCTGCGGCCTCCATAAGCGAACTTCTTTTTCATAAGTTCTGCATATCTCCTGCGCAAAATACCGCGCATAATACCTCTGATTATGATATTTCAACTGATAAATCGCATGATTTACCGGCGGTTTGTGAAGCCACATAGAGAGACCTCTGTCATAGCAATGCTCCATCTTACTGCAGTCATGACAAAATTCTTGTTCCTGATAACGGACTGGTTTCCCACATTTTAAACATCTTGGTTCCTGAATCTGCAACTTATCCACCTTTTTTCTGCATGGTTCACAGATTCCCTCATAATTCACCTTCCCGCAGAACGGGCAGGTTCTGGGCCAGAAAATATTTAAAATTATGTCCGTCCATTTTTCTGTCTTTCTTTTCTTATCTCTATATTTTTTATCTTTATATGTTTTATCTTTATATTTTTTATCTTTTTGTTTTTTCACTATGCAAGTTCACGGATTCGCTCCGCCAGACTTGTATTTCTTCTCTGCTCGCTCGTATTCTGAATCATCCCCTGGAATACCGAATCGCTGCCCACAAGGGTGACACATTTTCTCGCTCTTGTGACTGCTGTATAGATCAGGTTACGATTGTATAGCTGTCTTGGTCCCTGAAGCAGCGGAATCACAACTGCCGGATACTCACTTCCCTGCGCCTTGTGTATTGTAATTGCGTATGCAAGCTCCAGCTCGTCAAGAAGGGTAAATGGATACTTCACCTGACGATGTTCATCATACTCGACCGTAACGGTCTCTTCATATGTATTGATATTCTTGATGATTCCCATGTCACCATTGAATACGCCCAGTCCCTTGTCTATGGTCATTCCATACTTTGTGCAGACTTCCCACTCAAGCTGATAATTATTTTTTATCTGCATCACTTTATCGCCTTCCCGGAACAGGCGGTCTCCTACTTCTTTTTCCTGTTTTTCCGGTGACGGCGGATTCAGATACTGTTGTAAGATCTTGTTCAGTCGTTCTACACCGAGATTGCCCTTTCGCATCGGTGTAAGCACCTGAATATCATAAGGTGAAGCATCTACGAATTTCGGAAGTTTTTTCTGAATCAATGTAATGACAACGCTGATGATCACATTCGGATCAGACCGCTTTAAAAAGAAGAAATCCATACTTTTATTATCCAGGATGACCGGCTCACCGCGGTTGATCTTATGAGCATTTACGATAATATCGCTTTCTTTTGCCTGCCGGAAGATTTTCTCCAGCTTTACGACCGGGAAACATTCCGACGCAATCATATCCTTCAACACTCTTCCGGGACCTACGCTCGGAAGCTGATTTCCGTCTCCGACCATAATCAGTCTTGTTCCTGGAATGATTGCATCTAACAGTGCCTTCATAAGCGGCAGATCAACCATAGACATCTCATCTATAATAATCACATCTGCTTCCAGTGGATTCTCTGCATTTCTTCCAAACCCACTTCCAAATCCGGCATTGTCTTTTCTGTCATCATCTTCCGGATTGCCACTGACCTCAAGAAGCCGGTGAATTGTCTGTGCCTCACAGCCGGTTGCCTCCGTCATACGTTTTGCCGCACGTCCGGTCGGTGCTGCCAGAAGAATGTCTGCACCTTCTTCTTCAAAGAAATGGATCATTGTATTGATTGTCGTCGTCTTTCCGGTTCCAGGTCCTCCTGTTACAATCAAAATTCCGTGACGCACGGATTCCATGACCGCTTCCCTCTGTCTGTCGTCCAGTGCCAGCTCTGCCTGTTCTTCTATCGTATGAATCCGGTGTTCCAGAACGGCTGGTGTCACATCAAAATCCACATTCAGATCATGCAGCATCTTTGCCACCGTAAGTTCCATATAGTAATAATGAGAGGAATAAACACGAAGCCCTTCATCTGATTCTTTCAGAACAACCTTTTTTTCCATAGCCAGATCCATAACATATTTTTCAATATGCTGAATCTCTACATCAAGAAGCTGACTGGCACGATATAACAGAACATCTTGAAGAAGATAGACATGTCCTTCATTCACACTCTGAAGCAGTGTATAGAAAATACCACTCCGGATCCGGTAGTCCGAATCGGTATGTATCCCGACTTTCGATGCAATCTCATCTGCAGTCTTGAATCCGACTCCAGGCACATAATCTGCCATCTGATATGGATTCTCCTCAATCACACGATACACGCTCTGACCGTAATGCTGATAGATTCTTGCTGCTAACGTAGTGGAAATGCCATATTTTTGTAAGAAAATCATTGCTTCCCGCATATCTTTCTTTTCTTCCACCTGCACGGCAATCTCTCTGGCCTTCCGCTCGCTGATTCCCTTTACTTCTGCAAGCCGTTCCGGTTCTTCTTCGATAATCCGGAACGTATCACCGCCAAACTTCTTCACAATCCGTCCTGCCAGTGACGGGCCGACGCCTTTGATTGCCCCGGAGCCAAGATAGCGCTCAATTGAGACCTTATCCTCCGGCTGACACACCTTTGAAGTTTCCACCTGAAGCTGCGTTCCATACACTTTATGTACAATGTACTCTCCCGTCAGCTCCAGAAGTTCTCCTTCTTCAATGTAATGAAACTTTCCCACACAGGTCAGGTCTCCATCATCGTTATTCAAATTAAATACTGTATACCCATTGTCTTCGTTGCGGTATACAATGTGTTCCACATATCCCTTAATCTCTTCCATCGATTGTACCAATTCCTGTCATTTTCTTCCGCATCGGAGAAAGCCAGAATTCTACAACTCTCTTCTGGCATTCATAAGTTCTACATATTCTCCGGTTCCGATTGCCACTACCTGTGTCGGCTCTTCTGCTGTCATCGTATTAATTCCGGTTCTCTCCTCAATCATCTCTTCCAGTCCGCGAAGCTTTGCCCCGCCACCGGTCAGCATAATTCCGCGCTCCAGAATATCTGCGGAAAGTTCCGGCGGTGTCTGCTCCAGGACGCTGATAATTGCCTCAATAATCTGATTGGAAGTTCCCTGCAGTGCCCGCTCTGTCTCCGCAGAGGTCACAGTCACTGTCTTCGGCAGTCCGGTCACAAGGTTCCGTCCGCTGACCTCCATTGCTTCGTTCTCAATTAGCGGATACGTTGTACCAATCTTAATCTTAATATCCTCAGCCGTTCTGTCTCCGATCAACAGATTGTGCTTTTTCTTCATATAACGTACAATTGCTTCATCAAAATCGTCTCCTGCCACCTTCAGCGAAGTACTGACAACGGTACCTCCCAGTGAGATGACGGCCACATCCGTCGTACCTCCTCCGATATCTACGATCAGATTCCCGCAGGCTTTGGAAATGTCAATGCCTGCTCCGATTGCCGCCGCTACCGGCTCTTCAATCAGATATACATCTCTTGCTCCTGCCGCAAATGTTGCCTGTTGTACTGCATTTCTCTCAACTTCTGTCACACCACTTGGCACACAGATACTGATACGTGGCTTCTGAAATGTTCTTCTTCCCAGTGCTTTCTGAACAAAATATTTGATCATCTTCTCTGTTACGGTATAATCGGAAATAACTCCCTGGCGCAGAGGGCGCACTGCGATAATATTGCCTGGCGTTCTTCCCAGCATAAGACGCGCCTCTTCTCCGATTGCCTTCACTTCATTGCTGTCTCTGTCAAATGCAACGACAGAAGGCTCTTTGAGAATGACTCCTTTTCCCTTCACATATACAAGAATACTGGCTGTTCCCAGATCTATTCCAATATCTACTGCCATGATATAACCTCTTTCTTTCTGCTATCCCTTTTATCCATACCATTATCTTTCGTTTTCCCGGGAAGTGCAACCCTTTTTTCCTTAAATATTTGTGAAGATGCGCCTGGCTTGTTCCTTATTCAGACAAGATTTCCTATCTTTCTAACATCGGCTTGATATATTTTCCAGTATAAGATACCGGACTTGCCGCCACTTCTTCCGGTGTCCCCTTTGCAATCACGGTTCCGCCTTTGTCACCGCCTTCCGGTCCCATATCAATGATATAGTCCGCAGTCTTAATGACATCCAGATTATGTTCAATGACTACAACCGTATTACCGTCCGCAGATAATCGATGCAGAATCTCTGTTAATTTATGCACATCTGCAAAATGTAATCCTGTTGTTGGCTCGTCCAGAATATAAATAGTCTTTCCAGTACTTCTCTTACTGAGTTCTGTCGCAAGCTTGATTCTCTGTGCCTCTCCTCCGGACAACTGTGTGGACGGCTGTCCCAGACGGATATAGGAAAGTCCCACATCGTTAAGCGTCTCCATTTTTCTCCGGATACTTGGCACATTTTCAAAGAAATGAAGCGCCTCTTCCACTGTCATATTGAGTACGTCATAGATACTCTTACCTTTGTATTTTACCTCCAGCGTCTCTCTGTTATACCTTTTTCCGTGACAAACCTCACAAGGTACATAGACATCCGGAAGGAAATGCATCTCGATCTTCAGGATTCCGTCTCCCGCACATGCCTCGCAGCGTCCGCCTTTTACGTTAAAACTGAATCTTCCTTTTTTATATCCTCTTGCCTTTGCATCCGCAGTCGCAGCAAAAAGATCTCGAATCAGATCAAAGACTCCTGTATAGGTCGCCGGATTGGATCTCGGCGTTCTTCCGATTGGAGACTGGTCGATTGCAATGACTTTATCTAGCTGATCCAGTCCTTCAATCGCACGGTGTTTTCCGGGGATCACACGCGCACGGTTCAGATCTCTTGCAAGCCGTTTATATAATATCTCGTTAATCAGAGAACTTTTTCCAGATCCGGACACACCTGTCACACAAGTCATCACTCCAAGCGGAATATCTACATCTATATTTTTCAGATTATTTTCTTTTGCTCCACGGATTTTCAACCAGCCAGTCGGCTCTGCGCGGTGCTCCGGTACCGGAATCTTCATTCTTCCACTGAGATAAGCGCCTGTGATAGATTTCTTATTCTTCATAATCTGCTCAGCCGTTCCGCAGGCAATGACCTCTCCACCATGTTCTCCTGCACCCGGACCGATATCTACAATATAGTCTGCTTCACGCATGGTATCCTCATCATGTTCAACTACAATGACGGAATTCCCCAGATCACGCAAATGCTTCAATGTTCCAAGCAGCTTATCATTATCTCTCTGATGCAGTCCGATACTTGGCTCGTCCAGAATATAAGCCACTCCGACCAGCCCCGAACCAATCTGAGTCGCGAGACGGATTCTCTGTGCCTCTCCTCCGGACAAAGTTCCTGTTGCACGGGCAAGGGTCAGATAATCCAGCCCCACATCCATTAAAAATTTGATTCTTGCCTGAATTTCTTTCAGGATTTGTCCTCCAATTAGCTGTTGCTGCTCCGTCAGTTCCAGGTTTCCCATAAATTTCTGCAGGTTTTCAATGGACATCTCTGTCACTTCCGCGATATTCTTGCCGCCGACCGTTACAGCCAGCGCTTCTGGTTTCAATCGCTGTCCTCCACATTTTCGGCAAGGCGTAATTCGCATAAATTCTTCATACTCTGCCTTCATCGTCTCAGATGAAGTCTCACGATATCTGCGCTCTACATTGCGAATCAGTCCTTCGAACGCAACATCATAGACTCCTTCTCCGCGCTGGCCTTTATAATGAACTTTCAGTTCATGACCATTGGTACCATGTATGATCACATCATGAATCTCCTGCGGATAATCCTGGAATGGTGTGTCCAGCGAGAAATGGTATTCTTTTGTCAGTGCATCCAGAATTGCATAGGTAAAGCTTTTCTTATCTGTACAGGACTGCCATCCCATGACTGTGATGGCGCCCTCGCTGATGCTCAGTCTCTTATCCGGAATCATCAGATCCTCATCAAATTCCATCTTGTATCCCAGTCCGAAACATTCCGGACATGCACCAAATGGATTATTGAAAGAGAAACTTCTCGGCTCGATCTCATCAATGCTGATTCCACAGTCCGGACAGGAAAAGCTCTGGCTGAAATTCATCGTCTCTCCGTCAATTACGTCCACGATCATCAGTCCCTCTGCCAGATGCAGTACATTTTCAATGGAATCGGTCAGACGCTTCTCGATTCCCGGCTTCACAACAAGGCGGTCTACGATAATCTCTATATTATGCTTGATATTCTTATCCAATGTAATCTCTTCGGACAATTCATACAGATTGCCGTCCACGCGCACACGCACATATCCACTCTTCTTTGCTCTCTCCAAAAGCTTCTCATGGCGCCCTTTCCTTCCACGCACGACCGGTGCCAGAAGCTGGATCTTCGTCCGCTCCGGCAGTTCCATGATCTGGTCTACCATCTGGTCCACCGTCTGTTTCTTAATCTCACGGCCACACTTCGGGCAGTGCGGAATCCCGACTCTCGCATACAAAAGTCGGAAATAGTCATAAATCTCCGTCACCGTTCCTACCGTAGATCTCGGATTTCGGTTCGTAGACTTCTGGTCAATCGAAATCGCCGGAGAAAGTCCTTCGATGCTCTCCACATCCGGCTTCTCCATCTGTCCCAGGAATTGTCTTGCGTAAGAAGACAAAGACTCCATATATCGTCTCTGTCCTTCCGCATAAATAGTATCAAATGCCAGAGATGACTTTCCGGAGCCGCTAAGTCCCGTTAAGACTACCAGTTCATTTCTCGGAATATCCAAATCTATATTTTTTAAATTGTGCTCGTTGGCACCTCTGATTTTTATAAATTGCCTTTTCCCATTTTTTGCTGCCATATTTTTTAATTTCCTCTTATCTCTATCTGATCATTTGCTATATTCATGTCATTCTATACACTTTATTACTCTTTGAGCATCTTCTTCAATTCAATCAGCTTATCACGCAGCTCTGCTGCCGCCTCGAAATTCAGCTCTGCTGCCGCCTTCTTCATCTGTTTTGTCACATCTGCAATCAGCTTCTGCAATTCCTTCTCGCTCATAGACTCCGGATCTTTGTCCATCTGAAGCTCCGTCGCAGCAACCTTCTTGGAAATGCTGATCAAATCCCGGACGCTCTTCTGAATCGTAGTCGGCGTAATGCCATGTTCCTCATTGTATGCCATCTGGATTTTCCGGCGCCGCTCTGTCTCTTCAATCGCATTTTTCATAGAATCTGTCATATTGTCGGCATACATAATAACATGACCCTCTGCATTACGTGCCGCACGTCCGATTGTCTGTACAAGTGATGTCTCCGAACGCAGGAATCCTTCCTTGTCTGCATCCAGAATCGCAACCAACGTAATCTCCGGAATATCCAGACCTTCTCGCAGAAGGTTGATTCCGACCAGAACATCAAACACATCGAGACGCATGTCACGCACAATCTCGGTTCTCTCCAGTGTATCAATATCGGAATGCAGGTAGCGGACACGGATACCAAGCTCCCGCATATAATCCGTTAGATCTTCCGCCATCCGTTTTGTCAAAGTTGTAATCAGAATCTTATGCTTTCCCGCAATCTCCTTCTTCACTTCACCGATCAAGTCATCAATCTGTCCCTCCACCGGACGGACTTCTATCTCCGGATCCAGAAGTCCCGTCGGACGGATCACCTGCTGTGCCCGCAGAAGTTCATGTTCTTCCTCATACTGCCCCGGTGTTGCCGATACAAATAACACCTGATCAATCTTGCTCTCAAATTCCTCAAAACTAAGCGGACGGTTGTCCAGCGCTGACGGCAGACGGAAGCCATAGTCCACAAGCGTTCTCTTCCTGGACTGGTCACCATGATACATACCGCCGATCTGCGGAACCGTCTTATGAGACTCATCAATCATCATAATAAAATCATCCGGGAAATAATCAATCAATGTGTGCGGCGGCTGTCCCGGTGCAAGTCCCGCCAAATGTCTGGAATAATTCTCAATTCCGGAACAGAATCCCGTCTCACGCATCATCTCTATATCAAAATTCGTGCGCTCCGCAATTCTCTGGGCTTCCAGAAGCTTATCTTCACCTTTGAAATATTTCACCTGCTCTTCCAGTTCAATTTCAATATTTTTAATTGCTTTCTCCATACGTTCTTTTGGAACGACATAGTGAGAAGCCGGAAATATTGCAACATGGTTCAGTGTATTTTTAATCTCTCCGGTAAGCATATCTATCTCTGAAATCCGGTCAATCTCATCTCCGAAAAATTCAACCCGGATTGCCGTATCGCCACGGTCTGCCGGCACGACTTCTATCGTATCTCCACGCACCCGGAATGTTCCACGCTTGAAATCCATATCATTTCTGTCATATTGAATATCAATCAGCTGACGTAATACTTCGTCTCTGTCCTTCTCCATGCCCGGACGAAGCGATACCATCATCTGCTCAAAGTTCTCCGGTTCACCCAATCCATAGATGCAGGAAACACTGGCAATCACAATTACATCTCTGCGCTCAATCAATGCCGCCGTCGCCGATAACCTCAGCTTATCAATCTCTTCATTCACAGAAGAATCCTTCGCAATATAGGTGTCTGAGGACGGGACATAAGCCTCCGGCTGGTAGTAGTCGTAGTAGGAGACAAAATATTCCACTGCGTTATCGGGGAACATCTCCTTGAACTCTCCGTACAACTGAGCCGCTAACGTCTTATTATGAGCGATGACAAGTGTCGGCTTCTGTAATTGCTGAATCACATTTGCCATCGTAAAAGTTTTTCCAGAACCCGTAACCCCTAGTAAAGTCTGGCATTGATTGCCTTCCTTGAACCCTTTCACAAGCTCTGCAATCGCCTGTGGCTGGTCTCCGGTTGGCTCGTATGGGGCTTTCAATTTGAACTCATTCATGGTAAATCCCTCCATTTGTGACTTTTACTATGACCAATATCAGCCAAAAATTCGTATCCAGATTCGTAACGAAAAGCTTATTTTATGGTGAATAGATGTCCTTTTTACCTCGTTACGAATAAAAGTCACAAAACTGATTTTTGCGGATAAAACAGCACTCGGAAATACCTGATGATACCAGGCTCCGGTTCTGTCATATTTTTACTGTTTGTTCTTGTAACAGTCCCTATTATATCAGACATTTTTTTGAAAGTATATAGATGAAGGTAAGAAAAAAAGTACAAATGTTCGATTCTTATTTGTACTTTTCTCTCTTACTACTATTCTATTTTTATCATGCTGCGTTGAAATATTCCTCCAGGATCAAGTCTATTTCAATCACTTCTGAATAATCATAATACTGATCTTTCCGCTCTTTTGGAATAACTTCTTCAATAAATGGTTCCAATACGTCCAGACAGTCTTCAATGATTTCCTGTGTATCTCCATAGATATCTACTGATATGATTTCCTTGGCATGTCCTAACAAATGCGAAACACCTTTTGAATTAAAACTATTCTTCAGCAAAATGGTTGCATAGGTATTTCTCAACTGGTGAAAATGAATATCAGGCAAATCCAAGGATTTCAACAAGTCTTTATAGTATTTCTGATGGAAACCTTTACTCCTTGGATTCCCATATGTAGAACAGCAAATATAATTCCAGTCCCGGAACTCTTTTGGTCTGCGTCTGCGGTTCTTCTCATAAGTTTTCCGTTCTTCCAGAATTGCTTCAAATACATAATCCGGTATTGGAAGTTCACGCACACCAGCAGGTGTTTTTGTTTTAATTTCCTGCTTTGTCAGCATCTTAGGTGCACAGTCTTCTGCTTTACTGTTTGGCTTCTTTCCCAACTGACGCTCTACTCTCAACGTCCTGTGAATGTAATCGACATCACTGTATTTCAGACCATTTATTTCACTTCTTCTGAGTCCCATCAATACCGCAAACAGGATCTGCATATGAATCGGTGTCTCCTTGCTTGCCTCAATCAACCGAAGCACCTGCGGAAGTGTCAATGTTTTCTTCTCGTCAATTTTCAGGACTCGATACTCTGTCTTTTTTATTTTCTTCGGTAAATTGATTCCCTTTGCAGGATTTGCTGCCAATACGTTTTTGTTAAATGCATACTCCAATGATGTTTTCATGATCGTCCTGACATTTTTCGCAACCGATTCATACTTCTCTGCAACTGCATTATATAATTTTCTGATATACCCCTGATTCAGTGTAGACATATACATTTTTCCAAGCTGTGGAACAATATAATTCTTAATGGAACTTTTGTAAGTTGTATAAGTATCGTCTGTTATCCGGGGACGCATAATATCTTCCAGCCAGAAGATCATAAATTCCTCTACCCGGATTTTTCCATACACAATATAGGTTCCGGTATGTAGCTGTCCGATTACTTCATCACGAAATGCATTGGCTTCTCTTTTGGTTGTGAATCCCGCATGTTGCTGTGTCTTTGTACTTTCATCTGCAAACGTCAGCAACACGCGAAATCCATATCCTTTTTTGATTGTCGTCACCGAATAAACCTTATATTCTACATATTTCTTAAAATCAAAGCTCTTATGCATGGCTATCCCTCCGTTCCGGTTCGTTGTGGTACAAATGTATTATTTACAAATGCAATAATCTTATCCTGCTCGTCCATAATCTCACAATAATATTCGTAAGTCGTATGAACGGAACTATGACCTAACAGACCAGATATTTTAAACAATGGAACTCCAAGCTCAATTAAAATAGTCGCAAACATATGTCTGAGTCCATGTACGGTGATATTTGGCAATCCATTTCTGTTGCAGATTTTTGTAAGTGCCTGATTCATTGCCGTCAATGATCGGGGTTCGCCATTTTCCTGACAACATACATAATCAAAATCCTTGTATTCTATGCCCGGATTATTTTTTCGCAGTTCAATCAACTGCTGTCTACGTTTTACTTCCCGCATCACCACTTTCGGAACTCTCAATATCCGGTAACTGTTCTCGGTCTTTGGGTTCCGTTCAATAACAGCATATTCCGTAACCGTAAATTCTTTTTCTTTCAGTTTCAGGTTTCCAACAAGCTGTCTGCTGATTCTGACGGTCTGTTTTTCAAAATCAAAATCCTGAAATTTCAATCCAAGAATTTCTCCTTTTCGTAACCCACAAAACAGTCCCAGTAAAATTTCCAGATACCAAGGATTCTTGCTCGCAGCTTCAAGAAAAACCTTTAATTTTTCTTTACTTAATACCCTTACCTTTGGTTTTGCTCTCGGATATGGCTTTGTTTCGGGCATTGGATTATAGCTTATGAACTTATCTCCTGCTGCATCTTTCATGGCGATACTCAGAAGCTCCCGCCCCTTATTTCCTGCTGAAGGACAGATTTTTGCAACACGTTCCAGTAGAGCATCTAAATACTCTACTGAAATGTATTTTAATTTGATATCTGCTTCCATACTCGGAAGAATCAGATTATATAACGTATATGTTCCAACCATTCTCGTGGTTGTCTCAATTCTCGGACTGAAAATATTTTCAAACCAGTATTCCAGATAATCTCCAAGCATTACATCTGTCTTTTGCATTTTTGCAATCTGGAGATCTCTCTGCTTCTTCTGGTATCTCTTTTCATATTCCCAGTAACTTTTCTCTGCTTCTTCCGGCGTTTCAAAGCCACCTTTTTTCCCATATTTTGTCGTCAGATCGTCCTGCAGCTCTTTGGTTCTGTGATACCATGATTTTCCTTCAAAAAATACAACTCTCTTTTCCTTTGACATTGTCTCCTGCTGCGTTTCTTTCTGTTTCATTCTGCTCTCACTCTTTCTCTCTCCTCGTCTCCATTCAGCCACTTATCAAAAGAATTGCATGGGATACGATAAGATCTGCCAATCTTTAACACCCGGAATGGCTTTCTGTCATAGTAAACATTTTCTATAAATTCATATGCCTTAGACCGTCCCAGTCCAAGCAAATTCTGAACATCTTCTACTTTATATACTTTCTTTTCCATTTCATTCTCTATCATTGCCATGACGTTATCCTCCTCGTCCTAATCTTTGCGCTTTACTACCGGTAGTTTTTAGCTGTGTAACATCTAAAAATGGTACACCACTAAGATATCTATTTTCGTCTACAGTGTCCAATGTGCGAATTTTTAAATCGCACACTTGACTTTTACGTGTTACTTGTTCTTTCTTCCTATATAATAGTCGTACCCATTCCGGACATTGCAGAACATACATAATTCCTTATATCTCTGCTCTGGGTTCACCCGCCGGATATAATGTCCCGGCACATCATAAAAATTGCCTGCACATACTCTGCACAGGCTCACGACCAACGGTTTTTCAATGATTTTCGGTATCCCGGTACTTCTTCGGATTGCTTTATTGATCTTCTCCATTTCAGTACGCGCTAAGGTACACACATAATTTTCCAACCGTCTTTTATCTAAAGTTCTAAGCTGCTCCAACAGCACTACAGAATCCTTTTCCAAACCTTCCATTTCCGGGACTGCAATGTGGGTCGGCAGTTTCATTTTTTCCTTACTTGTAATTGCTGCCACGATCACCGTTGGACTGTACTGATTTCCTATATTGTTCTGGATCACCAATACCGGACGATAACCGCCCTGCTCACTTCCAAATACAGGATCAAGGTCGGCGTGATAAATGTCCCCACGCCTGACGTTCCTTTCTTCCATCTTTGCTATATCTCCTCTCGACTTTCTAACTGTTGTTATCCCTAAATATGTAAAATACAAGCCTATTTGTCCCCGACGCCCCGGCTTGTAATTGGGAAATCATCAGACGGCTGACTGCTGATCAGCTCCACAGGATTTTATTTAAAATAAATATATGGGATTGGGATTTTTCCTCTCCAGGGATCTCCTGAAGCTGCCCTCACTTGTTGCGGCATCAAAGAAATATTTTGTATACACGACTTTATGACCGGACAGGAGTATCATTATGCCTGTTGTCTGTCATCGCCCTGCCAGAAGCAATCTGACAGTTATAACCAGATATTTTTCGCTCAACAGTCCGGGTAATACAAACTGAAACCAAAAGGAAGTATACGGGTGGGATTTCGCTGTCTTTACCCAGCCTGTGTTATGGCGTATCTGTTAATGTGGCTTACGCTCATCACGATAACAACAGGAATGTGCCTGATGAATGTATATGAATTTGTCAAGGTTCGTCCCGCTCCCCAGTCTTTTCGTGACAAAAGAAGAAACAGGCGGATCAGAATATTTCTCTTTCCACCTGTTTCCTCACTTAAACGCTATTTTTCAACCCATTATCTCAAAATCTTTTTCAAATTTCTGATTGCTGCTTTTACAGACTTTGCTACCATCTGAAAAGAACAACCTTCTTCCTGTGCAATCTGCTCATAATTCTTATCTTCAAAATAATACTTCAGCAATCGTCTTCTCTGAATTTCCGACAACTGCTGGATTGCACTATGTAACCGTTCCGTTTCCAGTTTATTCAGAACAGTATCCTCTACACCTTCCTCTTTCTGAAATACTCGTTCATATAAACTGGAATCCCAGACTTCTGACTGCTCCAAATGCCTGTCCACAATATTCATATGCGACACGTCCTGCAATTCAAACGTATTAAAAGCCTCATATACATTCTTTCCTATTTCCAAATCCTTGTACTCTTTTTCACCATTGCGAAATGAAACATAATATTTTCCGTCCTTCTCATAGATTTCATATGGGTTGTATTTATCTTTTCTTCTTTTTGGCTGTCTGCCTTCCATGTCCTTTCCTCCGATCTGAATTTT
>ERZ808240.1408-NODE-1408-length-30062-cov-3.836238_pt1 | contig 30062 bp, 27 predicted proteins | sample MGYA00521084_ERZ808240 | MGnify/ENA primary metagenome ERZ808240 (study PRJEB31516, sample SAMN03275571) | gut metagenome | biome: mammalia-associated habitat; material: feces | host: Papio cynocephalus | place: Kenya | collected 2012-08-06 ... | reverse complement strand
ATTATGTAATTTCCTTTTTGAAAATGATGTATGCTTTGCTGACAAATAAAGATGAGGACAGGCGGTTTCTTTTTCAGGCGTCGTTCTTTTCGGCAGTTCCGCTGCTTGGTATTTTGATTAATACCTATTTCATTCCGGTGTATGAGGTATATCCGTTCCAGCCGTTTTGTCTGGTGATTGGGGCGGTGCTTGCGTACATGTTTATGGTGGACAGACAGCGAAATATCAGCGAAATGAAACATCATGAGCAGTTGTGCGAGGCGCTTGAACAGGAGAAAAAAGCGTTGCAGGACGCCCGCCGGGCAGGGCGTGTGAAGTCAACATTTCTGGCAAATATGTCGCATGACATCCGGACGCCGATGAATGCGATTCTTGGTTTTGCCGGGATGATTGAGAGAAATCCGGAAGATGTGGAAAATGTAAAAAATGCAGTGGGGAAAATCAAAGCTTCCGGTGATATTCTTTTGAAAATTATCAATGATATTTTGGATTTGTCACGCTTGGAAAGCGGCAAAATGCAGGTGAGCAATAGCGTATTAAATTTGGAGGAGATGGCGGAAAATCTCAAACTTATGCTTACCTATACATTGGAGAAAAAACAGATTGATTTGGAAATCCGCACGGAGATGGAAAATCCGTATGTGTGGTGCGACGAAACGAAGCTGCAGCAGATTATGGTAAATGAGTTGAGCAACGCTGCGAAGTTTACGGAAAATGGCGGGAAAATTGTACTGGAGATGCGACAGGGGCTTGTCTGTGATGGTATGGCAGAGTACCGGATTTCTGTGAAAGATAATGGTATTGGTATGGATTCTGAATTTCAGAAGCATGCATTTGAAGCATTTGAGCGTGAGCGGACTTCGACGGAAAGCGGCGCGCAGGGAACGGGGCTTGGACTTGCGATTGTGAAGCGGCTCGTTGAGCTGATGGAAGGTCAGGTTGAAATTCATAGCAAACTTGGCGAGGGCACAGAAATTTTGGTTCATTTGTTTTTGAAGGTTGCGGATGAATCTGAAATGGCTCAGGTGCACACAGAGAAAATTGAGGAAAATGCCCTTCTTGGAATGAAGATTTTGGTGGTTGAGGACAATGAATTGAATGCCGAGATTGCGACCGCTGTGCTTAGCGAACTGGGTGTTCAGGTTGATACGGCAGAGGATGGCATTGTCTGCCTTTACAAACTTGAAAACAATCCGGCAAAAACATATGATTTGGTGTTGATGGATATTCAGATGCCGCGTCTTGACGGCTATCAGGCTGCAAAGAAAATCCGCAATCTGCCGGACAAAGAAAAAGCAGAGATTCCGATTATTGCGATGACGGCAAATGCCTTTGAGGAAGACAAACAGCGCGCACTTGCTGCCGGGATGAATGACTTTATTGCCAAACCATTTGTAAGAGAAGAGTTGGCAAACATGATGGCAGAGTACAAGCAGGAAAACCGCTAGGAGGGGTCTTTCATGGATTCAAGAAAAAGTGACGCAATTTACGAAATACTATTACAAAAAGGCTTTGCTGAAAGCCTTTGCCGAGAAATTGCATACAAATATATGACTACCGATTACACTGCCACACGAATGCTTGGCTATTTGTACCGCATGACCGAGCTAAAAGAAGAACAGCTTGTTGACGAAATGATAGCAATCTTAGAAGACAGAGACCGAATCATAAAAAAGCATGAGATGGAACAGGCACAAGCAGCCATCAATCGGATTTATAATGAAGGGCTGGAATAAATTAGTTTCACTGTATGTTTAAGTTAGAAAATGAGAATGTTGTTTCACATTCGGAACCGCTCCCGCTTAGAGAACACACGTAGCGGTGCATGAGGGCAAAGTACGCCCTCTATGCACCGACGGTGTTCAATGTTCCTCATAGTGAAAGAAACATTCTCATTTTCTGGCTAAGCATACAGTGAAATATTTTAATAGAAGAAGATATGTTATATATTTTGCTCCAGATGCAACGCAAATCTTCACAAGTCAAGGAAAAAGCGTTGTCATACAGGGCTTCAGGTATATGTTCAGAAAAAGTATGCCCTGCCCCCCAAATGCATTACAAGAGCTAGTTTATATACAGTATTAGATATCAATTTTCAGGATTCCAGTAAATCATCAAGAAAACGGTTGCGATAAGTGGGTACAAACACGTGGGTATCGAGCATGTGTATTTAACATGCCGATACCCTTACGCGTTTGTTTAACGGGAGTGCCCACTTAACGTAACCGTTTTCTTGATAATTTACGGAACTTGAAAAAAATGCCATCTTGCAAAACCTATACAAATCCCATATAATATAAATACAAAATTATAAAGGAGGCCAATTATGGGTTGCGCAAAAATGAAGAAGTTACTTTGCCACGGACTGGCTGTGGCGATGGTTGTGTCATTAACGGCCACGGCATCGGACAGCAGTGCGGCAGCAAAGAAAGCAAAACCTGCGAAGAAAACAATTACGATTGAGCAGGGAAAATCAAAAAAGATTGTGGTGAAGAATAAAAAGAAAAAAGCAAAATACAAATTTACCGCATCAAACAAAAAAATTAAAGTTTCAGCTTCCGGTAAGGTGAAAGCAGTAAAAGTTGGAACTGCCAAAGTTACGGTGAAGGAAAAGTATAAGAAAAAGACAAAGAAAATCGGAACCGTAAAGATTATTGTAACAAAGAAAAAGACAGTTAAAGTAAAGAAAACACCGGTGCAGACGAGTAAACCAACAAATCAGCCAACAGCACCATCGGAAAAACCACAGGTGACAAACCCGCCGATTAAGACGCCGGAACCGGTTGCGTCTGAAGTCTACAGTAACTATTTTGAAGACGGGGACCTCAAAGGATTTGCGCCAATTGGTGGCAAACTGGAAGTTTCCAATTCACAGAACTACACAGAAGGCGGTATGAATAGTCTTCTTGTGAAAGACAGAACGAGTGAAACAGATGGAGCAAAACTTCCGATTTCCGAGTATGTGATTGCCGGCGAGCATTATCAGTTTAGCGTTGTCGTAAAACAGGATACCGGAAAAAGCCAGAAGATTGCACTTCGTATGACTTATACCGACCAGAATGGAATGGCAAGAGACGTTACGCTGATTACAAACGCAGATGCAGGAAAAGCATGCGCAAGCGGCAATTGGACCACGCTCAAAGGCGAGATTACCATTCCGAAAAATCAGGGTGATGTTGCGATGACACTCACCATGACTACTGCAACGGATTCATTCCTTGTGGATGATGTTATCATTAGCGGAAAAGCACAGAATAATGTCTATAAAGTCAGTGACGAAGAGTATGAGAAAATGCTGGAAGACAGTGTGTACTCAACCGGAAACAACGCAAGAATCAAGCAGGTAATCCAAAATGCGAGAGACGGAAAAGATGTCACACTTGCTTACATTGGTGGTTCCATTACAGAGGGCGCATTGGCAAAACCAAACAGCATGTGTTATGCGGAAGTTTCTGCAAAAACATTTGGTGTGAAATATGGAAAGAACAATGGAGAAAATGTTCACTTTATCAATGCCGGAATGAGTGGAACGCCATCCGATATTGGTGTGGTACGTTACAATCGTGATGTGATTGACCGTTTGCCGGAAGGAAGCGACCATCCGGATGTGCTGTTCATTGAATTTGCCGTAAATGATTACGGTACGGCAACCGCAGGAAAAGGTTATGAAGGACTGATTCGTCAGGCGTTGAAATCCGGATCTGCTGTTGTGCTTGTATTCTCAGTGTTTAAGCAGGAAAGTGGCGGTGTTGTATGTGAAAATGATTATCGTCCGTTTGGTACATACTATGATTTGCCGATGATTAGCATGGGAAATGCGATTTCTTCCTACTTTGCTACAAGTGATAAGGAAGCGTTTTATAAATGGTACTTTGGTGATTCCCTGCATCCAAACAACACCGGTTATCAGTTGATGGCAGACTGCATTACACGCATGTTTGATAAGATGGATAAGGAAACGGCAGAAGAAGATAACATTACCGATATGGATGCGATGGCACCGGTTATGTCTTCCGCTTATCAGGGAATGAAGATGTTAGATGCGAAAACAGATGTTACAAAGGACGATGCAATTACATCCTTTACTTCCGGTGGATTTAATCAGAATGATAATGCAACCGGCTCTTTCCAGTACGAGTATAAGGGACAAAAAGGTGCGGCATGGTTCCCGGATAACTGGATGCATACGTCAACAAGCGGCACGGACGCTTTGAAATTAAAGGTAAAATGTAAAGCACTTACACTGATTTACAAATTGAGCAATTCGATTGAATATGGTTCTGCGGATCTGTATGTGGACGGCAAACTGCAGGCAACTTTGAGTGGTTATGATACCAGTGGATGGAACAATGGTAAGGTATATGTAGCCATTGAAGAGGATGCTGAGGAAGAGCATACAATTGAACTTCGCATGAATGAGGACAGCGAGAGCAGTAAGTTCACCTTGATGGCAATCGGATATAACTAAAAAGAAAACTCAAACGTAAAAAGAAACCTGCACAGGCAAGAGGGCTGGCAGGTTTCTTTTTCATTTGGAGTAGAAAACGATTGTGCTACAGCACAAAAAAACTTAGGCTGCCGCCCATATCATGTTGTGCCGGAATGCGATATAGTGTAACCAACGCAGAGAAAAACATGAAAGGGAGGTTATTCTATGACACCAAAAGAAATTAATGAAAATGCGAAAAAGTATGTACTTCAGTCGTGGAGTAAGCAGAAAAATTCAAATCCAATGCCGATTGAAAAAGCAGAAGGAATCTACTTCTACGATTACGATGGAAACCGTTACACGGATATGACATCACAGCTTGTGAATTTGAATTTAGGATTTGGAAACAAAGAGATTGAGCAGGCGATTACCAAACAGGCGTCACAGTATTGTTACCTCTCACCGGCACTTGGCTGTGAAGCACGAAGCACATTGGGAAAACTTTTAATCGAGCATTTGCCGGATAGTTTTGGAAAAATATTTTTCACAAATGCCGGAGCGGATGCCAATGAAAACGCTGTAAAGATGGCTCGTATGTATACGGGAAGAAATAAAATTTTCAGCCGTTACAGAAGTTATCATGGTTCCTCTTTCGGGGCTGGCAATCTGACCGGAGAGCCGAGACGATATGCACTGGAACCCGGTGTTCCGGGATTTATCAAATTCTTTGACCCTTATGTATATCAGGAAAAAATACGATTTGCCAGCGAAGAAGACGCTACCGAGTTTTATCTTGCCAAACTTCGTGAGCAGATTATTTATGAGGGCGCAGACAGCGTGGCAGCGATTTTCCTTGAAACCATTACCGGTTCGAACGGTGTGATTATTCCACCAAAAGGATATCTGCCGGGAGTTCGTAAGATTTGTGATGAATTTGGAATCCTTATGGTGTGCGATGAAGTTATGGCAGGCTTTGGACGTACCGGTAAATTATTTGCTTTTGAAAACTTCGATGTTGTGCCGGATTTGGTTACGTTTGCCAAAGGTGTCACCTGCGGTTATGTACCACTTGGCGGTGTCGCTGTCAGCAAAAAGATTGCAGAGTTTTTCAACGACAACTTATTATCCTGTGGCTTGACTTACAGTGGACATCCACTTGCCTGTGCCGCCGGCGTAGCTTGTGTAAATTATTATTTTGAACATAACATTTTGGAAAATGTACAGAAAACAGGAAAGGTGCTCGGTGAGATTTTGGAAGAGTTAAAAGAAAAACATCCATGTGTTGGCGATGTCCGCTACATCGGATTGTTCTCATCCATCGAATTTGTCAAGGACAAGGAGACCAGAGAGCCGCTTGTTCCGTATGGCAAAGATGAGAAGGGATTGATGGGTAAAATCGTCAAAGCACTGATGGAGAAGAAGTTCTTTACCTATTCTCATGAAAACATGATTTTCATCAGCCCGGCACTGATTATTACCGAGGAGCAGATTCGCGAAGAAATGGTAAAAGTTGATGAAGTTCTGTCGATGGTAGACAAAGAAATGATTTAGGAGGGATTTGCTATGGCATTATTTAAAACACCGGAATATACATTAATCGGCTCAAAAGCTTTGGAAGAGGCAAAGCCTTATCTGGAAAAATGCGGGAAAAAAGCTTTGATTGTAACTGGAAAACATGTCGTTTTGTCGGACATGATGGCAGAGTTGAAAAAAGCACTGGAAGAAATCGGAATTGCCTATTTTGTTTTTGATGGCATTACCGGCGAGCCGACCAATGTAATGATTGACGAGGGAATTGCAGCATACAAAGAAAACGGATGTGATTTCTGCATCGGTATTGGTGGCGGAAGTCCATTGGATTCGGCGAAAGCGATTGCTGCCATGATTACGAATGAAGGTAAAATTGCAGACTATAACGGCAAAGTAATCGAGAAGCCGATTCCGCCGGTAGTGGCAATTCCGACGACAGCCGGAACCGGCAGCGAGGCAACGCAGTTTACGGTTATTACCGATGTGGAAAAAGATATTAAGATGCTTTTAAAGGGCGGTTATCTGGTACCAAAGATTGCAATTGTTGACCCGGCATACACCTATTCGGCACCAAAGTCGATTACGGCGGCAACCGGAATGGATGCGCTCACGCATGCGATTGAGGCGTATACTTCGAGAAAGGCATTGCCGGTCACGGATACGCTTGCAGTATCAGCTGTAAAACGAATTATGAAATATCTGCCGGCAGCATACAAAGACGGCAGTGATGAAAAGGCTCGTTATGAGATGTCTGTTGCTTCGTATGAGGCAGGTATCTGTATCAATAACTCAACCGTTACGCTGGTACACGGCATGAGCCGGCCGATTGGCGCACTGTTCCATGTAGCACATGGAATTTCCAATGCGATGCTTTTGACAAAATGTCTGGCATTTGCGCTCGATGGTGCCTATGAAAAATTTGCCAATCTGGGACGGGAAATCGGTGCGGCAACAGCAGAAGATGATGATAAAACAGCTTCGGAAAAATTCATTGAGGCCTTAAATGAAATCTGCAAAATCTGCGAGATTCCGACTCTTTTAGAATACGGTATTCCAAAAGATGAATTTTTCGCCCACATGGAAAAAATGGCACATGATGCCTTGACAAGCGGAAGTCCGGGTAATACAATGAAGCCAATATCCGAACAGGATATGATTGAAATTTATAAGAAATTGTGGGAATAAACCACAGAGAAACAAAGTATGAAACGCAGCAATGGCGCTGAATGAGAAAAGCCGTTGCTGCGTTATTTTTTTTAGAGCGAAAGCTTTGGAAACGGAGGCAGATATGGACGTAATGGTTATAAAAGAAGGAACCATCGTAACACCATACAGTATGTATCAGGCAGATGTAAAAGTGGTGGACGGGGTGATTACAGCGATTGCAAAAGACATCGAGCCGGAAGGCACGGTCATAGATGCCAAAGGAAAACTTGTTTTGCCGGGAGCGGTTGACGTGCATACGCACCTTGAACTTCCGTTTAACGGAACAACAAGTGCAGATGATTATTACGACGGCACGGTGGCAGCAGCATTTGGCGGCACGACAACGGTGTTCAATTATTTGAATCAGATAAAAGGAGAATCGCTTCACGACCGGTATCTGAGGGATAAACAGTCGGCAGAGAAAAAAGCCTGCATTGATTATGCATTCCACTTTGGTATCACGAATTGGAATGAAACGACAAAACAGGAAATGAAAGAAGCGATAAATGATGGCGTAACCAGTTTTAAGGTATACACCACCTACCGGGAAGACAATATGATGATGGACGAGGCAGGACTTTGTGAAATCCTTGCTTACGGAAAAGAAGAAAATCTTCTGATTTGTGTCCATGCAGAAAATAATCCTCTGTTGGAGTACCGCAGAAAAAAATATGCCGAGGAAGGACACACATCCCCATGGTATCACTACTTAAGCCGTGATGAAATGGTAGAAGCACAGGCGGATAAAACAATTGTTTATTTTGCCGAGAAGATGAATGCACCGGTATATATCGTACATCTGGCAAATGCAGAAGGTTACGAGGAAGTGAAGAGGGCAAAGGAAAAAGGAATACCGGTTTTGGCAGAAACGTGTCCTCAGTATTTGGAATTTACCTCGGATGTTTATAAAAGGGCAGATGCCGAGAAGTTTGTCTGCTCACCTCCGATGAAAGGGGAAGAGAGTCGTTTGGCGCTCCGTGAGGGCGTAAAGCGTGGCGTCATTGATGTGATGGCAACCGATCATTGTCCATTTACATTAGAGCAGAAAGCACTTGGAAAAGATGATTTCCGCAAGATTCCAAACGGCTGCATGGGTGTTGAAAACCGATATCCGTACATGCTTTCGATGGCGGTGAATGGCGAGTTGTCATATTCGGATGTAGTCAGGATGTGCTGTTATCATCCGGCAAAATATTTTGGCTGTGAAACAAAGGGAAGTATTGAACCGGGAAAAGATGCAGATTTGGTGATTTTCAATCCGGAGGGCAAGGTGACGGTTACGGCAGACAATATGCATACCAAAGCAGAATATACCATTTGGGAAGGCGTTACGACATCCGGACGGATTGAGAAAACAATTGCCAGAGGAAAAATAATTACCGACGGTGATACATTTCTTGGACACGCCGGAGACGGCAGATATTTAAAGAGAAAGAAAAGTTCTATATTTAAGGAGGGATTGAAATGAATGCAATACCGGTACTAAGAAAAGAACGGGTGATAAATGAAGCAGAGCGCTGTCTGTTGTGTTACGACGCTCCGTGCAGCAAAGCTTGTCCGAATAAATGCGCACCGGCAGATTTTATTAAATCCCTTCATTTTGAAAATGAGAGAGGTGCAGTAAAACAGGTAAAAGATAAAGGCGTGTCACTTGCCTGCATCAACCAGTGTGAGGGACGTTACTGTGAGAGGGCATGTATCCGTGGCAAATTAGATACGGCGGTTGCTGTAAAAGAAATTCATGAATATCTGGCTGCGGCAGCAGAGAAAGGAGGAGAGGCGTATGAGTAATTTGAACATTGATTTTTTAGGAATTCCTTGTGAGAACCCATTTTTCCTTTCATCTTCTGTTGTGGGAAGCAACTATGAAATGGTTGCCAGAGCCTTTGAAGAGGGATGGGGCGGCGTTGTATTTAAGTCGGTTGCTACGTGGGTGCCGGAAGAAACTTCTCCTCGGTTTGATGTGACGAGAAAGGAAAGCACCAATTTTGTCGGACTTAAGAATCTGGAAATGAATTCAGATTATGACTTGAAGACAAACATGGAATTTATGGCAAAACTCAAGGAAAATTATCCGGAAAAAATCGTGGCATCTTCCATCATGGGAGAGAGCGAAGAAGACTGGGCGCTTTTAGCAAAACTTTCCGAAGAAGCAGGCGTTGATTTTATCGAGTGTAACTTCTCCTGTCCGCAGATGATTCTCTCAACGATGGGAAGCGATGTCGGTGAAAATCCGGAACTCGTAAAACAGTTCTGCAAGGTAGTCAGAGAGTCGACAAAACTTCCGTTCCTTGCAAAACTCACGCCGAACGTCGGACATATGGAACCGGCAGGAATCGCTGCAATGGAAGGCGGTGCGGATGGACTGGCAACAATCAATACGATTAAAAGTTTAACTGGTTTTGATATGGAAAATCTCGCACCAAAACCGGTGGTTGACGGCAAAAGCTGTGTGTCCGGTTACAGTGGAAAAGCAGTGAAGCCAATTGCTTTACGATTTATCCATGACCTCTTCGTCTGCAAAGAACTACAGGGTGTGCCAGTCAGCGGTATGGGTGGCATTGAGACGTGGAAGGATGCACTGGATTTTATCCTGCTTGGCTGTGAAAATGTGCAGGTAACAACAGCTGTTATGCAGTATGGATATTCCATTATTAAGGATATGATTTCCGGCTTGTCTCTTTACATGGAGGAGAAGGGAATCGAAAAACTTTCCGACCTTGTCGGTGCCGGTTTATCCCATGTAGTAAAAGCGGATGAACTTGACCGCAAGACAATTGTTCCGGTGTCTATTGACAGGGACCGCTGCATTGGATGCGGACGGTGTTATATGTCCTGTATGGATGGTGGTCATCAGGCCATCGAATGGGATGTGGTTCATAGAAGCCCGGAAATTCTTCCGGATAAATGTGTTGGCTGCCATTTGTGTAAACTGGTATGTCCGGCGCAGGCGTTTCGACTGGAGGCGCGTAAACAATTGGTTTAACGCCATAAGGCTTAAACAGATAGATGACAACGAAAAAGAGAAAGAAAAGGAGTGATTCTTATGATGAAGAAAATTTTATCGATGATGCTTGTATGTGTAATGGTAGTTGGTATGGTGACCGGATGTGGCAGCAGCGACGAACAAAAAACAAGCAGTTCGACAAGCGACTCGGGTAAGAAAAAATTGACGGCAGCAGCAAATGTTGATTATGCACCATTTGAATTTTATGAGGATGGAAAACCGGTTGGTTTTGACGTTGATTTGTGGAGTGCAATCTGTGACAAATTAGGTTATGAAGCAGAATTTGTTCACTATCCGTGGGATGGTTTGATTTCCGGTATTCAGGCAGATAAGTTTGATGCCATCGTAGCGGATATGGAGATTACAGACGAGAGAAAAGAATCCGTTCTTTTCACAGACCCATATTTTTATGAAACAATCGGTATTGCCAAACAGGCCGGAAGCAGTATCAATGCTCTTTCCGATTTGAAAGACCAGACCATCGGACTTCAGACCGGAACGGTTGCTGAGACATGGGCAAGTAAGAATGAATCTAAAATTCAGGAAAAAGAATTTACGAAATATGAGACAATGGCAGATGCTTTGATGGATTTGGAAGCCGGCAGAACGGTAGCGGTAATTAACAATGGTCCATACATTCAGTATCAGGCAAAGATTAATGACAAGATTGATGTTATGGATATTATTGATGATGACCCGATTTTGTGCGGTATCGCATTTAACAAAGATGACTCCGAACTTTGTAACAAAGTAAATGGGGTATTGAAAGAACTGGTTTCCGATGGAACCTATGCCAAATTGTATCAGAAGTGGTTTGGTGCTGACCCGAATAAAGACTTTATGCCGGGCGGTAAAAACGGAGCGGCAACCGGAAGTGCAGCACAGTAAATGAGAAAATGACGTCTCGGAAAGGAGGTTAATATGGACAAAATAATTGAAAATTTCTTTAATATGTCCGTGTTAAATCAGTCGATGAAATGGCTGATGTCCGGACTTGGTTATACCGCGATTCTTACGTTGATTGCGATGATTACATCCCTGATTGTCGGACTTTTCACCGCATTGGCAAGGATATCAAAGCGGCGGTGGCTGCGGACCTTAGCAGGTGTTTATATCAATATTTTCCGTGGAACACCATTGCTTGTACAGGTTATCATTTTATTCTTTGCCTTTCCGTATCTGGGGATTCAGATGGACCGATGGACAACCGCAATCCTTGCCCTGACGTTAAACAATGGTTCCTATGTAGCAGAGTTTATCCGCGGCGGTATTCAGTCGATTGATGCCGGACAGGAGGAAGCGGCGAAGTCGCTTGGTATGAATTATGTGAAAATGATGTTTTTTGTCATCTTGCCGCAGGCATTAAAACAGGCGTTGCCGGCATTGGCAAACTCATTTGTATCGCTGTTGAAAGATACAGCGCAGGTATCCGTAATCGGTGTGGAGGAGCTCCTGAAACAGGGGCGCTCCATGCAGTCGATGACGGCAAATGCAACCCCTCTTATGGCGGCCGCAATTATTTTTTTCGTTGTGACACTTCCATTTATTTATGCAATTGACAAAATGGAAAAGAAACTTATGGTAAAACGTTAATTTGAAAGGAGAGAAAAACAATGGGATTTTATGAAGAGACTTTATTACCAATGATTAAGAAGACGGTGGCTGTAATTGAAAAAACACCACATATGCAGGACATTTTACATGGCACAATGCCGGACGATCGATTTCGCTTCCAGATTAAGCAGAATTACAATTACCTGATGGAGTTTACAAAATGCTGGGCAGTTGGTTTTGCAAAATGTAACGGCTATGAGGAAATGAAAATCTGGTATGACCTTTTAACAGAAACAATGCATGATGAAGTTATTTTGAACCGTGATTTCTGGGCAAAGAAAATCGGTGTCAGCATTGATGAGATGGAGAAAACGATTATGGCTCCGGGCAAGCAGACCTACACTTCCTTCGAGCGTTCGAGAGCATGGGAAGGAGACCTTGCAACACAGGTTGTGGCATTGTTCCCTTGTACGATTCTTTACATGTTCTTTGGACTGGATTTGGTTCCGGAGTGTACTTTGCCGGAAGATAATATGTACCGTTTCTGGTTAGAGTTTTATATTACCGATGAGTACAAGAGCCACTGTGCAAGAGCAATTGCTCTCGTAAACAAAGTGACAGAAGGAAAAAGTGAGCGTGAGCTTGCAAAACTTCAGGAAGTATTTGCCATTGGCTGTAACTATGAAATCCTTCAGTGGCAGGATATGTATTACAACATGAGAACATGGCCATTGGATGAAATCTTCCCGGACAAATTTACGAATTATAAATTTGAACTGGATGTAAAAGAGATTGAAGGGTAGCGTGGAAAATGAATGCATTTAGCAGTATTTTGTTTCAGATTACCGTGATGTTTTTGCTCATTATGAGCGGTGTGTTTTTGTACCGGATTCACTGGATTTCGGAAGAGACAAATAAGCAGTTATCCAAGATTGTAATTTCATTTGTCAATCCGGCACTGATGTTTTGTGCGTATACCATTGAATTTAAAGAATCGCTGTTAATCGGACTATTGGAAGCGTTTGGTGTTGCGGTTATTACCCATTTGCTATTCATCGCAGCTTCAAGATTTTTTCTTCGAAAAAAAGATGAAAGATATGGACTGGAACGGTACTGCTGCATTTATTCGAACTGCGCCTTTATCGGGATTCCGTTAGTATCGGCAGTCTACGGCTCCGAAGGGGTATTTTATGTAACGGCTTACATTACGGTATTTAACCTTTTGATGTGGAGTCACGGTATTTACCTGATGAGTAAAGACGGAGAATTTGATTTTGTAAAAAAAGTTCTTTTGTCGCCGACGATACTGGCAACCATTCTTGGTATGATTGTTTTTTTTGCAAGAATACCAGTCCCACAGGTGATTCTAAAACCGCTTGAATATATTGGCAGTATGAATACACCGCTTGCCATGATTGTTTCGGGCGTTACGATTGCTCAGTCGGGATTTATAAAGGCATTAAAGAATGGAAGAATTTATCAGATTTCTTTTTGGAAACTGCTTTTTGTGCCACTTGTGGTGATGGCAATGTTTCTTTTTACCGGTGTAAACCACATGGCACTTATGGCAACAATTCTTGTAGCGGCTTGTCCGGTGGCAACTGCATCGACGTTGTTAGCCATGCAGTATGGACAGGACGATAAATATGCTTCACAGATTTTTGGCATGACGACGATTTTGTCGGTTGTAACACTTCCCCTTTTAGTATTTTTAGGGGAGATTATTCACTAGGAGGTGGTGCCTGTGAGAAATGAAGATGCAAGGAGTAAACGGGTAGCATTGGTTTCCAGTTGTGTGTTAAATGGAAATAATAAAGTGCAGGAACTGTCCCGTTATCCGGGAGCGTGCAGACCAATACTTGATTTGCTGATGGAGTATGATATTGGAATTATGCAGATGGATTGCCCAGAAACTCTTTATCTCGGAATCACAAGGTGGTCAGCGACAAAGAATTTGTATGATACACCGGGATATCGTAGGCATTGCAGAAAACTGGCAGAAAAACAGGCAGACTATATTCAATGTTATTATGATGCCGGCTATGAGGTAGTTGCAATTTTCTGGATTAATGGTTCTCCCTCCTGTGGATGCGATGTAACCTGCTTCGATGAGAGGTGGGGTGGTACTCCAATGGATATGGGAGAGAGTTCTACATTTGTAGATGGAAAAGGTGTATTTGTCGAAGAACTTGCAAAAGAATTGGAAGAAAGACAAATAGAGAAACCTTATAATTACGGATTGGACTTAGAAGATATGACCGTGTCCATTGAAACAATATGTGAAAAATTAAAACAATATCTGGAAAAGAGAAAGGAGGACGCAGTATGGAAGCACCAATCATAGAACTAAAAAATGTGAAAAAAAGCTTTGGCGAGTTGGAGGTATTAAAGGATATTAATGTTTCCGTAGGCAAAGGAGAAGTGATTGTACTGATTGGTCCTTCGGGTTCCGGAAAAAGTACCTTGCTTCGCTCAATTACTTCACTTGAAACGATACAGGGAGGCAGCATCGAGTTTCATGGAAAGCCGATTGCACTGCCGGGGAAAAAGAGCAAATCAATTAAGCATGAAAAGGTGAGACAGCAGATTGGTATGGTGTTTCAGCATTTTAACCTTTTTCCGCATTTGTCAGTGGAAAGTAATATCGAACTGGCACTTCGCCAGGTAAAACATGTGAGTAAAAAAGAAGCGGCAGAGATTGCCGATAAACTTTTGATTAAAGTTGGATTGGAAGATAAAAAAGATGCAAAACCGGGACAGCTTTCCGGTGGACAGAAGCAGCGAATTGCGATTGTCCGTGCACTTGCCATGAATCCGGAGGTGATGTTGTTTGATGAGCCGACATCAGCACTTGACCCGGAGATGGTAGAAGAGGTGTTAAAAGTAATGGTAAATCTGGCAAAACAGGGAATGACAATGATTGTTGTTACCCATGAGATGGGATTTGCCAAAGAGATTGCAGACCGCGTAATTTTCATGGATGGCGGATATATTTTGGAGGATGCACCGCCGGCAGAACTTTTTAACAATCCAAAGAATGAGCGGTTAAAAAGCTTTCTTGGAAAGATTTTGCATTAAAAGTGTAACGAGGAAGAAAAGGGGAGGTGGCCTATGTCAATTACATTACGTCAGTTGTGTGCCAGTGATAATTACCGGTATGGTCTGCATATGGTGGCAGGCGAAGAAGGGCTTGATAAAATTGTCCAATGGGTACATACGTTAGAAGATGAGGAAGTAGGAGATTTCCTGCACGGTGGCGAACTGATTTTCACGACAGGTATCGGACACAGGAATATGGAAATTTTAGAATGGCTGCTTCCGCTCATAAATAAATTAAAGGAAAATGATGCTTCCGGAATTGTTATCAATACCGGACCGTACATCAAAAAAATTCCGGATGAAGTGATTCAGTTTGGAAATGAGTTTGGCTTTCCGATTTTTACGATGCCGTGGGAAGTTCATGTTGTGGATGTGACCAGAGATTTTTGCAGCCAGATTATCGAGATGGATAAGCGTGAAGATAACATCGGTAACATTTTGCAAAATGTGATTTTCTATCCGGGCGATTTGGAAAAGTATACACCAAGACTTCAAAAAAATGGATTTTTTCCTTCTGAAACCTGCTGCCTTTTAGGCGTGAAACTGGTAGAAGGCAAAAAGACAGCGATACAAAACAGTATTTTTGCCAAACAGTTTATTAAGCGCAAGGTGAAAAGTCTTTGCAGCCAGGTCGGATTTTTTGAATTGCAGGATGTTTTATACTTTGCTCTGGGTGACTGCGAGAAACATTTATTGCATCAGATTGTTTCCGGAATTTGTGAGGTTTCCGGTGATAAAAAAGACCAGAAACTGTATGTTTGTGTCGGTTCAAACGAAGACGGGCTTGCCAAACTGTCGGAAAACTATAAGCGGCTTTCTCTCATGTTTCCAATTTGCGAGGCGCATGAGGAAGAAGTTTTGTTTTACGATGAATTAGGAATAAAAAAGATTTTATTGTCAGTCGGTGATATGGAGTCGCTTCGGCGTTACGAACATGAAATGCTTGGCCGGCTGGAAGAATATGACGATGGAAATGGCACCAATTTTTTGGAAATATTTAAGATGTATCTGGATTGTGACGGCAGTGTGCAGCGCGTGGCAGAACAGACTTTTACGCACCGCAATACCGTGAATTACCAGATTAAGAAGATTAAAAATATTATTGGATATGATATCAGCAGTTTGGAAAGCCGATTAGAATTAATGTTAGCTTACCAGATTCGGGATATTTTACAGTGAAAGGAGCGTTTGCTATGATGGACATGTATGAAAAAATTGGAGAAATCGCAGCAGGATTTGAAGATGATATGGTTGATTTTGCCAGACGTTTGATTCAGACAAAAAGTATCAGCGGAACAGAGGGCGGCGTGGCAAAACTGTACCAGGATGAAATGAAAAAATTAGGTTATGATGAAGTGTTTCAGGATGCTGCCGGTAATGTTATTGGATTAATTCGTGGTGATGAAGAGGGTCCGACTATTATGTTTAATTCGCACATGGACCATGTAAGTGAAGGTGATGTGGCAAACTGGGAAGGATATGATCCATATGGCGCCGAGATTGATGTGTGTGAAGTTGACAATCGCGAGAAAACAGGAACGGAACTTGCCAAATGTATTCATGGGCGTGCTGCCTCAGATACAAAGGGCGGCGGTGCCGTACAGATTTATTCCGGCGCGATTATTCTGAAACTTCGTGAGCTTGGTTATCCAATCAAGGGAACGTATATGTTTACCGGCGTTGTTTTGGAAGAAACGAGTGAATGCGCAGGAATGAAGTACATGGTTGACCATACATTCAAAGAGCGCGGGCTGGATTATGATGCGTTGGTTTCTTCTGAGGCAACTTCCTTGAATCTGTATCTGGGACACCGCGGACGTACAGAATTTTTAATTACGGTTTACGGACGTACTTCTCACGGAAGTGCTCCGTGGCTTGGAATCAATGCCATTTACAAGGCAATGCCTTTGATTGCAAAGTTGAAAGATGAGTTGTATCCATCGCTTCCATCGGATGAGAAACTTGGTAAGTCAACAATTTCTCTGAATATTATTGAGTGTTCACCGGGGGCATTATCCATTGTACCGGATAAATGTATGCTTTCGATAGACCGCCGTACAGTTCCGGGCGAAACGGATGAGGAAGTGTTAGCTCAGTTCCAAAAGGTGATTGATGAAGTGGCTGCGACAGATCCGGAATTCAAGGCAGATGTAAAGATAAAGAGTGCGGTGGAAAAAACATTTACCGGAATGGAAATGGAGGAAGTGAAGAATGTGCTTCCATGGCGTTTGCCGGAAGATCATCCGTTTACCGAGGCATGTGCTAAAGGTCTAAAGGAAATCGGTCAGGATGCCAAATTGGATTACTGGATTTTTGCTACGGATATGAGTCTTAATTCCGGACGCGACAAGAAACCATCCATTGGTTATTCACCGATGCAGGAGCAATATGCACATACGCCGTATGACAAGGTGCGGATTGATTTTATGATGGAGGCATTATCCGGCAACGCTGCCATTTTCTTAAAGAGCTGCGAAGCGGGAAAAGGAATCGGACAGAGTTTGTAAGAAGTTTAGATAAATAACTTCGGATTGGAGGCTTTTATGAAAATGAAACTGGATAAAATACAGAGAATTCATATGCGGGACTTTATTACACCGGACCGGTTTCGTACCGTCGAGAGAGAGCAGTATGATTATGCGCATGGGGTACATGAAATCCCGGTTGTGATTGATTTGGATAAAAAAACGGAGAAACGCTTAAGTTTTTCAGTTGGCGAGCGTGGACAGATTTTCGGATTTGCTACGGCGTTTGGTGAATTGCTTAGGCGGTTTGATGAAGTGGAGCGCATTAGCATGGAGCCAACCGAGGAAGATTATTTATTTATGGTTGTTATCCGTGGCAAAAATGATGAATATTATCTTGTGTCAGAAACGGAGATTGTTGTTTTATTGGAGGGGGCACTAAGAATTCCTTCCCAGCGGTAGTTGAAAGGAAGAAAAACCTGTGGTACACTATGGTTGAAATTAAAACAAGGATATGAGAATTATGATGTACACAGGAAAACAGTTAAGGGCACTTGTGATGCCACTTATGTTTGAGCAGTTTTTAAATGTAATGGTCGGCATGGTGGATACGCTGATGGTTTCCAAGGCGGGAGAAGCAGCGGTGTCCGGTGTGGCACTTACGACTAATATTAATTTATTGATTATTCAGGTAATGGCGGCACTTGCGACAGGAGGTGCCGTCGTTTGCAGTCAGTATAACGGACGGCGTGATACAAAAGATGCTGCTTATGCGGCGGGACAATTGGAAACGGTGTTGTTTATTTTCTCCATGGCAGCAGCGTTTATTTGTGCTGTTTTTGGAAAGCAGATGTTACCGGCAATCTTTGGAAGTGTAGAAGATTCGGTTATGCACAGTGCATGGATTTATATGTTTGTAACGGCTCTTTCTTATCCATTTCTTGGAATTTATAATGCGGGAGCTGCTATTTTCAGAAGTGTGGGAAACAGTAAGGTCAGCATGGGACTCAGTGTGTTAATGAATGCGATTAATATTGCGCTGAATGCGGTTTTGGTGGCACTCGGCTATGGGGTGCTTGGTGTGGCTCTTGCAACACTTGTGAGCCGTGTTGTCTGTGGAATCTGTATGACCGTTTTGGTTGCCCGCCCGTATAATCCTTTGCAGATAAAGAAATTTTCTTCACTGCTTCCGAATAAAAAAATGATTCTTCGGATTCTCCGTATCGGAATTCCAAGCGGTATTGAAAATAGTATGTTTCAGGTCGGAAAATTAATGGTAGTAAGTATGATTACGTCATTTGGAACGGCGGCAATCGCAGCCAATTCAGTCAGTTATTCCATTATTGAATTTCCTAATATTCCGGGGATGTCGATGGGACTTGCTCTGATTACCGTGGTGGGAACCTGCCTTGGAGCCGGTGAGGTGGCACAGGCAAAAAAATATACGAAAAAACTGATGTTGTTTGCTTATTTGGGAGACTGGATCATGAATCTAGTTTTGTTTGTTTTTGCCGTTCCGATTGTATCGGTATTTTCTCTCTCGCCGGAAGCAACCCGGATGGCGGCGGAGGTGCTTCGGTGGTTTAGTACAATTGCTGTTTTTATCTGGCCACTCAGTTTTACCCTGCCAAATGCATTGCGGGCAGCAGGCGATGTGAAATTTACGATGCTGACCGGAATTATTTCCATGTGGCTGTTCCGTGTGCTTTGCAGTTATATACTTGCGGTGGTATGTAACATGGGTATTTTAGGCGTGTGGTTTGGTATGTTTATTGACTGGGCGGTCCGCTCGCTGTTATTTGTTGTGAGATATTTGTCCGGACGCTGGCAGATGAAAAAAGTGATTTAAGATATTTACTGATTTTAAGGAGAGACGGTTATGATACAAGAAATTGAACCCAAAAAGTTTGATAATGCTTACCACGCAAAAAGTCCGAAGCCGGATGATTTTGTCCTTGTTTTTCGTGGACATGGAAAACCGGATGACAAAATTTTGTGCCGTATTGAAGATGGAAAAATTGTGCTTCCCACCTGCAGTGAATTGGGGTGCGAAAAGCATTTATTACAATATTTATTTTCGATTGATGAAACCTGCTATTTTCTTTATATGCCGGGGAATTTATCAGCAGGTTTATTTATATCGGACATTTTTTCTTTTTCCTATGAACCAATTCGGAGCCTTCGCAGAAACGACCCGGTATACACCTGCTTTGCCGGTATGACAGGGTATCATTTGTATGTCTGGTACCGCGATAATGTTTTCTGCGGCCGCTGCGGCACAAAAACCGTGCATGATAAAAAGGAGCGGATGAAGCGGTGTCCGCATTGTGGAAATCTGATTTTTCCAAAGATTGCTCCGGCGGTGATTATCGGGTTAATTCATGAGGATTCTATTTTGATTTCCACGTATGCAGACCGTCCCTACAAAGGGCGTGCACTGCTTGCCGGTTTCTGCGAAATTGGTGAGACACCGGAGCAGACGGTCGTGCGTGAGGTACAGGAAGAAGTGGGACTTCGTGTGAAAAACATCCGTTATTTTGACAGCCAGCCATGGGGCTTTGACTCGAATCTTTTACTTGGCTATTACTGCGAAGTGGATGGCGGTACTTCGATTACAATGGACGAAACGGAACTTGCAACGGCACGCTTTGTTAAGCGGGATAAAATTGAAGAAGACAAAAATCTTTTAAGCCTTACGGCAACGATGATTGACCGGTTTCGCAAAGGACTGGAATAGCTTTTTTATAGCGGTATATTTTCCCGGTTTGACAAATATATTGGTACAAAGAAAGTGGTGCGGGAAATGAATATTTATGTTAAAAAAACAAGAGGTTAAGTTGTATCTTGGAACCGTTGTCCTGATTGAACTTTTGGGAGCATTAGGAGCATTTGTAATTCGGGATGGCATAGCAGAATATGGTATGGAAATTCAGCCGGTTATTTCTCCGCCGGCGGTGCTGTTTCCGATTGTTTGGACGATTTTGTATGCCCTGATGGGAATCGGACTTGCCCGTATTTTTAGCAGGGAAGAAAGCATGGCAAAAACAATCGGACTCAATTTGTTTTGGGTACAATTATTTTTTAATCTTATGTGGGGCGTTTTCTTTTTTAATCTGCAGGCCTATGGATTTGCCTTTGTCTGGCTTCTCATTATGCTTTTGTTGATTTTTATGATGATACTTGTATGGCGTCTCATTGACTCGGTGGCTGCATTGCTTCAGGTTCCCTATTTTTTGTGGGTGATTTTTGCAGCGGTTTTAAATGCGTCGGTGTGGTGGATGAAAAAATAGTTGTTATTTAGACACAAGTTGTTTATAATATGACTAACAGAGAAAGAAGGGATTACGATGGAGAGTATACATGATATTTTAGTTTTGTTCGAGCAAAATGTTAAAAAAATTATGGGGGAAAGTTTGAGCAGACTCCTTGTATATGGTTCCTACGCTAGGGGGGACTATACGGAAAACTCGGATGTGGACATTATGGTTTTAACTTCATTACCAGAGGATAAAATTGAGCCAGTAGAAGATTCTTTATATGATGTGGCATATGACATATTGATGGAGTATGGAATACAAATTTCGGTTATTGTTAAGAATGAAGAGCATTTTAAGTATTGGCTTGGGGCATTACCTTTTTATGATAATGTAGAGCGAGAGGGGATTGAGATAAGTGGATGAAAGACGGCGGGATTTGTGTCAATACCGTATTGAACAGGCAAGAGAAAGTTTAAAAGCGTCGAAAATTATGTTAGATAATAAAATGGTTAAAGACTCTATTAATCGTTCGTATTATTCTGCCTTTTATGCAATGAAAGCGGTATTAGCAATAGAAGAAAAAGATTTTAAAAGACATAAGGACGTAGTAGCATATTTTAATAAAATGTATGTTGCAACAGGGAAATTTCCTAAAGATTTGGGACGAATGATAGCAAAGCTTCAGCAATTAAGAGAAAAATCAGATTATGATGACTTCTTTGTTGCTTCGATAGCAAAGGCTGAGCAGCAGATTATGACGGCGGAAAAGGTAATTACAGAAGTAGATTATTTTATTAGAAATAATGACAGTAAATCAAAATAAATTTTCCGCCGATATAATATCTGTACTATAAAAATATTTACAAATAAGATAAGATTAAGGATAAATGAATGAAAACACTGCTTTTGATTGAAGATGATGAAATAAACAGACAGTTCCTTTTGGAAATATTGCAGGAGGACTATGTAGTGCTGACGGCTGCAAATGGGCAGCAGGGGCTGGATATATTGGAAAAAGAGGCTAAAAACATATCGGCGATTTTATTAGACATTCAGATGCCGGTTATGAATGGTTTTGAGTTTTTAAAACATGTTGAAAATAATTCCGATTATAGCAGAATACCGATTTTGGTTACGACGGTATTAGATGGTGAAGAGGATGAAAAAGAATGCTTAAAACTGGGTGTCTCGGATTTTATTGTTAAGCCGTACAGTCCATTACTTGTAAAAATGCGTGTGGAAAATATTATTCATATGACGGAAAGTGAAGATATGATTTCGGAGCTGGAAATGGATGCGTTGACCGGGTTTAAAACACGCAGGGCATATTATCGTGATATAGAGGCAATTGAGAGAGACCGTACAAAAGAGATGCAGGCAGCAGGGCTGGTGTTCGCGGATATTAATGGATTAAAGCGGGTCAATGACAGAGTCGGACATGAGGCAGGTGACGAATTGATTGCGTCGGTTGCAAAACAAATTGCTGAGGTTTTTCCGGAAGCTAATAAATATCGCATTGGTGGCGATGAATTTGTTTTATTTTCCTTTGATGACAGCGAGGAAACCTTTAACACAAAATTAAAGAGACTTAAGAAAAATTGGAAGGATGATTTTTCCACAGCGATAGGAAGTGTCTGGGTTGAAAGTGCAAAGGAACTGGAAAAGAATATTTCAATTGCAGACAAGATGATGTATCGTGACAAGAGCAGTTATTATGAGAATAAAATGCACGAGAGGAGAAGACATGGACAGGCTGAGTCCGTAGATGCTCTGGAGCAGATGGAATCGATGGCAGAGCTTTTGCCGGGAGGATTTTTTGTTTATCACGCAGATGGCGGAGAAGAACTGATTACATTTAATGAGGAGCTCTTAAAAATTTTTAAGTGTAAAGACAAAGAGGAATTTCTTGAACTTACAGGAAATTCATTTAAAGGGATGGTACATCCGGATGACTTGGGAAATGTCGAGGGAGATATTATTGGACAGATTAAGCAGGAAAAAGATATTGACCGAGTGAAATACCGCATTATATGTAAGGATGGTACGGTCAAGACAGTGCTTGACTATGGGCGGTTTGTGCATACAGAGATGTATGGGGAGGGGAAAATCCAGGAAACGAACAAATGTTCATTTTCTCATTGCAATACAATTTTCAATGTGCTATACTTGTATCACGAGTAGTGAACGACCTATCGATAGGGAATGAATCATATGATTTGTTCCCTATGTTGTTATATCAATTCATCCAGACGGAGGTGGACAAATAAACGATGGACCATTTCGTATTACATTCCGAATATCAGCCGACCGGTGACCAGCCGCAGGCAATTGATGCTCTTGTAAAAGGCTTTCAGGAAGGAAATCAGTTTCAGACACTTCTTGGTGTTACCGGTTCCGGCAAAACTTTTACGATGGCAAATGTGATTGAAAAATTGAATAAGCCGACGCTTGTGATTGCGCATAATAAGACACTGGCGGCACAGCTGTATGGAGAATTTAAAGAATTTTTCCCGGAGAATGCGGTAGAATATTTTGTGTCATACTATGATTATTATCAGCCGGAAGCCTATGTGCCTTCGACGGATACCTATATAGAAAAGGATTCGGCAATCAATGACGAAATTGATAAACTGCGCCACTCGGCGACAGCGGCACTGACTGAGCGCAGTGATGTGGTTATTATTGCGAGTGTTTCTTGCATTTATGGACTGGGTAGTCCAATCGATTATCAAAATATGACAGTCTCTCTGCGTCCTGGCATGGAAAAGGATAGGGATGAAGTGATTCGGCGTCTGATTGATATTCAGTACACGCGGAATGATATGGATTTTCATCGTGGCACGTTCCGTGTGCGTGGTGATGTGGTTGAGATTTTTCCGGCATCGGCAAGTGACCGTGCGATTCGGGTTGAGTTTTTTGGGGATGAAGTGGACAGGATACAGGAAATTGATGTTGTGACCGGAGAGGCGACGTCGGATTTAGAGCATATGGTTGTTTTTCCGGCATCCCATTATGTGGTGGCACCGGATAAGATGGAGCGTGCGATTGCGGGTATTGAAAAAGAACTGGATGAGCGTGTGAAGTATTTTAAGAGTGAGGATAAATTGATTGAGGCGCAGCGGATTTCCGAGAGGACACATTTTGATGTTGAGATGTTAAGGGAGACCGGTTTTTGTTCCGGCATTGAGAATTATTCCATGCATTTAAATGGCTTACAGCCGATGGAAACGCCGATGACTTTGATGGATTATTTCCCGGATGATTTTTTGATTATTGTGGACGAGTCGCATATTACGATTCCACAGATTGGCGGGATGTTTGCGGGGGACCAGTCAAGGAAATCTACACTTGTAGAATATGGATTCCGCTTGCCTTCTGCCAAAAGTAACCGCCCTCTGAACTTTGAAGAATTTGAGGGGCATATTAACCAGATGATGTTTGTTTCGGCAACGCCTTCGACGTATGAGACAGAGCATGAGCTGCTTCGTACCGAGCAGATTATTCGTCCGACGGGGCTGTTGGATCCGGAACTTGATGTCCGGCCCGTTAAAGGACAGGTGGATGATTTACTCGGGGAGATTCGAAAGGTTACCGAGAAGAAGGGAAAGGTTCTCGTTACGACGCTGACAAAACGAATGGCGGAGGATTTAACAAAGTATCTGAAGGAAGTCGGGATACGTGTGCGGTATCTGCATTCGGATATTGATACGCTGGAGCGTTCAGAAATTATCCGCGATATGCGTTTGGATGTGTTTGATGTCTTAGTCGGAATTAACCTGTTGCGAGAGGGGCTTGATATTCCGGAGATTCAGTTAGTAGCGATTTTGGATGCGGACAAAGAAGGTTTCTTACGTTCGGAGACTTCTTTGATTCAGACGATTGGACGTGCGGCACGAAACTCGGAAGGACATGTTATTATGTATGCGGATAAGATTACCGATTCCATGCGTAAGGCAATTGATGAAACCGAGCGGCGCCGCAAGATACAAAAAGAATATAATGAAGAACATGGTATTGTGCCAAAGACAATTCAGAAGGCGGTGCGCGATCGAATCCGTATTTCAAAGAAAGCGGGTACGGATATTACGGAAGAAGAGAAAGATCCGGAATCCATGAGTTTCGAGGAATTGCAGCGTCATATTGCTAAGATGATGAAACAGATGAATCAGGCAGCGGCTGAATTAAATTTTGAAAAGGCTGCCAAACTGCGTGACCGGATGATTGAATATAAAAAGCATTTAGAGGAAATCCGCAGTGAACTTTAGAAGCAAAAAAGCGATGGAGGTTAGTATGGATACAAAGCGAGAAATACGGATACGAGGTGCCAAAGAGCATAATCTTCAAAATATTGATTTGGATATTCCAAGAGATAAATTTGTGGTGTTGACCGGTTTAAGCGGTTCCGGAAAGTCATCGTTGGCGTTTGACACCATTTACGCCGAAGGACAGAGAAGATATATGGAGTCATTATCTTCTTATGCCAGACAGTTTTTAGGTCAGATGGAGAAGCCGGATGTTGAGAGTTTAGAAGGGCTTCCACCGGCAATTTCAATTGACCAGAAATCGACCAATCGTAATCCACGATCTACGGTAGGAACGGTTACGGAAATTTATGATTATTTTCGTCTTTTATATGCCAGAATTGGAATTCCTCATTGCCCGAAGTGTGGCAAGGAAATCCAAAAACAGTCGGTAGACCAGATGGTAGACGAAATTATGAAATTGCCGGAGCGTACGAAAATCATGCTGCTTGCCCCGGTTGTGCGTGGCCGCAAAGGTGAGCATGTAAAAGTGTTAGACAAGGCGAAGCGCAGCGGTTATGTGCGCGTTGTCGTGGATGGCAATTTGTATTCGCTGGATGAAGAAATCAAGTTAGAGAAAAATAAAAAACACAACATTGAAATTGTAGTGGACAGACTTTCGATTCGGGAGGGAATTGAAAAGCGAATGACCGATTCTATTGAGACGGTGCTTAAGTTAGCCGATGGTTTATTGGTTGTCGATGTGGTTGGAGGAGAAAAAATTTCTTTCAGTCAGAGTTTTTCCTGCCCGGACTGTGGAATTAGTGTAGATGAAATTGAGCCGCGCAGTTTTTCGTTTAACAATCCATTTGGTGCCTGCCCGGAATGTCACGGAATCGGTTACCGGATGGAGTTTGATGAGGATTTGATTATTCCGGATAAGACGCTTAGTATTGCGCAGGGAGCGATTGCGGCACCGGGATGGCAGTCTGTGGTAAATCCGGATAGCTACAGTCGTGCGATTTTGGATGCGATGGCAGAGTTTTATGGATTTGATTTAGATACACCGTATGGCGAATATCCGGAGGATGTTCATGACTTAATCTGGTATGGGACCGGCGGTCAGCGTGTGGAAGTTCATTATACCGGCAGACATGGACACGGTGTTTATAATATTGCGTTTGAGGGACTGCTTGGTAATTTACAGAAGCGGTATCGTGAGACCGGTTCGGAGACTACGAAGCAGGAATATGAGTCATTTATGCAGATTACGCCCTGCCACGTCTGCGGCGGCAAGCGGTTGAAGAAAGAATCGCTTGCGGTTACGGTTGGGGATAAAAACATTGCAGAAATTAGTGAATATTCCATTATAGATTTGAAGAAATTTATGGATGAATTGACACTGACCGACAGACAAAAGCAGATTGGACGTCTGGTATTAAAGGAAATTCGTTCGCGTCTGGGATTTTTGGTAGATGTTGGGCTTGATTATTTATCACTGGCACGTGCGACGGCTACGCTTTCCGGTGGAGAGGCACAGCGAATCCGCCTGGCGACACAGATTGGTTCTGGACTTGTCGGTGTGGCTTATATTTTGGATGAACCGAGTATTGGTCTGCATCAGCGGGATAATGACCGCTTGATTGCTACATTAAAGAAACTTCGTGACCTTGGTAATACACTGATTGTCGTGGAACATGATGAGGATACCATGCGTGAGGCGGATTATATTGTGGACATCGGACCGGGGGCAGGAAAAAATGGCGGACATGTGGTTGCGTGCGGTACGGCAGAGGATTTGATGAAAGTGCCGGAGTCGATTACAGGTGCTTATTTAAGTGGGAAAAAGCAGATTCCGGTGCCTGCAAAGAGACGCAAGCCGACAGGGTATCTGAAGGTAAAAGGTGCCAGTGAAAATAATTTGAAAAATATTAATGTTAAGATTCCTCTTGGGGTAATGACCTGCGTGACCGGTGTATCCGGTTCCGGAAAGAGTTCTCTTGTGAATGAAATTTTGTGTAAGAGTCTGACACGCACATTAAACCGGGCGCGCTGTATCCCGGGAAAGCATAAAGGAATTGAAGGTGTGGAGCAGTTAGATAAGGTAATTAATATTGACCAGTCTCCGATTGGACGAACCCCTCGTTCAAACCCGGCAACTTATACCGGTGTATTTGATATGATACGAGATTTGTTTGCTTCGACACCGGATGCAAAAGCAAAAGGATACAAGAAGGGGCGCTTCAGTTTTAACGTGAAAGGCGGCCGTTGTGAAGCGTGCAGCGGTGACGGTATATTGAAAATTGAAATGAACTTCCTTCCGGATATTTATGTCCCTTGCGAAGTTTGTGGCGGAAAGCGGTATAATCGTGAGACTTTGGATGTTAAGTATAAGGGAAAAAGTATTTACGATGTGTTAGATATGACGGTAGAAGATGCCCTTGAATTTTTCCGGAATATCCCGACGATTCACCGCAAAATTCAGACGTTGTATGATGTGGGATTGTCGTATGTTAAATTGGGACAGCCGTCTACTACATTGTCCGGTGGCGAAGCTCAGCGTATTAAACTTGCGACAGAATTAAGTAAGAGAAGTACCGGACGGACCATTTATATTTTGGACGAGCCGACGACAGGACTTCATTTTGCAGATGTTCATAAGCTGATTGAAATTTTGCAGCGGCTGACCGAAGGCGGTAACTCGGTAGTTGTTATTGAACACAATCTGGATGTGATTAAGACGGCAGATTATATTATTGACATGGGACCGGAAGGCGGTGACCGTGGCGGTACGGTTGTTACGCAGGGAACGCCGGAACAGGTGGCAGACTGTGAAGAATCCTATACGGGTTACTATATGAAAAAGATGTTAAAGGAGAATTAGGATGTATTCATTTTTTGCGATGATGGCACGCATGAAAAATATTGAGCGGTGGGCACTTATGCGGAATTCTGTTCAGGAAAATATTAGTGAACACTCGCTGGAAGTTGCGATGTTAGCGCATGGTCTTTCACTCATAGCCAATGAAAAATGCGGAAAATACGTGGATTCCAATGAAATTGCCTTAATGGGAATGTATCACGATGCAAATGAAATTATTACCGGAGATATGCCTACGCCGGTTAAGTATTATGATGATGATATCAAAGAAGCTTATAAACGGGTGGAGTATGTTGCGAGTAAAAAGATGGTGGATAAACTGCCGGATTATATGAAAAAGCATTATGAGAAATTGTTTTTTCCGCAGGAGGACAAAGCATATGAGTGGCGTCTTGTGAAAGCGGCAGATAAGTTATCCGCACTGATTAAATGCAAGCAGGAATTAAATTCCGGCAATCAGGAATTTAAGACGGCATATGAAACAACGAAAAAAGCACTGCATGATATGAATATGGAAGAGGTTGAAATGTTTATACAGGATTTTCTGCCTGCCTATGATTTGACACTGGACGAACTGCAGGCAAAATAATCGGTCACACATTTTACACAGACTAAACACAGAGTGACCATTTCCTTTCGATACAATGTAACCATAACAATAAATCATTGTATATGAAGTGGAGGTTACATATGGAAGGAAAGAAGATTCGAGCAATTGGCACCAGTCTGATTTTGTGTTTGGCGGCTATGAACATTTCCGGATGTGGTTCAAAGGATAGTGAGAGTTCGGCAAATGCGGTAATGGGTCGTGTGACAAGTATTTCAGACACGCAGATTGTGATGGAAGTTATGGATAAGCAGGATGACAAAAAGCCGGAAGCGGCAAGTGGCGGAGCCGCGGGCATTGAAGGAAATAAGCCACAAGGAACTCCGCCGGCTGATATGCAGCAGGATAGTGATGGCAAGAAACCGGAGGGAACTCCACCGGCGGATAATAAAGATGCGAAGAATGGTGAAAAACCACAGGGTACCCCACCGGCAGATGCGAAGGATGGTGGCAAAAAGAAAGGTGAGTCAAAGACTTACCAGATTGACAGCGATACCAAGATATATAAGAAATCCGGCGAGGAAAGTACGGAAATATCGGTAAGCGAAATCAATCCGGGAGAGATGGTCAGTGTGGAAACGGATGGAGAGAAGGCAACCAGTATTACTGTTTCTGATATGTCTGCTATGGGACAGCCTGGACAAAATTCGCAGGACACTTCCTCCGGTAAATAGCCTTGTCAGACCTTTTGTGTAGTATGCTTTGGCTCGGGATGATTTTGGTCTGAAAGATTTTGGCTTGGAAGATGAATAAGCCGAATGGATTTGCTGCCGTCTGCTTCTTTGATAACGAGGTAGAGCGAATCGGCAGAACCGGAGAACATGGTTAAAATGGTGCTTTGCGTTGGTAATTGTAATTCGCGGAATGCAAGCAGTTTTTGCAGGGAACTGCTTTTGCATTCTCCGCGAAACAAGCCACGAGGCGTCAGGACATAAAGAGTATTTCCAAGATTTGTGATGTGGAAATACTCTTTTTTTTGTGCAAAACTTCCCAGCGGAAATGTGTGTGTCACCTCACCGGAGCGGATATCATAGTCACGCAGATAAATTTCTTCGGTGGCTTTTTTTGTCTCAATTGTTAAATAATGCAAATCATAAAAAATATTTTCCCTTGGCGTACCGCTTATGGAACTGCCGCCAAATGCCTGCCGTTCTAATAAATTGTATATTTTCACATTTCCGTATTGATAGGTGATGGCGATGGAAGTGCCATTACACCGGATATCTTTGATTTCATCCGTATTTTTTTTGTTGTTTAAGTGGATGAGATTTATATTTTTTATGTTGCCGTTGTTTCTCAGGCAGACAATGGACTGCCTTACTAATTTACTTTTTGACCATTTCTTTTTGCAGGCATAGAGAGCTCCATTCGTATTATACGAAAATTGCTCTAGTGTTTCGGATTTCTTTATTTTCCATGATTCTACGTTAGTCGTCCAACCGGATTTTTCATCCCATATATTTCGGATATATTGATTTTTTTTGCGAATAAATTGAGATAAAACACGTTCCGTCGGATGATAAATCAATGCTGATTCTTCTCCATCAGAAAGAGAAGTTACACAATAAGAAATGGAAGTTGTTTTGTCCGCAGTTGTTTTTTCTGCTGTTTGCTTTTTCTTTGTTTTGGGCTTGTCCGATTTTATGTAAAAAATAAGAAGAAAAGCAGTGCAGCATAAAAAAAACAGTAACAAAAATAGTTTTGTGATTTTCTTGTTTCTTTTGAAAATTTGTATCATAATATTCCTCCTTGCTGAATTGCAAACAATGATACGGATTGCTCCGTT
>ERZ808240.1407-NODE-1407-length-30064-cov-5.417575_pt1 | contig 30064 bp, 26 predicted proteins | sample MGYA00521084_ERZ808240 | MGnify/ENA primary metagenome ERZ808240 (study PRJEB31516, sample SAMN03275571) | gut metagenome | biome: mammalia-associated habitat; material: feces | host: Papio cynocephalus | place: Kenya | collected 2012-08-06 ... | reverse complement strand
AAAATCGCCGTTTGGGTAGCAAAAAAGCCCGATATAATCGGGCTTTTCGCTGGACGCATCTTTTTTGTGTCCACGTTATGGCGGAGAAGGGGAGACTCGAACTCCCGCGCCGGTTACCCGACCTACGCCCTTAGCAGGGGCGCCTCGTCACCAACTTGAGTACTTCTCCGTATGGGACGATCCGGAGGCAGTGATCCGCCGAACCGCCTATTCTCTTGTGAAAGATGTGGCGGAGAGGAAGGGATTCGAACCCTTGGCTCTTTCGAGTCACCGGTTTTCAAGACCGGCTCCTTAAACCGCTCGGACACCTCTCCGTGTTGTTGACGCAAGCTATTTTACCATCCATTTATCCTTTTGTCAACCCCAAATGAGGAAAAGTTGCAAAAAACAGGCAAAAATCCGGGGACCGCAGTCCCCGGATTCTACCCGATCCGACGATCATTGCTTTGCCAGCAGCCGCAACACATTGGCCACACTGATGAGCGTCACGCCCATGTCGGCAAACACAGCCAGCCACATGGGAGCAAACCCACACACGGCCAGCACCAGCACCGCTGCTTTCACCGCCAGAGCAAACACGATATTCTCCCGCACGATCCGCATCACCCGGCGGCACAGCTTCACCGCACCGGGCAGGCCGGACAGGCCGCCGGACACCAGCACCGCATCCGCCGTCTCGATCGCTGCCGGGGAACCCAGGCCCATCGCCAGCCCCACATCAGCCTCGGCCAGCACCGGAGCGTCGTTGATACCATCTCCTACAAAAGCAGTGATCAGTCCTTCGCGCTGCAAGCTCTGCACGGCGGTCAGTTTATCCTCCGGCAATAACTCCGCCCGCACCTCGGACAGACCCACCGCAGCCGCCACTTCATTTGCCTGCGCCTGCCGGTCGCCGGTGAGCATTACCTGCCGGGACACACCCAGCTGGCCCAGCGCCGCCACCGTTTGCGCCGCTCCCTCCTGGAGCTGCGCTTTCACGTAAAACGCCGCTGTCACCGTTCCGCCTGTTACCAGGAATGCCGAAGCATCCCGCATCTCTGTGGGCAAAGAGGCCAACGCGATCCCCTTCTCTTCCAGCAGCCGCAGACCGCCGCAGGCGATATCCCCGGCCTCGACGCCGATGCCGGGCAGCTCCCGCAAGCCCTCCGGCGCCGGAGGGATCTCCCCGGCCGCCTCGACGATGGCCCGCGCTAGCGGATGGGTGGAATACTGCTCCAACACAGCCGCCTGATGCAACGCATCACCGGCATCCGTCCCGGAGGACGGCACCACCCGCTCCAGCGTCAAAGCGCCGGTGGTCAGCGTACCGGTCTTATCGTACGCCACCGCCTGAACCTTTGCCAGCTTTTCCACAAACTTGCCGCCTTTCAGCAGCACACCCCGGCGCGCCGAGGCGGCGATACCGGCATAGAATCCCAGCGGGATGGAAATCACCAGTGCACAGGGGCAGGACGCCACCAGAAACACCAGAGCCCGGTACAGCCAGGTGGTAAAGGCGCCGACGCCCAGCAGCGGCGGCAGCGCCGCCACCAGCACCGCCAAGCCGGTGACAACAGGCGTATATATCCGGGCAAAACGGGTGATAAACTTTTCCGATTGACCCTTGCGAGCCGAGGCTTCTTCCACCATCCGCAGGATCCGCGCCGCCGCGGAATCCTCGGTGGCGCGCAACGCTTCCACCGTCAGCGTACCGCTGCCGTTCACCATACCGGACAGCAGCTCGGACCCGGCCTCCACCGGTTCCGGGCGGCTCTCTCCGGTGAGAGCGGAAGTATCCGCCTCGGAGCTGCCCTCCAGCACCCGACAGTCCACCGCCACGCGAGCATGGGGCAGCACCAGCAGTCTGTCCCCTACCGCCACCGCCGTAGCCGGTATTTCTTCCTCGGTGCCGTCGGGATTCAGCCGACGTGCCGTATCCGGCGTCACCGCCGCCAGGGATGCCACCGCATCCCGGGATTTGTCGACCGCCTTATCCTCCAGCCATTCGCCCAGCGAGAAAAGCAGCAGCACCAACGTGCCGTCCACATATTCACCGATGGCAAAGGCGGCGACGACCGCGATCACCAGCAGCACATTCTCGCCCATAGAGCGGTCCTTCAGTTCCTCCAGCGCCTCCTGCAGCACCGGGATCAACGGCCAGACAGCGGCAGCCGCCATCCAGATGGGCTGCACAAACGCCGGCATCTCCAGCAGCTGCGGCAGCAGCCAACCGAGAAAGAAAATCGCAGCGCTGATAATGAGAGGCAGCAGACTTTTCGGCTCTTCGCCGCCGTGGTGATGCTCATGTCCGCAACCGCAGCCGCAGCCGTGCTCGTGGTGATGCTCATGCTCGTGCTCATGGCCGTGCTCATGGTCGTGCCCGCCGCAGCAGGCACAGACGTGCTCGTGTTCGTGCTCGTGATGGTCACTCATGATTATATCCTCCCGTCTCCTGTTCCTGCACATGGGACAATCCCAGCCGGATGATCTGCCAGACGTGTTCATCATCCAGCATATACACCGAGGATTTTCCCTGCTTCTCATATTTGACCAGCCGTGCCTGCCGCAGCAGCCGCAGCTGATGGGATATCGCCGACTGTCCGCTGCCCAGCAGCTCCGCCAGATCGCACACACACAAAGGTCCCTGGGACAGCGCCCACAGAATTTTCACCCGGGTTGCATCCCCGAATAGTCGAAATTGCTCTGCCAGGTTCTGCATGACCTCCCCCGGCGGCATATCCAATTCGGCAAGCCGCAGCGTATGGGCGTGCTCCTCCGGGCAGGCGCAGCCGGCCGATTTCCGTTCATCCGGCATATACCCAACCTCACTTTCTTTCGCATTATCATATGAACATCTATTCATATGATAATGCGAAAATCGCGATCTGTCAAGTCCTTTTCTAAAAAAATATCATTCTTTTTTCGACAGCCACCGCGTCACGGCTTTCGCGAGCCCCGTCAACAGACAAACCGGCGCTTATATTATATACCCTATTGTATGCAAGGCCAGAGTGGCAACCGTATTTGCAGAATGTATATTCACGCCGAAATGTATAAATATGTGAATATTCATCATGATATGCATACATAGTCTGGCGTTATAACGCTTTCGAGCTCTTGCTCTCACTTATATTTACAGAGTTTTCGAGCAACTCTTGACATACTGCACAAAACGGCCTGCATTCACCGCTCACCGTTTGTTGGCATTTTTATGCAAAAAAGTGTTGACAATATGCATCATCGGGTGTATACTACGTACTGTTCCCGGGAGATACATCCCGCAAAGATGCCCCCGGAAGATTTTACACAGTATCCAATACTAACAACACGGAAAAGGGGAAATCAACATGAAAAAGATCATCGCTCTTGTCGCGGCTGTTGCCGCGCTCGCTCTGCTCTGCTGCTCCTGCGGCAGCGAAAAGGCCACCGCCAAAGTGGTGGACATCCAATTGACCAGCGAGGAATACGCATTCGCCGTCAATCCCAATGACGCCGAGCTGTATGAGAAGGTCAACGCGTTCCTGAAGGAGATCAAGGACAACGGTAAGTTTGACGAGGTGTGCAACCACTACTTCGGCGACGGCACCCCGGTAGAAGTCACCTCCGCCAAAGAGGACAGCTCCAAAGATCAGCTGATCGTCGTGACCGAGCCCGGCTTTGAGCCTTTCGAGTACACCAGCGGCGAAAAGTATCTGGGCATTGACATGGAGATGGCTCAGCTGCTGGCCGATTATCTGAACAAAGAGCTGGTCATCAAGGCCATCGAGTTTGATTCCATTTTCCAGACTCTGAACACCGACGGCGCTGATCTCGGCATGGCCGGTATCACCGTCAACGAGGAGCGCGCCAAGCTGGTGAAATTCAGCGACACCTATTACAATGCCGCCCAGAAGATCATCGTCAAGAGCACCGACAAGACCTTTGATGAGTGCAAGACCAAAGAGGATGTGGAGAAAATTCTCAACGCTTTCGATGATAAGGTGAAGATCGGTGTGCAGACCGGTACCACCGGCCACTCCTATGTGGAGGGTGACGAGGGCTTCGGCTTTGCCGGTCTGAAGGCCAAAGCAGTGGGCTACACCAACGGTTCTCTGGCCGTCAGCGCCATGCTCAACGGCGATGTGGATTACGTCATCATCGACGAGGCTCCCGCCGCCGCCATCACCAAGGCCATCAACGCGATGCAATGATCCGGTTTCCGGTTTTGACAATTACCTCGCCCCTGCGGGAGCGGGGTAATTGTCCATCCGGCGGATAATGCTGACACAGAAAGGGTCGCTTATGGGAAATTTCGCTTTAAAATGGGAAAAATTTGTCCACGCCATGATCGACAACGGCGGCTACCGCAATGTGCTGGAGGGGTTGCGCAACACCCTGCTGGTGGCGATATGCGGTCTGATCATCGGCATCGTCATCGGCACGCTGATCGCCACCGTGGAGGTCATGCCGAAATATAAGCGCCTGCCCCGGGTGCTGAACCGAATCTGCAAGCTGTATGTGGCGTTTTTCCGCGGCACACCGCTGGTGGTGCAGCTACTGGTAGGCTATTTTGTGCTGCGCCCCCTGTTGGGGCTGAGTCTGTCGGCGCTGGCGTCCTGCATCATCATCTACGGGATGAACTCCGGCGCCTATGTCTCCGAAATCATGCGGGGCGGCATCCAATCGGTGGACGGCGGGCAAATGGAGGCCGGCCGGGCGCTGGGGCTGGGCTATGCCACCACCATGGTGCGCATTGTCATCCCCCAGGCTATCAAGAATATTCTGCCCACCCTGGGCAATGAATTCATCGCGCTGGTCAAAGACACCTCCATCGTCAGCTTTGTCGGTACAGCGGATCTGTATGTGGCGTTCAAATTCATCGGCACCAACAACTACGAGTTTATGATCCCCTATCTGGTGATGGCGCTGATCTATATTGTGCTGGTGCTGCTCATTACCCTGGGGATCCATCTGATGGAAAGGAGCCTGAAGAAGAGTGATCGACGCAATTAACTTGACGAAAAAATACGGCGACCTGACCGTGCTGGACGGTATCACCGAGACCATCCATGAGGGAGAGCGCATCGTCATCATCGGCCCCTCCGGCAGCGGTAAATCCACCTTCCTGCGGTGTCTCAACTGCATGGAGGATCCCACCTCCGGCTCCATCATGTTCGAGGGGGTGGATATCGCCGACATGAAGGTGGATATCAACGTCCACCGGCAGCACATGGGCATGGTGTTCCAGCAGTTTAATTTGTTCAACAACAAGACGGTGCTGGAGAACATCACCCTGGCCCCCTACCTCATCGGCAAGAAAAAGGTCAAAGGCCGGGCAGCCAAGGCCCAGCTGAAAGCGGATGTGGAAGCAAAGGCCCACGAATTGCTCAAACGCATCGGTCTGGACGACTGGGCGGACAAGTACCCCTCCACCCTGTCCGGCGGACAGAAGCAGCGGGTCGCCATCGTCCGGGCGCTGGCAATGAACCCCAAGGTGATTCTGTTCGATGAACCCACCTCGGCGCTGGACCCGGAGATGGTGGGCGAGGTGCTGGATCTCATCAAGCAGCTGGCCAACGAGGGCATGACCATGGTGATCGTCACTCACGAGATGGGCTTTGCCCGGGAGGTAGCGTCTCGGGTATTCTTCATGGACGGCGGGCACATCCAGGAGCAGGGAACGCCGGAGGATATCTTCGACCACCCGCAAAGCCCCCGGTTAAAAGACTTTCTGAGCAAGGTCATATAAGAAAAGAGCCCCGGCGGGGAAAGCGACGGCTTTCTCCACCGGGGTTTTGCTATGTGCCGCCGATCCTGTCGGCGGCACATACCTGCTCTTATTTATTTTATTTATTTTTCTTCCGACTCCGGCTCCGCAGCGGTCGCTCGGCGCACCCGAATTTCCTCCGGGTGGTTGGCGTCCATCCGCACCACCTGCGCTTCCAATCCATCGGCGGTGAAGGTGTCCCCCTCCGCCGGGATACGCCCCAGCGCATCCATGACCCAGCCGCTGACGGTGGAAGCCTCGCACGCGGTTTTCGTATCGAACATTTCCATCAGGCTGTCCAGCTCCGCCGAGCACAGCACGGAATACTCTCCGTCCCCCAACGGGCGGATGGTCTCCACCACATCGTCGTGCTCGTCCCAGATCTCGCCCACCAGCTCCTCCAGCACGTCCTCCATCGTCACCATGCCCAGAGTGCCGCCGTATTCGTCCGACACAATGGCAATGTGCGATTTCTGCTCCTGCAACAGCCGCAGCAGCAGCCGGATCTTCATAGTCGGCGGCACAAACACCGGCGGCTGCATGATCTGCCGGGGGGTGGGATTTTCTTCCTTAGCGCACAAATAGTATTTCAGATGCACCACGCCCACAATGTGATCCATGGTCTCCTCATACACCGGCAGACGGGAATACCCGCTCTCCGCGAACAGCTGCGCCATCTCCTCGGTGGTGGCGTCCGCCGGGATGCCGGTCATATCCACCCGGGGAATGAGGATATCCACCGCTTCCCGGTCATTGAAGTCGATGACCCGGCGGATCAGCTCACTTTCCTGCTCGTTGATGGAGCCGCCCTGCTCCGCCTCGTCCACGATGGTGAGCAGCTCCTGCTCCGTCACCACCGCCTCGCTGCCGGATTTGAAAATTTTGCTGAGCAACCGTTTCCATAGAGAAAACACCCAGTTGATGGGATACAACAGCACGACGATACCCCGCAGAATGGGCGCCGTGGCCAAGGCAAAGCTCTCGGCGTGGTCTTTTGCCAGACTTTTCGGGGAAATTTCTCCGAAGATCAGCACCACCACGGTAGACACGATCGTCGCCAGTGTGGTGCCGGTGCCGCTGCCGTATAAGCCCACAAAAAACACCGTGGACAAAGACGCCAGCAGAATATTCACGATGTTGTTTCCCACCAGAATGGTGGACAGCAGACGATCGTATTGGGCGGACAGGGACATAACCAGCTGCGCCCGTTTGTCTCCCTCCTCGGCCATATTCTTCAGACGAATACGGTTAAAGGACGAAAATGCGGTTTCGGTGGCGGAGAAGTAGCCGGAAAGTGCCACCAGCACCAGCATAAACAGGAGCAGCTGTATATTACTGCCGTCAGGGTCATTCATAAGTAATTGATTCCTCCTAAGTAGATGATAGTCGTTAGTCAGTAGCCGTTAGTCGATGGTTGCCGGTAGGCAGTCCGTCCGCAGACGGAAAAACCGGGATATCGCCGGAGTCGCCTGTTCGTGTCCGAAACAGGAAAACTCCCGAATAGCATACCAGAAAAAACCGATTCTGTCCAGAGTTTTTTTGCTTTTGCGCATAAATTATGAATGGACTGTTCCATAATTGGCTTTTTGGGACAGGGCGACGCTTGACGAAACGCAAAAAATAGCGTATAGTAAGGGCGTATATGTATGCCTCTGAAAGGGAGAAACGCCTATGAACGGATTTCTGGTCTTATGCTTTTTGTTTTTTATCGGCAGCACCTTCGGCTGGGTGCTGGAGCTGCTGTTCCGTCGGTTCTTTTCAAAAAACAACCCGGAGCGGCGCTGGATCAACCCCGGCTTTCTGATTGGGCCCTATCTGCCGCTGTACGGCTTCGGGCTATGCCTGCTGTACGGGCTGGCGCAGCTGCCGGTGCCGGGAGCGCCATGGCTGGCGGAGGGGCTGCGGTTTGTGCTGATCGCTGCCGCCATGACCCTCATCGAGCTGCTGACCGGGCTGCTGGCGGAGCGTGTGGGACACGTGAAGCTATGGGATTATTCCGCCGAATGGGGCAATTTCAAGGGGCTGATCTGCCCGAAGTTTTCGCTGGCGTGGGCAGTGTTGGGCGCCGCCTATGTATGGCTGCTGCACCCCCGGATGCAGGCGGCGGTGTTGTGGCTGTCGGAGAATCTGGCGTTCTCCTTCTTCATCGGATTGTTCTTCGGCGTGCTGCTGGTAGATTTGGGATACTCGGTCAATATTCTGGCCCGTATCCGGCAGTTCTCCGCGGAATACCGGATCACCGTGCGGTATGAGGAGCTGAAGGCGCAAATTCACCGGGCGGGTGAGAGTCTGCGCTCCCATCGGTTCTGGCGTTTTGTATCCCCCATGAGCGGCAGCGAGCTGAAAGAACACATCCGCCGCTATGCTGAGGGGAAATTGGCCGCGCTGCCTCGGCGCAGGAGCGGGAAAAAAGATGAGGAAAAGGAGCAAAGCTCATGCTGACGGGTTTATTCTGTATTCTCAGCGTCATCGCGACGGGATTGACCTATGGACTGCATCCGGGAATATCCCTGTGGTGGATCCCCGGGCTGCTGATCGGCTGCTATCTGGCGGTGTGCGTCGCTTACATTCTGGTGCTGCTGTTGTTCACTCTGTGCCTGCCCCGGCGGGATGGGTATTCCCCGGTCTGCCGCTGGCTGCTGGTTTGGTCGATCCGCTGGGCGCTGCCCTTTCTGCGGTGCCGGCTGCGGGTGGCGGGACTGGAAAAGCTGCCCGCCGAGCCGTTCCTGCTGGTGGGCAACCACGTGTCCAATCTGGACCCCATGCTGGCACTGGCCGCCATGCCCCGCCATAAGCTGGCGTTCGTTTCCAAGCCGGAAAACTTCCGTTACCCCATTGCCGGAGGGTTGATCCGCCGCTCCGGATTTCTCGCCATCGACCGGGAGAATCCCCGCAATGCCGTCGCCACCATCCATCAGGCAGCGGAAATGGTGGAACAGGGTCTCTGCATGGGCATCTACCCGGAGGGCACCCGCAATAAATCCGGCGAAGGGCTGCTGCCCTTTCACGCCGGCTCTTTCAAGATCGCCAAGCTGGCGCACTGCCCTATCGTCGTGGTGGCGACGCACTACGGACGTCCCGGTTTTCTGGGATTTAAGCGGGCGCAGGTGACGGTGCTGGAGGTGCTGGACGCCGCCTATGTGGACGCCAACCGCACCGACGCCCTCAGCGCCCGCACCCAGGAGATCCTCTCCGGCACGCCCGAACAGTAAAACACAAACAAGGCATAAACAAAACGCCACTCCGAAAGTGTACTTTCGGAGTGGCGTTTTGTGGCTTTTTATAGCTGTAACTGCTGCTTCACGTACTCCAGCTGCGCCTGCACCGAGGCCGGACCGGTGCCGCCGGCGGAAATGCGCCGTTCCACGCAGGCGGTCAGATCCACGGCAGTATATACGTCCTCCGCAAACAAAGGACTGTATTCCCGATAGACCTCCAGCGGCAGAGTTTCCAGCACCTTGCCCTCCGCCATACACCGGGTGACGATCCGCCCGCTGATCTTGTAAGCATCCCGGAAAGGCAGCCCCTTCCCCACCAGATAATCTGCCAGATCGGTGGCGTTGATGAATCCGCTCTGGGCGGCATGGAGCATGGTATCCTCCCGCACCCGCATGGTGGCCACCATCGGCGTGAACACGGTCAGGCACATCTGCACCGTCTCCACAGCGTCAAACAGCGCCTCTTTATCCTCCTGCATATCCTTGTTATAGGCCAGCGGCAGCCCCTTCAGTACCGTCAGCAGCGCCATCAGATCGCCATAGACCCGCCCGGTCTTGCCCCGGCACAGCTCCGCCATATCCGGGTTTTTCTTCTGGGGCATAATGGAGGAACCGGTGGTATAGGCGTCGTCCAGCTCCACGAAACGGAACTCCCAGCTGGACCACAAAATCAGCTCCTCAGAAAACCGGGACAGGTGCATCATCAGAATGGACAGGTCGCTGAGCAGCTCCACCCCGAAATCCCGGTCGGAGACGCCGTCCAGACTGTTGCGGCAGATGCCGTCAAAGCCCAGCGCCGCCGCCTCCATCTCCCGGTCGGTGGGATAGGTGGTGCCCGCCAGCGCGCAGCAGCCGATGGGCGACTGATTCATCCGGCAGCGGCAATCCCCCAGCCGGTCGATGTCCCGCAGCAGCATCATGACATACGCCAGCAGGTGATGCCCGAAGGTGACAGGCTGCGCCCGCTGCAAATGGGTGTAGCCGGGGAGGATGGTGCTTTTGTGCTGCTCCGCCTTTCCCGTCAGCGCCGCCGCCAGTTCCCGCAGCTGGCTGGTGATGGCGTCGATCTGCTCCCGCAGATACAGCCGCACATCCAGTGCCACCTGATCGTTCCGGCTGCGGGCGGTGTGCAGCTTCTTCCCCACATCTCCCAGCCGGGCGGTCAGCACCTGCTCCACGAACATATGGATATCCTCACAGGCGGGGTCAAAGACCAGCGCCCCGCTGTCCAGATCGTCCAGGATCCTCTGCAAGCCGTCGATCAGCGTTTCCGCCTCCGTCGGAGCAATGATGTGCTGGGCTCCCAGCATGGCGGCGTGCGCCATGCTACCCTGTATATCCTGCCGGTACATCTTATGATCGAACCGGATGGAGGAATTGAAATCATCCGCCGCCGCATCGGTCACGCCGTCGGTGCGTCCTGCCCATAGCTTTGCCATGCTGTGCCTCCTGCTGTTATTTCTTGCCCTGCGCCAACGCCTGCACCTGCGTAGGCAGACCGTACAGGTTGATGAACCCGGTGGCGTCGGTCTGGTCGTAATCGCTGGCGCCGAAGGTGGCGATCTCTTCGCTATACAGAGTATAGGGGCTCCAGGTGCCCGCCTTGATGATATTGCCCTTATAGAGTTTTAGCTTGACCGTACCGGTGACGGTCTCCTGGGTCTTGGTCACGAAGGCAGACAGCGCCTCCCGCAGGGGGGAGAACCACTGACCGTTATACACCAGCTCCGCGAAGGTGACGCTCAGCCGCTGCTTTTCGTGCATGGTCAGCTTATCCAGGCACAGGCTCTCCAGCGCCTCGTGGGCTTTATACAGGATGGTGCCGCCGGGGGTCTCATACACACCCCGGCACTTCATCCCCACCAGCCGGTTCTCCACGATGTCGATGATGCCGATGCCGTTGGCGCCGCCCAGCTCGTTTAATTTCAGGATGATCTCCTTGGCGGTCATCTTCACCCCATCCAGCGCCGTGGGCACGCCCTTTTCAAATTCCAGCGTAATATAGGTAGGCACATCGGGGGCGTCGATGGGCGACACGCCCATCTCCAGGAATCCGGGCTTTTCGTACTGGGGCTCGTTGCCGGTATCTTCCAGATCCATGCCCTCATGGGACAGGTGCCACAGGTTCTTATCCTTGGAATAGTTGGTCTCCCGGGTGATCTTCAGCGGGATATGATGCGCCTCGGCGTAGTCGATCTCCTCCTCCCGGGACTGAATATCCCACTCCCGCCAGGGAGCGATAATGGGCATGGTGGGCGCAAAATGCTTAATCGCCAGCTCAAACCGCACCTGGTCGTTGCCCTTGCCGGTGCAGCCATGGCAGATAGCGTCAGCGCCCTCCTTCTGGGCAATCTCCACCAGCGCCTTGGCGATACAGGGGCGGGCATGGCTGGTGCCCAGCAGGTAGTCCTCATAGACCGCGCCCGCCTGCATGGTGGGGATGATGTAATCGTCCACATACTCATCGGTCAGGTCCAGCACATACAGCTTGGAGGCGCCGGTCTTCAGCGCCTTTTCCTCCAGACCCTCCAGCTCGTCCGCCTGCCCCACGTTGCCGGACACGGCGATGACCTCGCAGTTATTATAGTTCTCTTTCAGCCACGGAATGATGATGGAGGTATCTAGCCCGCCGGAATACGCCAGCACCACTTTTTTAATCTCTGCTTTATTCACTGTTTTCATCACGATTACCTCCTGTGAAATGATTGAGTATGTTTGAATTATACACTCGAAATTCCGAAATGTCAAGCAAAATACGAAAAAATATTCATGTTCATTGTATATTTATAAACGGCATCGACCGTGTATCGGCAGTTTTGTCAATTCTGTGAAAATAAATTGTGAACAGTGGTGCAGGAGACTTGCAACTGCCGTTGCTTTTTGATACAATGATATATAGAGTCTGCATATACAGAGAGGAACGGTGCGTATGGCACGGGAAATGTATCTGGCCGGGGTCGATCCGGAGGAACTGAAGCCTACCCCCAAGGCGGAACCGCCGAAAACCTTTAAGGAAAAATGGGATAATTACTGGTATCACTATAAATGGCTGACCCTCGGCTGTGTAGCGGGGGCGGTCGTATTGGTCATTCTGATCGTACAGATGCTGACGGTGGATCGACCGGATTATACCCTGATGCTGGTCACGAACAAGGCCTATATGCCCCAACAAGTCCAGGCGCTGGAGCAGTGGATGGCACAGTACGGCGAGGACGTGGACGGCGACGGTAAGGTAGAAGTGGAAATCCTCGAATGCTATCTGAACAAAGCGGACAACCAGACCTATTATGCCAATTCTCAGATGATGCAGGTGCATCTCATGGCGGGCGACGTGATGCTGTATGCCTATGAACCGGATCTCTACGAGCAGTTTATGAGCGCCGACGCTCTGAAAGATGCCCATTTCTTCACACCGCTGGGCGAGGGGATCGCCGGGCTGTCGGAGGACGGCACCTACTGGAACTGGAAGGACGACGTCCGCGTGACCGGCGATGCGACACTGTCTACCCTCCCCAAGGAATTGTATTTCGGCGTGCGGCAGTCTACCGGCACCGCCAAAGACAGCGTGGATATGCATGACCAGGGGATGCGGCTGCTGCAAGCGCTGCTGGCGAACCAGCCCACGGCAAAATAGCTTTTCCTTGACAAAAGTTTGTTTGCTTGTTACAATCCAAACAGGAGACTGTTCAAATAATGTGTAGAGGAGTGTAGAAAATGAAACGAATACTGGTGATCGGATTGGCGGCGGCGCTGCTGCTTTCGGTTATGCTGGTCGGCGCGGTGCCAGTCAGCGCGGAAAAGAACCAGTGTGAGACCTTTGAAATTCTGCGCAGCTATCTGCTGGAATTCAACACCAGCGGCACCCCCAAAACGGAGTTTACCGCCAGCGACATGGGATATTGGGTGCGGCAGCAATACGACAGCGTATACAGCGACCGGCTCCAGGGAGAATGGGAGAACGGTGTGTTTACCGCATCCGCGGACGGGCTGTATGCCGCCTATCCGACGGCGCATTTTGAGAGCATCGCCCATCGGCTTTTCGATTTTGAGGGAACCCTGCGGGATAAGCTGCAGCAGGAGGCGGAGACGTATGCTGCCCTTGTTTACGATGAAACGAACGACCGCTTTGTTTGGACTGCCGGCGGCAAGGGCGGTATCATCTATGAGCAGCAGGGCTACACGGTAAATGCCGACGGCACCTATGCGGTGTATTATCGGACAGGCGATCCGGACGAAAACGAAGATTCTGCCATCGTGTGGAAGGATGGGTATATCCGTCTGCAGGTGCAGCTGGATGAACCGCTGGTAAAGGTACTGAAAACCGATCTGGTGGAGCAGCTGCCCGCCACAGGGCTCATCACCCCCGGTACCGTGCTGCCGGATGTCAAATACGAGGTAGACGACGGCATCCGCATCGACGGCGACCGGGCGTTCCCGACCGACACGGTGGTGCAGGCGAAAAAGCTGGAGGGCGAGCGGATACCGGCGACCGTCAAGACGGCGCTGGAGGGCATAGCGGCCGACGGCAAGCTGGTGGTGTTCGACATCACGGCGAAAGGAACCGGCGACGCGGTGCAGCCGAGCGGCAAGGTAGCCGTCACCTTCGCCATTCCCCCGGCCCTGTCCGCCGAGAACCTGAAGCTCTATTATGTGGCTGAAAACGGCACAAAAGAGGAGATCGCCATCACCGTGAATGCGGCAGAAAAAACCGTGACGGCGGAACTGACCCATTTCTCCCTATATGTGCTGTGCAACACCTCCGCGGCCGCCGGTAACGCCGACGCCACCCCGCCTACGGGCGAGAATGTGCGCCTTATTGTGGCTATTGCAGCGGCAGCATTGGTGGCCGCCGCGCTCTGCATCCTCACCGTAAAAAAGAAACGCGACAATAAGCACTGAGCCTTTCACCTCCGCACCGATCGGTGCGGAGGTTTTTTTCTGTCCGGGTGCGGACTATTTTGCCGGACAACGGATATACTAACCGGGATAGTTCATGCACAGAAAGGCAGGCGTCCCCTATGGCTGTATCGGTCATCCGCACCGTCATACTGTATATTCTGCTCATGGTCGCCATGCGCATCATGGGCAAGCGTCAGCTGGGCGAGCTGCAGCCATCCGAGCTGGTGATCACGCTGCTGCTGTCCGATCTGGCCAGCGTCCCCATGCAGGACAACGGTCTGCCGCTGCTCAACGGCATCCTGCCCATTCTCGTGCTGGTGGCGGTGGAGATCGTGCTGTCCTGCCTGATGCTGAAATTCCCCACCGTATCCCGGCTCATCAGCGGCTCCCCCGTGCCGATCATCCGGGACGGGCAGCTGGACGAGACCGCGATGAAGCGGCTGCGCATCACCATCGACGATCTCATCGAATCCCTGCGGCAGCAGGACATTTTCGACCTGCGGCAGGTACAGTATGCCATCGCCGAAACCAACGGCCACATCAGCGCCTTTTGTTATCCCCGATTTCAGCAGGCTACGCTGGGAGATGTGCACGAGGGCGAGCTGCCGGACAGCGGGATGCCGGTGGTCATCGTCAGCGACGGCAAGCGCTCCGACTGGGGAATGCAGCTGTGCGGTCTGGATGAAAGCTGGCTGCAAAAGACCCTGCGGCAACGCGGCTGCCCCCTGCAGGAAGTGTTTCTGCTGACGGCGGACAAAACCGGCGCGGCCTTTCTGCTCACCCGCCGTCAGGTACAGCGATCGGCCGCACAGGAGGAATGCTCATGAAACGGTTATGGTTGGCCGCCGCGCTGGCGGGCCTTGTCGTCGGGCTGTGCGCACTGTCTCTGACCTACCAGCGTCGGCAGGTGACGGTGCTGCTGGAGGAACTGACCCGGGTAGAGGAGGTCTATCGGGCCGAGGGAGCCGACGCCGCCCAACCGCTGGCGCAGCAATTCTCCGAGGATTACACCCGGCGCACCCGACTGTTCCCCTACTATATCAGCCACGACGATCTCATCGACGGGCAGGAGTGCGCCGCCGTGCTGCCGGTGATCCTCAGCAGCGAAGCACAGGTGGAATTCCCCGTGGAAGCCGCCCGATGCCGCACCCAGCTAAAAAAGCTGCTGGCATTGGAAACCCCTGCACCGGAAAATGTATTCTAAGACGATCCTGCGCCCTGTACGGGAATCCCACGGCAAGGAGGCATCGTCGAAAACAGACCTTTCGGTGTAAAATACACCGTCGGATGCCGACGAGGGATGTGGAGCTGTCATAGATTTTTCGCAAGCGGCGGGCCGTCTGCAAGGGCGGTCCGCCGTCCTCTGTCCGAAAATCGGTCGACGCCCGGAATTTTTTATTTTTTCGTTGCTTTTCTGCGGCAGGTGCGGTACAATAGATATGTTTCTATCCCAATCAATGTTTGGAGACATCTATGGAGATCGCATTTCACACACTGGGCTGTAAGGTCAATCAATACGAGACCGAAGCCATGCGGCGGCTCATGGAAACCGCCGGATATACCACCGCCGAATATGCCGCCGACAGCACGCCGGATGTGCTGGTGATCAATTCCTGCACTGTCACCGGTGAAAGCGACCGCAAGCTGCGGCAGCTGCTGCGCCGCTATCGCCGGGAGCAGCCCCAAGCCGTTTTGGTGCTCACCGGCTGTATGCCCCAGGCCTTCCCGGACACCGCCGCGGCACTGGCTGAAGCGGATATCGTGCTGGGCAACGCCGCCCGCCGGGCGCTGCCGGAGCATATCGCCGCCTATTTGCAGCATCGGCAGCGCATCGTGGACATTCCCGCCCACGATGCCCGACTGGAGCCGCTGTCCATCGACCGGTTTGAGGGACGCACCCGAGCCTTTGTCAAAATTCAGGACGGCTGCAACCGCTTCTGCTCCTACTGCATCATTCCCTATGCCCGGGGGCGGGTGCGCTCCCGCTCCCCCGAGGATATCCACCGGGAGCTGGAGACGCTGGCGGAAAAAGGGTATAAAGAGGCCGTGCTGGTGGGCATCAACCTCACCGCCTACGGACAGGACACCGGACTGAATATCGCCGATGCGGTCGAGGCCGCCTGCGCCGTGCCGGGCATCTGCCGGGTGCGGCTGGGCTCGCTGGAGCCGGATTTTATGACGGAGGAGATCCTGACCCGGCTGGCGGCGCAGCCGAAGCTGTGTCCCCAGTTCCACGTGGCGCTGCAAAGCGGCTGCGATACCACCCTGCGGCGAATGAACCGTCACTATACCACCGCCGAGTTTGCTGCGCTGTGCCGACAGCTGCGGCAGCTATTCCCCGGCTGCGCCCTGACCACCGATATTATGGTGGGTTTTCCCGGTGAGACGGAAGAGGAATTCGCCCGGTCGCGAGAGTTCGCCCGCGCCATCGGCTTTTCCCGCGCCCATGTGTTCGCCTATTCCCGCCGTCCCGGCACGGCGGCGGACAAAATGCCCGGTCAAATTCCCAATGCCGTCAAGGCGCAGCGCAGCCGCCGGATGATCGACGCCTGCGAGGAAAGCGCCGCCGCCTATGCCGCCGGATACGTGGGGCAGACCGTAGAGGTGCTGCTGGAAACACCGGAGAAGGACGGCACCGTCGTGGGGCACACCGCCACCTATCTGACAGTGCGCGCCGTCACCGATCGCCCCTCCGGCAGTCTGATCCCGGTGCACATCACCCGGACGGAGGGAGACACGCTCCACGGCACAGAAGTACACTAACCGAAGGGAGGGCGGTTCATGCCGCTGGAATTCCGACCCCGCCGGGCTTTTCGGAAGCCGGGGAAAAAGATGCAGCTTGCGCTGGCCATAATTCTGCTGCTGATCGCCGCCGCCTTTGTAGCATTCTGGGTGGCGGTGCGGTTGCATCAGCCTGCCGCTCCGGCAGAGGACGGCGGCGACAGTTCTGCCGACGCCTCCGGCGTGCAGGCCGATCCCACCTGGGAGCTGACTTATCTGCTGGTGCTGCTGTCGGATGAGGACACGCTTCGACCGGTGCTGCTGCGCTCCGATCCTCTGCGCCCGATTTTGCAGGCCACCCCCCTGTCCGGCGCGGCACAGCTGAGCGAAACCGCCCGATTGGACGCCCTCTATCGGAAAGAGGGCGCGGCGTCTGTCACCGCAGCGGTAGCAAAAGCGCTGGACATTCCTCTGACCCACTATATCGCCATGCGCTCCGACGAGGTGGAGAGCTGGCTCAACTATCTGGAAAACGGCCTGACCCTCACCCTGCCGGAAACAGTCCAATCCGGAGCGCTGCAATTGGAGGCCGGAGAACGCAACCTCACCGCCACGCAGGTGACGCTGCTGCTGCGCTACACCGGCTGGAGCGATGCCGGATACGGAGACACGATCGCCGCCGATGCGCTGACGGCGATGCTCAACCAGTATTTCCGCTCCGGGCGGCATCCTCAGGGGGATTTTTCCGCCCTGTCCAATCTGTGCAAGACCGACCTGCGTATCAGCGATTTTACCGCCGACGCCGCCCGGCTGACCTATCTCATGGCCCAGAATCAGGGGGCTCTGTGCCGGACCGTCCTGCCGCAATGGAGACAGGATGCCAACGGCATCGTGCCGGAAGCCGCCCCTTACGCACAGGCCGTTTCCCCGTAGCCGGCCAAAAATTTGAAAGGAGTCCGCCATGAAAGTCGGAAAACGTATATTCCTGTGTCTGACGGCGCTGATGCTGTTGGTGTGCAGCGGCTGTATGGATCAAGCGCTGCCCTTCGGACAACCCGCCGCAGCCGATCCGGACAAATACCGGGCGCAGTTTTCCGACCGCTGGTGCTATTCCCGTCTGGATGAGCGGCTGCGCACCGACTACGGCGCGGTGTATACGGCGCTGACCGACGGCTTTGCGCGGGATGAGACGGTGCAGGTTTCCGAGCAGTCCGGCACGCTGCCGGGTATCACCATCCGTCTGCCGGAGCCTATCGCCCGGGAGGAAGCCGAAACGCTCTACACCGCCGTGCTGTATGACAACCCCGCTTTTTTTTATGTGCTGGGCAGCTACTCGGTCAGCGGTATGAACGAGACCGCATACAACACGCTGACCCTGTGCTATTCCATGCCCGCCGATGCCCGTAGCGCCGCCCGGGCGGCGCTGGAAACCGTCGTCGGGGACATCCGGCAGCAGCTGCCCGCCGATCCGTATGAGCAGGAGCTGTATCTCTACGATCGGGTGATGGAGCGCTGTACCTACGACAGCGCCGTTGCCGACGGGATCAAGGACAATCCTCAAGCCTACACCGCCTACGGCGCCCTGGTGGAGGGAAAGGCTGTCTGCGAGGGTTATGCCCGGGCGCTGCAGCTGCTCTTTCACGAAGCCGGCATCGAGGGGGTGCCCGTGACCGGCCGTGACAATGCCACCGGAAACGGCCATATGTGGAATCTGGCCCGCATCCAAGGCGCTCTGTATTATCTGGATGCCACCTACGACGATTCCGACGTAGCGCCCCACCACCGATTCTTCAACATTACCACCGCCCAGCTCCTGCAAGATCGCACCATAGACGAAAGTCCCTTCTGGGGAGAGGAATGCACCGCCACCGCCGATAACTACTATGTGCGGCAGGGCACCTTCATCGACACCTACCAGCGGCAGGCCATCGCCCAGGTGCTGGCGGACCGGCTGCGGCGAGGGGATACCGCCGTGGAGCTGCGGTTTGCCCCGGATAAATACGCCAACGGACTGCTGTTTCTGAAGAACTCCACCCAGACCCTCAAGCTGCTGAACCCTCTGCTGGCGGATACCGGCCGCAAGATCGAGGAATACACCCTGTATTCCACCGCCGAGTATCATCTGCTGACCTTTGAGCCGCGTTAAGGGCGGCACGGGATGCAAACCCGTCCGGGACGGCACGACATCAGGAAACATAAACCCACAGAAAAAGCGGACAGCTCACGAGAGCTGCCCGCTTTTGGCATTCTGCGGTTTATTTGGTTTCTTCTTTCAGTGTCACCGGCACCGTAAAGGAGGATACACGCCCGGTACGGCTGTCGGAACGCATCAGCGTCAGCGTCACCTGATCGCCCACGGCGTGTTTCGCCAGCGCGCTGCGCAGAGAGCTGTAATCCGTGACGGTCGTATCGTCCACCGCCACGATCAGATCGCCCACCGCCGCATCGGTGCCCTGTAAAGAGGAGCCGTCCGTGATGGAGGCAATCAGGAAACCCTGATACATCCCCGAGGAAACGGTCTTGCCGGTGATGCCCAGCGCCACACGACCCTTCACATACCCATCGGACATGAGGGAATCAATGACCTTTTTCGCCTCGTTGATGGGGATGGAGAAGCCCAGCCCCTCGTATCCGCTGGCAGCGATCTTGGCGGAGTTGATGCCCACGACCAGACCCTGGCTGTTGAGCAGCGGACCGCCGGAATTGCCGTAGTTGATGGCGGCATCCACCTGCAGGCACTTGATGGCATAGCCGGTGTCGTCATACACATCCCGCGCCAGCGCCGACACGATGCCCTGGGTCGCTGTCCAGGACAGCCCCGCGGCATTGCCCAGCGCCACCACCCGGTCGCCGACCGACAGCGCCGAGCTATCGCCGAACTGAGCGGCGCTCAGACCGGTGGCGTTGATCTTGATGACCGCCAGATCCGTAGACTGATCCGCTCCGATGATCTTGGCATCCTCGTAGGTCTTACCGTCGTAGGTGGTCACATCCACCCGGTCGTAGCTCTTGCCGGTGCTCTCATTGGTGACGCAGTGCCAGTTGGTGATGATATAGCCGTCCTCCGTCATCACAATGCCGCTGGCCGCCCCTGCCTTGGTCACAGAGCTTTCGCCGAAGTTGAAGCTCTTGCTCTGAGAATAGACGGTGATGACCACGGTGGAATCCAAATTGCGGTTGACCACCTCTTTGGTAGACAGACCGCCGTCGTTATCGTTCCAATCCTGAATGTTCAGCGACGGCGCGCCGGTGCTGTCGCCGCTGCCATCGGAATCGGAGACGGTCGTTCCGCCTGTGCCGGTATCCACCTTATTAGCCGCCGCCAGCGCCAGAAACACCACCGAGCCGATCAAACACGCAGCCGCTATCAGGGCAATGGCCACGATCCAGCCGTTGTGCTTTTTACGAGGGGGCTGCGGCGGCTGACTGCCGCCGCCACCGTAAGACGTTGCGGAGAACGGGGGCGTATAATACCCGCCGGTGGGCGGTGTGTAGGAACCGCCCGCAGGAGGCGTATAGGAATTCCCGGTGGGATTCGTATACCCGCCGTTGCCCGCCGGGGAGGTATAGCCGCCGTTGTTCCCGCCATTGCGGGGGGGCACATACCGATAGCTGCCGTCGCTGCTCCAGCCGTTAAAGGGAGGCTGGGCGCCGGACGGACCGGTGTTTTCCGTCGCTTCAGCTGTGCCGGCGGACCCAGCAGCACCCGATTCCGGGGCCGCATCAGCGCTTGCCGGAGCGGTGGTGGTGGGTTCGGCCGAGGCCGCATCGTTGACCGGCTCCGTATTCTCGTTCGAGGGATTGATTCTCCATTCATCAGACATATCGCACACAACCTTCCTTTGTTGTTCTGATCACAGTATACCGGGATATTGTGAACATTTGTTGAAAACAAACGGCAGAATTATTGAATAATCGCCGTATCCTCGCCGTCGGCCGCCGGGATCCAGAAAGAAAACTCCGTATACTCTCCGGCCACGCTGCGCACGGTGATCTCCCCCTGATGAAGATTGATCACCGTCTTGACAATATACAGTCCCAGCCCCATACCGTTTTTATCCAGACTGCGGGAGCGGTCGCTCTTATAAAACCGTTCAAAGATCTGGGGCATCTCTTCCGGCGGAATACCGTCGCCGGTATTGCGGATGGCGCAATAAATGCGCGCATTCTTCCGGGACAGGCGGATGTCGATGGTGCCGCCCTCGTTCGTAAACTTGATGGCGTTGTCCAGCAGGTTATACAGCACCTGCCCCATCAGGTCGTGATCTCCCAGGAAAATATAATCCTCGCAATCCTCCAGCCCGGTGATCCGCAGGCGTTTCTTTTCGATCCGCTGCTCGGAGGACACCAGCACACTGCCCACCAGCTCGGTGAGATTGACCCGGCTGCGATTGAGCTTCAATTCTCCGGCGTCGATCCGGGTCAGATCCAGCATACTGCGCACCAGCCGTGACAGGCGCTTCACCTCATCGGACACGATCTTCATATAGTGGCGTTGCTTTTCCGCCGGGATAGTGCCGTCCAGAATACCGTCCACGAACCCGGTGATGGTGGTCATGGGGGTTTTCAGTTCGTGAGACACGCTGGCGATGAAATTGCGCCGCATGGTCTCCAGTGAAGACAGCGACACCGCCATATGATTGAGAGAATCCGCCAGCTCCGCCACTTCATCCTGTCCGGATACCGACAGGCGAGCGCTGAAATCTCCCTGGGCGAATCGCCGGGTCGCCGCCGCCATCTGCCGCAGGGGTTTCACGATGCGGTAAGTAAGCCAATAGGTAACGATGAACGCCAGCGTCAGCGTGATCATCGTGGACAGCAGATACACCTGCCAGTTGGAGCGAAAGGTCTGCACCACCGTGGTAGCCGGAGCGGAAATGAATATATAGCCCAGCGTATAGCCCTTGATCTGTACCGGTGCTGCCGCCGTATACCGGCGGGTGTGGAACAGCCCCTCCAGCGTCCCCACCGTGAAATACCCTTTTTCCACCTGCGGCACCAGCGCGCTCAGGGCCGTATTGCCCACATACACCGACTGACTGCCGTCGGAGCAGACCAGCACCTTGCCCTGAGCGTCCGTCAGCAGAATGGTGGAATCCAGCGCCTCCGCCATCATCCGCAGGAAGGGATACAGCGCCGTCTGGTCCATTTGATAGGTCACGGAGCCGTCCGATTTCAGCAAACTGTCGGTCTCCTGGGTGGCGGTATGGCGGGCGATGCTGGCGGCGTTATCCACCAGCAGCATCCGTTTTTCTTCCGCCACCGACCGGGTGAACAGCAACACCTGCAAGCCCGTCATCACCAGAAAGCAGGAAACGACAATGGCGGTCACCACCGTATAATATTTGGAAAATACGCTCTTAAACACAAGGATCCCGCCTTATCTCATCAAAGGTCCGGTCAATTCTCCGGGTCCTTCACCTCAAATTTATAGCCCACACCCCAGACAGTCTTCAGCGTCCACTGATCGGACACGCCGTCCAGCTTCTCCCGCAGACGCTTGATGTGGACATCCACCGTGCGGCTGTCGCCGTAATACTCGAAGCCCCACACCTCGTCCAGCAGCTGATCCCGGGTATACACCCGGTTGGGATTGCTGGCCAAGTGGTAGATCAGCTCCATCTCCTTGGGCGGTGTATCCACCACCTTGCCACGCACCCGCAGTTCGTAATTCTCCATATTGATGTACAGGCCGTCGTATTCCACCTTGCGTTCCTTTTTGGCCTCGCTGATGCCGCTGCGGCGCAGCACCGCCTTGATGCGGGCGATCACCTCTTTGGTCTCAAAAGGCTTCACCACATAATCGTCGGCGCCCAGCTCCAGCCCCAACACCTTGTCGAACACCTCGCCCTTGGCAGTGATCATAATGATGGGGCACTGGGATTTTTTCCGGATCTCCCGGCACACCTGCCAGCCGTCCAGCTTGGGCATCATCACATCCAGCAGCATGAGATCCGGCTTTTCGGTGTCGAACAGCTCCACCGCCCTGGCGCCGTCGGAGACGGTAACGGTGTCAAAGCCTTCCTTCTCCAGATACAGGCGCAGCAGCTCGCAGATATTGCTGTCGTCATCCACGACCATGATTTTCAATCCGGGCATATTGCTCTAACCTCCTCTAAAGGGTATGTTATCATTAAACAGTGTACCACATTTTCCGGCGGGAGTATGAACAGAAAATAAATTTATCCAGCTAAAATGCGTTCAATCAGCGCATTGGATACCAGAAATCCCTGACGGGAAAACCGAATCCCCGCCGCATCCGCCGTCACCAGCCCGGCGGGCAGGGCGGCAGCCCGCCGGCGCCACTCCTCCGGAATCCCGTGGCCGAACCGGGCGGAAAGCCCCGCCTCGGTCAGTCCCTCGGTCAGCCGCAGACGCAGCAGCGCGTATTCCGTCTCGCTGCCCGTGGGAATATTCGCGTCCTTTTCCTCCACCGGCTCGCCCCCGGCCAGAAACGCCGCGGTGCTCCGGGGATATTGAAAGCGCGTATGCCCCAGACAGGAGCTGGCAGCCGGACCGATCCCCAGATAGGGATCGCTGTTCCAGTATTTGAGGTTATGGCGGCTCTCCTTGCCGGGGCGGGCGGCATTGGATATCTCATATTGACGATACCCCGCCGCCTCCAGCCCGTCCATCGCCAGCTCGTACAGCTCGGCGGCGGTATCCTCATCCGGCAGAACAGGCGGGTGCGCTCCGAAAGGGGTGTGGGGCTCCAGCTTCAGCAGGTAGGCGGAGGCGTGGGTCGCACCCGATCCCACCAGACACCGCACCGATTCCCTCACGCTCGCCGCCGTCTGCCGGGGGATCCCCAACATCAGATCCAGCGAAATATTGTCGATCCCCGCCCGCCGGGCATCCGCCATCGTGCGCGCCACATCCGCCGGGGTATGGCGACGTCCCAGCGCCTGCAGCTCGGCAGGGATCGCCGACTGCATTCCCAGCGACAGGCGGTTGCCGCCCGCCGCCGCAAAGGCTGCCAGCGTCTCCCCCAGATCGTCGGCGGGATTGGCCTCCAGCGTCACCTCCGGCTCGGCCCCGTCGAACAGCCGGAAGCACCGCCCGGCGACATCCAGAATAGTCGCCAGCCGTTCACCCCCCAGCAGCGCAGGGGTGCCGCCGCCGAAATACAGTGTGTCCGCCGAAACGTCCAGCCGCTCACCCCAGCGCTCCAAAGCCGCCCGCACACCGGCGGCATAGGCATCCAGCGCCGCCGCATCCCGGGGCGGCGCGGAATAGAAATCGCAATAGGGACATTTCTGCACACAAAAGGGCACATGGATATATAAGCCGATGGGCTGCATACGCATTCCTCATTTCCGTCTCTATCATACCATGCTTTCGCCGATTCGGCAACGGTAATATCCGTTCCGGGCGGAAAAGAACCGGGGACATACGGAAATCGCATCGGACCCCGTATATCCCCGGTCTGTATCATGTCAACCGCCCGCACAGCACCGGATGCCCAGTCCCCGGCATCCGGTGCACGGCTCGGCTGTCATCACCGCTTTTTGATCGCCACCAGCAAACCGGCCAGCAGGATCAGGGCGGAAACCGCCACCCATACGCCGACGCGGAGCATTTCGCTCCGGCTCATACCCGTGTCGCTGCCGGATGCCGTGTCCTCCTGCGTCTGCCCCTGCTGCGAAAAACCGTTCATACCGCCGGGACGGTTCTGCCCCTTTCCGTTCCCGTCGGGCTCGGTATTTGCACCGGCATCCGATTCGCCGTCCGGCATAGTCGGCGGCGCGGCGCCGCTCGCATCGCCATCCTGTCCGGCATCCGATTCACCGCTGGGCAGATCGGGCGGCTTTCTGCCGTTTCCGCTCTGGCCGTCGGACGATCCGTCGCCGTCGTTATCAAAGCTCGGCGGTGTACGATCGCCTCCGCTACCGCCGGGCGGCTCCGGTCTGGAGCTGTCGCTGCCGTCGGGCTTTTCCGGCATGGCGGGCCGGTTGTCATCCGACGCGGCGGAGTCATCGCCGTCCGCCGTGCCCGGTGCCGCCCCGTCGGGCATCTCCGGACGATCGGTGCTGTCGCCGCCGTTGCCGAAGGGGGCGCTGCCCCCGGAAAAGCCGCTCATGCCGCCACCCATACCGCCGCCGGCCGTGGAATTATCCACGGTGATGGCCGTCTCGGTATTGCCGATCTTCAGCGTCACCGCATCGCCCACCGAAATTCCGGGCGTGCTCAGGATCACCGAGGTAAAGGCGCAGGGGATTTCCTTTTCCAGAACGGTCGTGCCGTCGGCATCCGTCAGGGTGACCGTGGTGCCTGCGCTGCCGGATACGGTCTGCATCACAAACCCTTGCGCAGAGGTGCTCTCGGGGCCCTCCGCCATCTGGCTGCCGCCGCAGGCGATCACCGTGCCGCCGGATATGGTGAATGTTCCGCCGTTTTCGCTGCCGTAATCTACGGCGCTGTTGGGGCCGGTGCCGTTGAGACTGATAAACAGATTGCCGCCCGTGATGCGGATGCTTCCGTTGGAATCCAGTCCGTCGGCGTCCCGGCCATCCCGATTGATGATGGTGATATCGCCGCCGGACAGAGTGATCAGCGAATTGGTGCCGTCTCCGTTGGCGTTGATGCCGTCATCGGTGGCCGCGATGGTCACTGTGCCGCCCGCAATGGTGATGTCGTTGGCCTCGATGCCCTCATAGCTTTCGGTGATTGTGACGGTGCCCGATTCCAGATAGAACACCGCATCCCCGTCGTCATTACCGGCGTGCAAACCGTCGTCGCCCGCCTGCACCGTGATGGCCGCCTCGCGGATCTTGATGGCATCGTGAGCGTGAACGCCGTCCACCCCGGCGGTGATATCGACCGTGCCGCCGGTGAACACCAGCGTATCGTTACACACGATGCCATGCTGATGCTCCGACCGGACCGTCAGCTTTCCGGTGCCGTTGACGGTCAGATCGTCCCGGGAATAGATTGCTCCGTCGACCGTCGCGGTTTCGTCGTCCAGCGTGAAGGTCAACGTATTCTCGCTGCCTTCCCCGAGGGTCAAAAACACCTTATCCGCCTGCTCGATGTGCAGCGGCGCGGCACTGTCCGACGTGATATCCACCCCATCGAGCAGCAGCCAGATCTTATCGTCCCCGTCGACATCCACCCGCACGGAGCCGGAAAGCTCACCGGAAAGGACATACCTCCCGGCATAGACGATGTAGAGAGTATCCTGGCTGAAATATGCGCCGTTGCCGGAAATCTTCGCCCCATCGCCGGTGAGCAAAATCTGTGTTGCACCCTTGGTATCCCACGCGCCATCCAGATCGTTGGCGGTGAACCGGTCGGAGGTGGCCTCATCCTCCTTATGGTGCACGACGGTGATACCGAGCCTTTCGCCACACATGAACAGAACGGTCACAAGGAGCATGAGCACCGTCACGGCAACGCACAGGATGTCGATCCGCTTCGTCTTTGACATACGCTCCGCTCCTTATCCCATATAGTCGCCGTTGTAGCTCACCAATGTCGCGCCGGTCACACCCCGCATGGTGGACAACGCATTGATGAAATCGGTGTTGTCGTCTTTCAGACGCACCTCTGTGTTGACCTCGATAAGGCCGTTCTGCGCCGTCTTGGATTTCACCGCGCACCGCTCCACCTGCGCGTTAACATACTTCATGGCCTCTATCTCGCTCTCGTGATTCTCGCAGGTGAGCACCAGAATGTAGGGATTCTTATGGGGCTTTTTATTGACGAAGAACAGCAGAATCAGCCCGATGATCACACTGCCGATGACCGCCAGCGGGATCATACCCGCCGCCAGAATGATCCCAGCGGCAATGGACCAGAACAGAAACGCAATGTCCAGCGGCTCCTTGATGGCCGTACGGAACCGGACAATGGACAGCGCGCCCACCATGCCGAGGGACAGCACCACATTGGATGTGACTGCCAGAATCACCTGCGAGGTGATCATGGTCAGCGCAATGAGCGTCACACCGAAGGAGGACGAATACATCACACCCCGATAGGTCTTTTTATACACAAAGAAGATGAACAGCCCAATACCAAAGGCCAGCAGGATGGTCAGCACCATATCCAGCGGGCTGACGGCAGTCACGTTCTCCAGAAAGCTGGATTTGAAAATATCACTGAATGTCATAGCAGCAAAACTCCTTTTTCAGCCGTATATACGGCATTGTTCGTATTTGGAAAAAGCGCTGACCCGGCGTCCGGGCAGGGTGACGGCGTCCCGGATAATATCCGGCAGGTATGCGTCCCACTTTACCTCCAGAATCATGGGAGCATCCCCCGCCGGAAGCGTGGGAGCGGCAGGATTGAGGAAATCGGTGTTTCCCATCCCCGTGCGAATATCCCGGTCGATGGTCACCCGGACATTCCCCGGTGCAAAGACGAACGGATCCCGGGTATAGTCCACGATGGTTTTCGGCCGCAGCCCCCGGGAACGCATTTTGGCGTACAGTTCCACGCACAGAGGACGTCCGCTCTCCCGCATCCATCCAATATCCCCGTCGATCACCCGCCGGGTCTCCTCCGCGGTGAGCCGACAGCTCTCCTTGGCGCACAGGCCGTTCATCTTGCTCTTCTTTTCCAGCACGATAAACGACGGGTCCAGGTTATAGCAACGGATGCGGAATTTCTCGCGGCGGTTCACGCCGTCGATCTTTTCCCGCAGCGCCGTGTCCCCCGGCGTATCGAAATACAGGCTCCGTATCCGATACGTGCCGTCTATGGCGTGGGCATCCCGCTGCATCACGGCCGAAAGACGGGATAGCAGGATCCGACGGTCCAGCGCGTTGATCTCATGTTTCCACTCATGACGGTACTGCATTCTGGCTACCTCCTTTCCGGATCGTTTGTCCGCAGTATAGCGGGCAAAACTAAAATGCACTTAAAAAGGAGAAAGAAATTTTTACATTTCTTTCTCCCCTCGGCAAACGCCCCTTTTGTTTTTACAAAGAAAAGAAGCTGCCGTCGTGGCAGCTTCTTTTCCTCTGTTCGATTTTCCCGTAGCAGCGGCGCGGGTTCCGGCATGGGCCTTGCTTTATCACTGCGATTATCACCGCGAGCCGTCCACCGCGACCACAAATATGGAGTTATCGCTGCCGTACCGCTCGCAGCCGGCCGGCTGCATCCACTCGGCGGCGGTGATGAACGCGAAATTCTCATCCACCTGCGCCACCCCGAAATTGCCCAGCCGTGCGCCCCGTTCCGGCACAACGATCTGCTCGGTCTCCCGGATGAGGCACAGCCGCCCGGTATCCACCTGCGCCATAAACAGAGGGGCCCGGTGGCGGAACACGTGGTCGTTGGTGTCGGCTCGGCGGGTATACACCAGATACAGCCGTCCGCCGCAGATCAGCCAGTGCTGCTGGGTGTTATAGGTGGGGACCACTTCGCCGGTATCCCACGTCCACCGCCGGGGCTCTTCAAAATGCAGGCCGTCCCGGCTGACGGTGCAAAAGCCGTAGTCATCGTTGCGCAAAGTGAGGAAATACCGACCCTCAAAGCGGCACAGGGACGGCTCATACAGTCCTCTGCCGGAGGAACACTCCATCGGCTCGCCCAGTTCCCGCAAGGTCAGTGTCTGCCCGTCAAAATCGCAATGCATTACCACCGACAGCATATGCGACCAGTCGTTCACGCGGGTATACAGAGGGATCAGCACCTCACCGGGTGCGTTTTCCACAAACTGGGCCGAGCCCGCCGCCGCCCCGTAGCGGAACGCCGACGGCATAGCCACCGTTTGGATGGGGCGGTAACACTGCCTTTGAAAATCGTAGGTGGTATAGGTACACAGCCGTTTCTGACCGAACACCGGTTTGAGCCCGCCCGGCTCATAATACACCTGATGGCAGGCGCACAGATCCGCCCCCACCGACCGGACGAACAGATGCGCCGCATCGCTGGGCACATAGATCAGCCCGTTCCCGGCATCCTGCGGCGCAAACGCCGGATCCTGCACCGGCCGGCTCCAGCTTTCTCCGCCATCCTCGCTGTGCAGGGTGAATATGCCGGAGAACGCGTCGTTGCCCTGCACATCGAGCAGCTGTGTGGTCATGAGCAGGCGCTCCCGATCCACCGCGCAGGCTCGCGCATGGACAAAGCACCGACGGCCGTCGTAATGGCCCGGTATGCGGTTTGTCGTCAGTTTCATCACACAACCACTCTCCCGCTGGGTTTCCACCCGACTGCATCCAGCTCCGTCTCCAGCGCGCGGCCCTCCTCCTGCGACAATCGCCGCAGCGGCCGGGACGCACACCCTACGTCCACGCCCATCAACCCGCACATATACTTGGTGGCGGGGATGGTGCCATAGCGCTGCATCACCGCCGTGACAGCGTTGATCCGCCGCTGGATGCTTCCCGCCCGCACCACATCGCCGCTCATAAAGGCATCGTAGATTGCCTTATATTCCGGCAGCATGACATTATAGGTGGTGCCGATGCCCGCATCCGCCCCCGCAGCCAGCCCCTGAATCAGCATATCGTCGGGGCCATTGATGATATTGATGCGCCCGCCGGTCAGCTCACGCAGCCGCATCATCCCACCATAATTATTGACCGTCCATTTGACGCCGGTGATCGCGTCCACCTGACGGAAGATATCCGCTACCGCCTCGGCGCTCAGCCCACCGGCCGCTGCCGTGTGATTATACATGATGAACGGCAGCGGCGACACCTCCGCCAGCTGGCGGTAATAGAGCAGCAGCTCCCGCAGCTCATAGTGGAAAAACAGCGGCGGTATGGCAGAGACCGCATCCACCCCCGCGCCGGCGGCGTGCTTTGTCAACCGCAGCGCCGACTCAAAATTCATAGCGGCCGTGTGACAGATCACCGGCTTGCGCCCGGCCACCTGATCCACAACGATCTCGCACATTTCCATGCGCCGATTTTCCTCCATCAGGATGCCTTCTCCCGTGCTGCCGAGGATATAAAAACCATCCGCGCCATCGGACAGCAGCCGCTCGATCAATCGACGGGCAGCCGACTCGTCGATACGGTCGCTGCCGCGGCGAAAGGGCGTAACCAGCGCCGGTAAAATGCCTGTGATCTTCATCCATTCCGCCATCCCTTCGCCCATCACTTATTTGACCGACCGGCCGTCCGTTTCGCCCAGCCGGTTGTGCGTAAGCATGAAGTCATACAGCTCCTCCACCGTGGTGAACGCCAGCGCCGTATAGGTATCCGCCGCGCCGTAATAGACGGCGATGCGCCCAGTATCGGCATCCGCCAGCGTAGCGCACGGAAAACACACATTGGGGACAAAGCCGTTGGTCTCATAGTTCTCCTGGGGAGTGAGGATATAATCCTCGGTACGCAGCAACACCTTGGACGGGTCGTCGATATCCAGCAGCGCCGCGCCGAAGCTATACACATAACCGTTGCAATTGGTGATGACCCCGTGATACAGCATCAGCCAGCCCTTGTCCGTTTCGATGGGGGCCGGGCCGGCACCGATCTTGGTGCCCTGCCACCAGTTCAAACCGGATTTCATCACCAGCCGGTGCCTGCCCCAGTATTTCAGGTCA